>Ga0325414_1001874_pt1 | contig 20775 bp, 15 predicted proteins | sample PopdelMetagenome_8_FD_206183 | JGI IMG/M metagenome (GOLD analysis project Ga0325414, IMG submission 206183) | Populus deltoides microbial communities from Bellville, Georgia, United States - Leaf-PdKOR-R3 | ecosystem: Host-associated > Plants > Phyllosphere > Phylloplane/Leaf | place: USA... | reverse complement strand
CAGTCACAATTCCTGTCAAGTGGTGCCCCTGGAGATGGACAATGGATTGTCCCAATAACTTTATGCTGCTGTTCATACGATGCACACAAGAGTTTCTTATTGCAAACAAAGTCAGAAACTCAAGATGTCAAGGAACTCCTGGGTTCCTGCCAGGTGGGGAGTGGAAGTTCTTGGATTAAAGTTAATGTGGAACAGACTGGTTTCTATAGGGTTAAGTATGATGAGGAGCTCAGAGCTAGACTTGGATGTGCTATAGAGAAGAAGAACCTCACTGAAACAGACAGATTTGGTAATTTGGATTACTAATTGCTTCTCATTGACAAGTGAAGAAAAAGAGAAAAATAACTCCCAGTTATTCTTTTAACAGGCATTTTGGATGACTCATTTGCCCTTTGTATGGCTCGTCAGCAATCTTTGACCTCTTTGCTTACACTGATGGGTGCTTACAGAGAGGAACTTGAGTATATTGTGCTATCTAACTTGATTAATGTAATTTTTACCTCAACATATATCTTTCATCTCAATTTATTTCAATACTTTATTAGTCCTGATCAAGATCCCTTCTCTTCACAGATAAGTTCTAAAGTTGGAAGGATTGCAGCAGATGCAACCCCTGATCTAAAGGATGACATTAACCAATTTTTTATCAATCTTTTCCAGTTTTCTGCAGAGTAAGTTTTACCGACTAGAAATTATAGCATGTACACCCAATCAACTGGAACATGTATTTGCATCAAGTGGCGCACAAGCAAAATGTGGATCCAAGATCATGCTCACCATACTCATTAAAACATCAAACCTGCACTTTTAAGGTTCTTGTGATGTATTGTGAATAAAAACATAACTAAAAAGATTTGAAGTCACTTCCCATAATCTGCAAGAAATTAGGTACAGAAGCTTGTATAAGACTACCAAGAGGTTTGGTGCTGGAGGGATTCTCCAACACATAGGGAACAAAATATCAAGCTATATAAATACATGTCAAGCAAAATATGTATGTGTGTATATATGGGTCTAAATATCTAGCATTATCAATTCCAGAAAGCATAATTTTTCGTTAATTCTTATGCTTTTAGCTCCCATTTTTTCCAATGTTCAATTTGTCTTGCAGGAAGCTTGGTTGGGATCCTAAGCAAGGCGAAAGCCATTTGGATGCAATGTTAAGAGGAGAAGTTTTGACTGCCCTTGCTTATTTTCGACATGATCTGACACTGGATGAAGCAAGTAGGCGCTTTCATGCATTTTTAGAGGACAGAAATACGCCACTCCTCCCACCTGATATAAGAAAGGTTTGTAAGCTTTTTGCAGTTTATTATTAAATTCTAGTGTTCCTCCATTTATAGTGCCTCATGGCCAATGACTATGGTTGCAGGCAGCATATGTGGCTGTAATGCAGAGAGTCAGCACTTCAAACAGATCAGATTATGATTCTCTTCTACAGGTTTATAGAGAGACTGATCTAAGCCAGGAGAAAACGCGCATTCTGGGTATTTACTGTCTTTTGCTAAAGTAATGCTTGATATATGAACCATTAAATTTCTGGTAAATTTATGTTTTAATGCTTTGCAGGTTCAATAGCATCTTGTCCAGATCCAAACATAATTCTTGAAGCTCTCAACTTTTTGTTGACATCAGAGGTTTTTTTTTTTTTGAACAATTATTGAGGTCAGCATTTCACATCTAGAAGTAAAATCCCTTGAAGCTTAACGGCCACGAGTGCATTTTTTCTTTATATAGGTTCGTAGTCAAGATGCTGTTTTTGGACTTGCTGTTAGCAAGGAAGGACGTGAAACAGCTTGGGCTTGGCTGAAGGTAATACTTACTAAGCTAGTCATCCTAGAAGCATCGGGAAGCTTTATGGTAAAGTTGTTTGGTGAGCATGAACATCTGCAACATTGGGTAGTTTTCCAAGACACCGCACACGAGTTGTTCACAGAATTACCATCTTGCAACTCTTACTTGGAAGAACAATATGAAACCTGCTTTTCATCTTTTGTTTCCTCTTATTCCTTTTTTAAAAAATAAAATAAAATTTGGTATATTATTTGTACGCAGGATAAATGGGATCACATTACAGAAACTTGGGGTTCAGGATTTTTATTAACTCGCTTTGTCAGCATGATTGTCTCACCGGTTCGCCCCCTCTCTCTCATACTATTGATTTCTTATTTTCTTTTGGTTTTTTCTAGTGTAAATATTTTATATCTGGACAATATTTTTCTGAAATATGTTCTTATGTTGTTCTCTCTTCTACAGTTTGCTTCATTTGAGAAGGCCAAGGAGGTAGAGGAGTTCTTTGCAAGCCGCACGAAGCCTGCCATTTCTAGAACCCTGAAGCAGAGCATTGAGCGGGTGCACATCAATGCAAATTGGGTACAAAGCATTCAGAAGGAGACAAAACTTGGCGAGGCTGTGAAAGAATTGGCTTTCAGGAAATACTAGGGATGAATTCCCCATGCTTGCGTCTTGGCTTTATGTTTTGAGGAAGAAAAATAATGGACTGTGTGTCAAAATAAGAACTTGGTATTGAAAAATAAGCCTGTAAAGAGACTTGAGTATCGCAAGCATTTATGTTTTTTCATCAACTACTCGATATATTTGATCATTATCAATGAAGTAGTCGGCAGTGTATCATCAAACTTGCAAATCACAGGTTCACAGAAAAGAAAGTGCTGTATGTATTTTTTTTTCTGAATCTGTTTGCTACTTGGACATCGAGAACTCATTAACTGAAACCTGACAACATGGCTGGCACCTCCAAGCTACTGACATATTCTCGATACATTTGGGTATAAGATGACTGAAAAAGAGAATAGCATCAAGCTGCTGTGCTGCCCTGAACCACTGCCAATGACCTGAAACTTCGGTGTCGCCCGCTTTACACACATTCCTTGCCTTCAACCAGAGCCTTCTCTGCTATTTTTGCATCCGTAGAACTAATTAGGATGATCATAAACTCCATAATAGCTAGGTGAAAAAACTCCAGAAAGTGAGATGACGGGCATCATCAAAACTGGCAACCACCTCCAAAGTTTATCTAATTCCTTTTTAAGAAGCACATGCTTAAAACAATAGGAAGTCAAAACCTCACAGAGCAATTTGTTTTCTTTTCCAACTCGGAGGCATAACAAATACATTTGCCCATAATGTCATAAGACGAACCGTTGCGATCTCCTATCCTACAACAAGCAGCTAAGATTTACATAGCCAGAACTAGCCAGTAGATGGCAACTCTTCAGTTTAAAGAAGAGTTCTAGGATGCTGCGAGTTCTACAGATACATACAGGCATCTAATTCCATTTAGCAATAAAGCCCAGGTGAAAAACAGACGGGCAACACTATATCGTACCAGATGAGAAGTATACAAAATGAGCTGCCAAAAGAAACTGTCATGTTTTGGTTTTGAACTTCCTTTGCGCTTTCAGATCCACCACGATTACAGTGATGTTATCCTTGCTTCCTTTTTGAAGGGCACGGTTTGAGAGGAACTCAGCTGCTGCTTGAGCTGCAGGATCAATTCCCTCGCTCCTTGAGGAGGAGAGCGCAGAGCCATTCTTTTTGTGCCAGACAAGTATCCGTTTGCGTGCCAGATCACATGCTTCTTCATTTGACATGACATCCCACAAACCATCACTTGCCAGAATGAGACATTCATCTTCTTTTGCCCTAGGAATAAACATAACTTCGGGTTCTGGAATAATCCATGGTTTCAAATATCTATCACCTGCAATCCAAAAGCACGAGTGATTCATAACGTTTTAGGCTATATGATCCATTTATTTTCATAAAGAGAGACTAACAAATTTATATGCCCATAATCATCAAGTCCTTGAACTGGCCAAAAAATACCTCAACATCAAAGAACTCACTATCCAAGAAAATAAACAAAGCAGGAAAAAGAGAAATTTAACATGTAAAAATTATTAGCAGGCATTGATGGATCACTTGCTTATCCTAGCATTACAAATACCAAGTATTTCTATTTACTTGTCTTTGATGACATGGACAAGGAAATTCTTTCAGAATTGGACATATTCTCCAGAGGTTCCAACACCTAAAATTAATCCAAGAATATTTGTTTCTGATCACCAAGAATGTCCAAGCATCTCATTAATAGTAAGTACGAACTTGCCATGTCTTATGATTATGAACATGCATCCCCTAAATTGTTACCAGAGACAATCAACGATGAGGGAAAAGACAGCTATGGTCGAATAGTCATTGGATGCCATGGAGTCCTTTCTGAAAGTGAATGTGGTCATTTTATGCTTGCCTTCAAAATTAGCCATTTGGAGCACAATACTAACTTAGATGCAAAAGAAACCAGATAAGGATATTGCTGACAGATGCCATGGCTTAATTAGAGAAGGAAGAAACAGAAAAAAATCAGGGTAGAAAAACATACCAATAGACCTTGACATTGCTAGAACACCAAAGACACGATGCCCATTCCACTGTATGACCTTGCCTCCAGCTGCTTCTATCCTTGCATACTCATCTTCTCGGTTTGGCTAAGATAAGATTTAACAAGAGAATCAAATGAACAAGAATCAGCTTTCCTGTCTACTACTACCATTAAAATCTTAAAATATCCAAGCTTACAGTTGTAAAAGGCTCTTACTTTATGATCCACTGATAATGCCATTGGTTCTTTCCCGCGACAAAGAACTGCTCGTGAGTCTCCACAGTTTGCTACTATGATGTGGGATGAACAAATAATGGCCACAACAGCAGTAGAACCAACAGTTTCTGGGGCAACTGGTTCGGCACCAGCCTTTCCTCCGACTTCAGCATCAACCTTGAGAAAACAATTGGTGAAAGCATTTTTCCACTGCTCCTGGCAACTATCCTTAATACTTCCTTCACTCAGGCCATTCTTAACAAATTCTATCTCCTCGGACAAAGCCGAATGGATACGATCATGACAATAATTTGCCACCTAAACAAAGAAAGCCAGCAGAAAGTAAACTAATCACTTCTAGAAAGGAAGCAACAACATGATTTGAAAGTAGGAAGAAAATCAAAGCAGCATAGAAAAAAAGGATAAGTTACTTGCGAGCCTCCATGACCATCATAAACTCCAAAGAAATGAGCAGTCTGGTGAGGCAAATACTTGCTCATTCCATCAAGTAATCGGTCGCCAATCAGCATTTGAATAGGAAATTTTAAAAAATAAGGCACAGTAGCAACTGCATCTTCCATCTCCGGTCTCCTTCCACAAACAGATGTAAATCCCCAAAGGGGTACATAGTCCACTTCAAAAACACTTCTTGCGACTGTTCCACTGGTCCCTCTTTCCAGAGTCAACTGAAGAACCACAGAAGATGTCTTTGCATCAGATCCATCCCCAGCCTCTTCCTCAACACTTCCTGCCACCGAAGGGGGATCGCTCACAACAGTGTCAACGTTTGAATCCCCCAAATCTGCTGTCTTGGCAACAATATCAACACCACCAATGCTCTTTTTAATTTCTACAGAATTCAGTGTTCCTACCTCAGAGGTGGTCTCCAAACTCAAGAGATCCTCTCCACATAAGCTACTTGTCTCACTAGCCACTGAAAGAGAACAAGAACTATCAAGAATTGGATCACCCTCCAACGACAAAGAATCATCTTCCTCACTTTCCCGTGTTATCCCATCATCGTCAACAACCCAATTTCTTTCAGTTTCAGAGATCATATCCAACAAAGGGGCTCCTCTTCCTCCCCTGTCCTCTTTTGAAGCTGGAGCCGCTGTATCTTTAACTTCATTGTCTAAATCACCACAATTACAGTCCTTATCCCCAGCAGTAGGAACCTTAGTTACAGTATCAGATAATAAGCTAGCCGTGTCTGCCATTAAAAGTCTTGTGATATCCATGTGGGTATCTATGGATGGACTTTCACAGGCTGAATTACCTACTCTAAATGGCACTGCAACCGCCGGATACATCTCCTCCATCAAAATCACTATCTGGGCAGTACAAAAAGTTACCCTCTAACCCCTCCAAGATCACACAGCCTGTCATTATTCAACTAAAATTATCAACCCTTCACTTATCAAGAATGATTTTGGAATGTGAGCAAGAGGTTTTGACAGACCATTTTCCATGCCTTTTAGGAAAAGGTAAAGCAAAGTTCAATACTTTAACTAAATCAGGAGGCAAATCCAGAGGATGCAAAGATATGGGTGAGTTAAAAGTTAATGAAAGTGAAATGGTTAGTCAGATCTGGTCAACAGCAACGGATCCAAATTTCCATTAGTGGAAATTAGAGACTCTAGGTAGATGGGCTAGAACTGTTAATGGCCTCATTAACTTCTTCTCTGGAGTCTTCTCTATCTACCACCATCAACTACAATGAGAGAGAAACAACCACGAAAGTAACCTTAAATCCACAAAAAAAAAAAAAGAACAAAATCTCATAAAAAGAAGAAAAATAGAGCGAGCAACTAAATTGGAAGCCAACCCCTTGTCTTTAAACACAAGAAAGAGAAATAAAAAAAGGTCATGAGAAAGAACCCAAGAAAACTTAAAGTCCCAATAATCACAAGAAAACCCTAAAAAAGATATTACCCTTTCTCACATCCCTGGATCTAAGGCAACCCATCTCAGCCTCTTGTAAATTAGCACTCTTTCTCTCTCTAATAATTGCAAAAATTAATCTTGAAAGCAAGAAGGAAAGTGAAGGTACAAGGAAGAGAAAAAAAAGACACTGCACTACGTAATTGTGTCAACTGTAAATGAGGCTTTCGCTTTTCACAACTTCTCTTCAGAACCAAGAACCATAAAAAGAGATCAAGAAACAAGATATGGAGAGTAGTGCTTGCTCACCTTACCATCTAAAAAACACTGTCAGCTAAAATAAAAAGACTTGGCTTGCTTGATTCTTTATCAAGCCCTTGGGCATATCTCTATTTAATAATATCTGGGAGATGCTCAAGTCTTGGAAGCTGAAAGAGCAAGAAAGAGGGTGGACAAGAGATGGGAAATCAAGAAAAATAAAGTTAGCAACAGAGAGAAATGGACAGGTGTCAAATCTTGAAGAGCATATTAAAGCATCTCCACCCGTCCAAAGCTCTCCTTTTCCTTTTTATCTCTCTAATCCAATCCATTTGTCAGCTTGTTTCTTCACTTTAATACATACACATTCTTTCTTGCTGCCATTTAAATTTCTTTAATTGAACTGCAGAATCAAGTTTAAAGTTGAGATCATGATTAATGCTTTTTATCTTTTTGCGGAAAAGAGGAAATTGCCATGCTGTAGTTTAAGATGATCGTGGCTTGCTTTTTACGTGAAGTGCAAGTGATATTCGGCCGCTTCCTTCTACATTTGCTACCCGTTTTTCTCGGAAAAATATCAACATGGTGTTTTTCAAATGCTCAAGTTTTTCGTATTAACATGTTGATACTAAAATTAAATATAAATTAAAAAAATATTTTAAAAAAACATTTCACATCCATGCTCCAAATGAACTGCTCAAGCTCATTCATGATCCATGGCAATTTCAAGACGTTTATATTCTAAATCAATTCTCAAAATTCCAGATAAATTAATAAATAATCAAAAGACTACTTTTCGAGGCGAGGTCATGAAGACATTAGTGAGTTTTGTCAGCTTATGTGATGATTTTTTCACATAAAATAATACAGTATTGTAGCAACTCGTGAGCCTAGAGATGCTTAGATTTACAGGAAGCTTTCTTTTCCGGTTATTTTTGTTTATTAGCATGGTTTTTTAAAAATATTGGTAAAATAATATATTATATATGTGAAAGGTGAAAATCATGACTTTTAAATCTGATTATTATATCACTAATTTAATAAAAAAAATTAATTATACATTATAAAACATCATCGACAATGATTCAAGTGAATTATCTGTTATATTGAGATGACAAGTTTGACACACTCAAATTATTACTCATAACTTTTTTTGATGTCTTTAAATTTATCTTTTAAAGATTTTTTTGATGGTATAAGAAGTGTTATAATTAAAATTTCAATGTATTTTTAATATTATTATTATTATTATTAACCATATCATAGTTGTTTTTTGAAATTTATGCATTTCTAAATAGCAGAAAGAATTGTGTTATTTCATTATTTTTTATAAAAAAATTATGTTATTTTTTAATATTTTTTAAAAAAAGCTAATTGTTTTTTAAAAAAACTTCTTTTTCCAATATTCTTATTTCTGTCGGTACAAGACATATTCATCTCCCGTGACCGCTAATAATTTGACAACAAACAACCTTCAAATATGACTTCTCCTGTGAATGTTTTATTCCACCGCCGCAAACAAAATAATAATAATTATTATTGACGTAACTCAACTATTTAGATTTTAATTTTACTTCTTAAATATTATTAGTTAGAGTATATAAATTTTAGAATTTTTAAAAATTTATATAATTATTAATTTTAAGATCTGTAAAATTAATCAAAGTGCATGAAAACAGGTTTAAACATCGACGTTAATAAATAATAATAATAACTTTTTTAAAAAAAAACATTTTCCACGTTGCACATTTTGACGGGTTAATACCATGTCCAATTCCTCCGATCTTATTTTTAAATAGATTTTTGTACAAACTTTTTGAACCCTTATTTTATTTTACCATAAGTTTCATCAAGGGTTCGGTTTTATTATATTTAATATCAGGTATCATTAATTTTTGTGTCAAGACATAGGAAAAATATGCATTGAAATCTAGCAAATTATTAAAAAAAAGGGCCCAATTTTGATAATCAAAGAACTAAATTACAATTATAGGAACAAAGGGTGTATACTTTACCCAATTTTTTAATTTAATTTCTAATTTTAAAATATTCGATTCTTTTTTAATTAGAGGAAGAAACTTTATCGAGTAATGCTTGGTATATAGAATTAAACAAGAACTTCATTTATATATTATAGTTTCATGCACCTTATAAGATGCTAGGAGAAACTTATTCCATATCCACATTTCTATCTTACCTTTTCTAATTAAAAATATAGTTTTGTATGTCTAAATCTATTGCATTCCATCAGTTCATCGAATGCATAATAATAATAACAATAATAATAATAAATGTCAAAAAAAGCACAGAGCTACGTAGGGGTGAGCAAAAAAACTAAAAAACCAATTAAATCGAGAAAATCAGGGAAAAAAATAACTGAAAAAATTGAACCGTGAAAAAAACCGATTAAAATTTTAAAAAACCGACCGGTTCGGTTTTATAAACTTGAAACTGAAAAAACCAAACCCAAATAAAAAAACGGGAAAAAAAACCGAACAAAACAAGAAACAAACCGAGCCAAACCGATTTGAACCGGTTTTTGTCATAAAAACCAAACTGAAACCGGTCAGTTTGAACCAAACCGAAAATAATTATCCATGTTTATGTTTATCATCATTTACTTATTAATTTTTAATAAAAACTGAACTGAACCGAAAATGATAACCCTATAGCTACATCATCTAAATAATAACAGGAAAGATTCTATCATTCAACAATATTGGGAAGAAAAAGGAAGATAATAAATCTTGACATCCGACACCTGTAATTCCCAAAAATGAAAAGAAGGAGAAGAAGGACGTGAACACAACAAATTAAAATTAAAATTAAAATTAAAATTAAATTAAAAGTAATAATTTGCATCAGGATTTCACTATAGCACTAAATTTATTTTGATGTGCATTGAAACAATGCAATGATGAATTTGCTATTTCCAAATAAAATCCTCTACTGTCTATTGAGGTTAATATAAACTTTTTGGTTCATTAATTATTATTAAATTAATCAGGGACAACTAGTTTTTTCATATAATAGCTAAATTACTCTAAAAAATAAAAAATATTAACCATTGTCCTGGGTTTTTTTTATTAAACTTTTCATATGATTCATTAATTATTATTAAATTAATTGGGGACAACTAGTTTTTATGCATAGTAAAATAACTAAATTGCTCTAAAAAACAAGAAATATCTAATGATTGTCCTGGTTTTTTTTTTATTTCTACTTTTTTAAAGCATGATTAAATTATCCTTATAAACAAGAATTCTTTAATTGATTTCCAAGGGGTTTTTTTGTATTTTCATTGTTTTTAGTTATAATCAAGTTGACGGGGGGAAATTTGATATTTAATAAATATAAAATATAATTTAAAACAAAAAAAATAATTAGTGTATGCAAAGTACAAGCTAGCGCGGGTGGGAGATATCAATACTCTTCAGGCGATGCATGCAGCGTCTCCTGGAGGCCAAACACCGCCTTCCACAATGATTTTAGAATTGTTTTGGCTACTCCTCCATCATTAGGCAACATAGCCACTGATTTTCAATTTAGTGTCGGTGAACTTTTTTTTCTTTTCTTTTTCCTCATTTCGCGCATTACCTTTTGCCCTTCAATTTGTTTTTCTTTCAGATTTGGTTTTTGTTTTTTTTATTATTTATTTTATTTAAAATAATTTATAAATTTAGACTTTTGCTTTTCAATTCCATCTCTATTCATCAATTCTTTTATTTGTCAAATTTGATCCTTATTTTCTTATTGGTATTGTTTTATTTAAATAACTTTATTTTTTATTTTTTACAATTTCATCATCTTTTAGTTTTTTCCCTATTAGATTTAATTATCATTATTTTTATTACCATGCTTTTACCCTGGGATTTTTTTAAATGATATTTTTCTTATGATTTCATCATTCAATATTAAATTGGTTGGAAATTGAGTTTCTTGATTAAATTTGAGTCTATGATTTAATGAGTTGCGAATTTGAAAGATTAACCTAGTTTTAGGAGATTTGCCCGAGTTTTCTTGGGTTTTTCCCTTTTGTTAAGCTCATATTGTTTTTTCAGTTTCATCTTTCAATATATATTTAATTGGATATTGGGCTCAATTATTTTTTATTTGCTATGTATAGGATTTTTCACTAAATTAAAAAATGACTCGAGTTATCTCGGGTCTTTTTGTTTGTCGTTCTTTATTAAATTTAGTTTTTTTTTCATAATTTGTTTTTGAATTAAATTAAATTAATGGATTACATATAAGTATGAAATACAAACTTCATGATATTTTATTTGATTTGTTTTTCAAGTGACAACTTGTGCGACCTCTTTGGTGTTGTCATCTAGCCTTTTGCAATAATATTAGAACCGTCTCGATGAGTTTTTCTTGGCGGTGGGGTGGATTTCATGACAGAGCGACAACGAGTCTTCAACGAACATTTTTTTTTTTTTGAATATGATATTAACAACTCATTTTTTATAGTTAATGTTTATCATGTTTTTGCTCACTTTATCTACCATCAATGCCTTTTATTTAATTATATTATTAAATTAATTGGATTTATTAAACATTGTTATGTTAATGACTAGGGTTTCAAATTTTTCTTGTTTCTTTAAAGATATTAATATTTATATTAAAAAAATTTAAATTGACAAAAACATGGCGGGAACACCAACTAGTAACTATCTGTTAGGTTAATTTCACATGCAATCGCTGACCTGCACTCATAGTAAATTTTAACGGAGTTGATTTAGACTAGCTTAGATATTAATTAACCTGGATTTGGTAGACCAGCAAGGTCAGATCAATTTTTTAGACCTTTTGAGTGTTATGATAGATGTACAACTCCATCTTGAGTGCGACATAATCTTTGATTTGGTGCCTAATCTTTACCTAAATTGATTAATCTAAGTTAATCATGTAAAGCAATATGTATCAAATTTGACCTACTTTTAGTCCTATAATCTTCTTTTTTTCTTGGTGGGGTTAAGGGAACCTCGCTGTACAAAACCCATTTTTCACATAAAATTTGGTAGACGTGTGTGAAATCAAGCTCGATTTTCTTGATTTCTTTAGTTAAAGGTCATATGATGACTCTTTTTTGTTTTTTTTTGTTTTCTTTTGAACATAACGAAGTGGACAATTGAGTTTGATTCAACAAAGAGGGCCGAAGGAGTAAACAGAACACCAAGTCCATGGAGATTGACCCAGCATAGCAGTAGTGTCTATTTGAGTGGTTTTCCACTTTCTATTTCTATTGTTTTGTGCGTGCGCGCGTGGATGTTACGCTACAATGACAGGACTTTTTTAGCAAGGAGTGCGAAACATGTTTCTGATGAGGGAATTTGAGTATGGTGAAGATATTCTGTGCTTAGGGAAATCACCGAGAAACAGAACTAGCTTGTGCCTCCATGACTTGGGAGGCAAGTTCATGCTGACAGATGAAACGAACATTCTTTCAAGAACAATGAAATGTCGATTTACGGGAAGGGATGGCCACTTTATAGCTCACCATTGAAATGAAATTGCAGAAAAGAACAATAGTTACTTGTAGTTTCTGTAATTGATTAAAAGGGTGTTGATTTCAAAGAGTGTTTAAACTTTAAACCATTAAAAGGAAAGGCAAAACAGAAGATGGTTCAAATTACTAATCTAGGACCTTCAAAAACTATATCACACAAGCCGGAATAATAATGCAGAACAGCCGCCATTATTCAACACCTCAGTAGTTAAAAAAAGCCTAAAAGACAGCATCTTTCAGCCACTCAGTGCTGCTTCTCAATCAGTTTCTCCACTGCTAATATTTCATTTTTTTGCATAAAAGCTTACACATAACACAAACACGATAATAAGGGGCGGTTCATTAAACCAGCTATTGAGTTTCTTGGTAGTCTGTTTTCAATTAAAATTTGACCAGAAACTGCCACTAGAGAAGGCAAGTGTTACAGCAGCCTACCTGGGCAGCCAAGGCATCAGTTTCTGCTCTAAATCTATTACAGAGCCTTTTTGGCAATAATCACTTGTCCTGCCAGTTAACCCACCAGCGGGCTTGATAAGTTTCTCAATTACTGCTGTACACTAAAGCAGTGATTCTGGAAGTTGTGTGGCAGCCGACCCATGGGAGATCCAGATTTTGGAGGAAAAACTAACTTGAAGTAGGCATACTTGACATCCACATTGCAGGTTTTCCATGTTTTCTTATTATGGTAACATTAGATCACCTGATGATGCAAGCATTTCCACCTCTGTTCCTTCGGCTGGCTGTTTGGTAGTATAATCTGCCCCAGAATCACCTACAGAAATTAATGATCAAGTTTAATGCATTTTAGAGTACTAAAAATCCAATAGTCATATGGACAACCACTACTAAAAAGTAGGCAAAAAGTAAGATCTAATACTGAATATAGAATTGATGGATGGCCGTTGTGGTGACATACTACCTCTGGGATCTGCAAGCATCAAAATAGTTTAAAGCAAGATTAGTTTCTTCCCATTCAAGAGAGTACACAAGCATTAGCACTGAAAAATTAACACCAAAGAGCTTGGACAGTTCATCAAATGAAATCAAAACACAACTCTAAAGCCTTTCATGATCATACAAACCAATTTCACCGTTTTCTTTTTCATGTGCTCATTTTTGATTCCACTGCTTTAATATTAGCAGTACTATGTTTTCAAACCTGGAAAATTTGAGTCTGTTTCTTATTTGGATTTGACATCCTAGTTCCTAGCAAATATTCATTTTTGTTGCATCTTGTTGGTGTCCGCTTCATGCGTTTTCACCAGAATTTACCCATAAAGTCAAGTCGTTACCTAGAAAACTTCACTTCTGATCACAGCTAGATTGGTTGTCATGTTTTAGTTTTTTTTTCCATTTTTGGACTTACATCAATGGTAAAACCTCTGGTTGAAAAGGATGAAATATTTAGCACAGAATAAAAGGACACGATCATTTGAAGACCAATTTTCTGAGACTTTTATCAAATATGCATGATATATGAGCCTGCCATTCAACTACCGATCTGCAATGAGTGGACAGTCTTACAAGGATTTCTCCATAAAAAGAGCTAGTGCCTAAAGCTGAGAGATGGATTCAAAGGCGGTCCTAAAACACTAAAATTTGTATTGTTTGCTTACAAAGTCAACCTCTCACTGAATATCTTTTAGTCAACAGGTCCTGGGAAGGATACTTGGGGTTATATACTAATTCAATGGGTGAATTCCATAATACCTTGCTTCAGTTGCGAAGGCCTCTAACTTAAAATGTCTTTCGAGAATTGTGCTAAACAGATTTTAAATGAATTTTCAAACATCCCACAATCTATACCAGATAGAAACATATCTGGTGAACAATTTACCACATCTGCTGGTACTTGACCGGATATTGGGTGATATCCAGTCAAGTATTACCAGATATGACAAAACCTCGCTGCTGAATATGAAGGTAGTGCCTTTGCTTTAAAGCAAAGATACTGTAGACAGCACACAAATATGCCTTCTCTATTTTCACCACACAAATAATATGGAATCCAGAACTGTTTGACCCATCACTACCCAATCTTCCTATCATACCTCCCACATACATAACAAGATTGTTGGATTGACTATTTCTTTCCATTCCAAACTAAAATTTTAAGATGCATTCCCATCCATTGCAAGAAAGCATAGGGACTGTAGTCCAGGGACAGACCAATTCAAATCAAAATTGACACAAATTTTGTACAGATACAAGGCCATCCACCAGCCCAAAATAAAGATGGTAGGCTGGCATTCCATCATCTACATGCTATTCAGATAAAATTTAATCATGGTTCAGAGACACTGGCAACATGATAAAAAGGATACTCCTATCCTCAATGATCCCAGATAAGTGGGTGTGCATGGATGTGTGTACAAGTTACTGTTGCATATGCCTGTCAAAAGAGAAGTACTCGCATTCAACTAGCAAAGCATAAAATTTTTCACCGATGGAAGAGAGGAATAAGATAGCATGGACAAGTCAGAGTCAAATCACACACCGAAATGATGTCGTCCTTTAACAGCATCAAAATTCTTGTATGTATAGCCAACGAAACTTAGATCTTTGGGAGTCAAAAGCATCTGCATGGAAATGGATAGATTTTGAATTCACAGTAAGTAGATGACGCATTGCAGTCTTATATTGGGATGGGCAGGTAACATTAGTTAGAAGACACATGGGAAACAAGATAGAAATTTCAGAAACAATATAATCCATAGGAAAACCATGTTCAATGGCAGTAGATATTTTTTATATCTCCAGCATATTCTGTACAAAAAAAGAACAAAAAGAAAGAGAGTGGGGTATCCAACACACAACCAAAAGAAAAGAAAAAAAATCTTCTTTTCCTTGATCAATCATTCTATGGTGAAAACAATTGAACGTTTAAGTATCTCATGTGACAGAATTGGGAAAGCAATATTTGTATCCCTTTTCTTTTTTCTTTTTTTTTTGCATACAAGTATCCTATAATAAAAGTTAGACGGCACCAGGCACATTTGCAGAAAGAAAAGATTGAGGGATGAAAATTCTACAGCAAGAATCGCTTTAATATTTCCATTTTACTATATTTTGAAGAATCAGTGGAAATAATTGCATGCATGGTGCCATTCAAGTCAAGTCCACAAACAACTAAATGATCTTGGGCTCATGGCACAATGTTCCCTTTATCTTCATGCTGGGACAGCAAACAATCTACTTTGCAGATGCAGATATCCACTCGTAAAGTTTACAAGTGGAATTATCACAGCTCAATGGTGATGATATGATAATACCAACTGTAGTGCAGGTTAATGCATTACATGGGCTAGCCAGCATGAAAAACAAACCTTCCGTGAGCCTGAGCTAGTTCTTGCTGCTGCTGGAGGATCTGACTGATAAAAATTGAAAAATCTTAGTACATAAATACTAAAATATATGGAAGGCATAATCATAAACAAAATTATAACAAGGAAATCAGGAAATCTCTTATGACTAAGCAGCAGCAGGAAAGCCTAACAACATTGAACTTTAGTGGACCTTTTTTTTCTTTTCTGGTCATGCTTAAGTGGACCTTCATTTCCATTATTTTATAAAGATTTTGCTTAGTAAGAAACAACAAGGTGCCTCACCTGCATGCTCTTCCTCGTACATTGTTAACTTTTCAAAGTATGTTTATTTGCAGATATGCCAAAGAAATACAGATTGCATAAATTATTTGTTGTCTAACATTTTTTATAATGTAACCAAAATTTCATACAAGGAAACGCTAAGAATCAATAGGAGGAACCCAGAATTTAAAAAATGTCCACAGTTTTCATCATAAATATCTCATCAATGGATAAAGTTTTGATTACATGCATTACTGCACTGCACCCTGAAATTGTTTACAAATATCACTGTGCAAAGCAGCATGACATAATAACACACATCATAAATCTACATATTTATGAATCAGAACTATTGTTGATTTATTAAAATATGCAGTCATTCTTGTTTGGAACTAAATGAGTAGAAGTGGGTCTAATGAAAATTTGATGATTTGAAGAGAGAAAACATAACAATGATGATTTGGTATATTAAGAGTTTGGTCAAGAAATATTAAAAATTGGCTAACTGTTTCATACTTCATCAAACTTCATAAAGTTCCGAGTGTCTAGTTCTCCATTGACTTCTGGTTTAAATGCTGCCTCCATCTCATAGAGTTTATCCCATGCAACATCATTGAACCAAGGATGAGCCTGATACAGGGAAATTATAATAGCTGTAAGGGAAGAACATACAGTTTAAATAAAGGAAAATATTTAAGATAATTCAAATTTCTTACTTTAATTTGATTTGCTCCCCCAGTACCTAGTCTATGCTCAACATCACACAAGAGCCTACAAATGAGATCCTTTGCTTCAAGTGACAACCTTGCATCTTCTGGAAATTTAAGGTGATTTCTCCAATGAACAATCTGAAAGCAATTAATGAACCAACCATCGGTTAGAGTAGTGAATCCATACAACACCAAGAGAATATGGGGTGAAAGGAGGGAAGAAACCCAAAGAAAGATACATGGATTGAAACCGCAAGAGAAAGCAAAGGAGCAGTTTTATAATGATCTATGAAGTGAAAACAGTTTGGTAGGGCACAATCACCATGATGTAATTACAGTATAATATTTCTCCCAAAAATGCTAAAGAATAGCTAAACAAGAAGTGGCTTGGACACGTGCTTAAAACACAAAATAAAGAAAATTCTAGCTTAGTGCATATATGGCTTAAGAGCTATGCCCTGTAAGATGAAATTTGAAATTACTGGAATGAATGTTTGCATGGAAATTTACAAGGAGTAGAGAAAAAAGAAAGCTGACAGATCAATTGAAGCTGAGAAAGAAACACTAAACAGAAGCATATAACAAGTTACCTTTCTGCAGGTAGTTATTGGATCATCTGAGTAAAAAGGAGGGTAGCCAACAAGCATTTCATACAGTATTGCTCCTAGTGACCACCTAAAAGGAGATGAGATAAAGAGCATATGACTGCCATTTAGACAACTTGATACCAAATGCATTTCTAAGAACAGTAAAAAAGATTTTCTAAATTCATGGTAAGCATCAAGAAAGGTCTATGACATTCCTTATTATAAAACATATAGGAAGTGAGAAGACTATGAGCCATGAAAAAGGAATAGAAACTAAAATCAACAACAAATTACAACTTGTAACTGTAAGAGAATTTTAAACATAAATGAACTAATAAAGTAAACTAACCAGTCACACTCCATGCCATAGCCTTTCTTGAGTAAAACTTCAGGAGCAATGTAATCTGGCGTTCCCACAGTTGAAAATGCCTTTTGGAGAGGATACATCGATTTTAGCCATAATAGTTGGGGGAAAAAAAGCATTGTAAAATCTCAACAGTTATGGGGATGTAAGAAAGTGCACAACTTATAATAAGGCTTGCTGATGGAAAATATATTGTGCATTTATGTTCCTTTCTAAGTTATAGAGTTTCTAAAAGTAGTGGTATCAATTAAGTTACTACTTTGCATGCACTTGTGTGTCCGTGCACCATTAGATGCCATGTGGCGCTCTTAATCCACAATCAATACCACTAACATTTTTTGAGAGCCTGGAAGCAGAGTGACTTTAATTTCTTTTAGGGGGGGAGGGGGACCCTTCAACGGGTGAAATGCATTCTGAAATTTTTCAAGTTCACAACAACTTCAAAGCACTCAAGAATGGGAAATGAAGAGTTATTAGAGATCGAAGCAAATAACAATTGCTGCATCCAAATTTGAATATCTGACAGAATAATCTGGATAAAATTCTCTAACATTTCTCAATGGCTTTAGATGTCTCTTCACAAAAACAAGGATGAAATGTTGCATCATCTAAAACTTACGCTCCAAAACTTCACTCATACTTTCACAAAAATTTTTAGGCATACCCATATTTATGCTTGTGGAATGATTTTTTCAGCACCTCGAGAAATATATTAATAGAAGTATGTTCCTTACCAACTTCCTTCTGTTCATCTGCCAATGCTGAAGCTGTTCATGGGGGCTTCTCCAACTACTTTTATTGTCCGCATCGGCAATACCTCCATCGATATCCATTGGTTCAGTCATATTTTCATCATCAATTGTTTTATTTTCATGGATCACGGATAAAGTTGCACAATCAAGAGGCTTACACAGGCCAAAATCTGATAGCTTCATGTGGCCATTTTTGTCCAGAAGAAGGTTATCAGGTTTAATATCTCTGGAAGAAAAGCGAAAGTAATTTAATAAGAAAGAGAAAAATACTTAAATGAAAGCTGATAGTGATAAAAATCTCCACATAAACCCAGTCAAAAGCATTAGTTTAAGGATGTAGCTGGAATAATATTTAACCTGTGAATGTAATTATGTTTGTGAATCGACTCGATGGCAAGGATACTTTGAGCAATGTAAAACTTAGCCACATTTTCAGTTAAGGTATCCTCCCTTATCAGCAGAGTCATCATATCACCACCAGGCAGATATTCCATAATCAGATATAGATACTCAGCATCCTGAAATGAGTAATACAGTTTGACAATGCAGTGGCTTGCAACTTCTGCCAGCAAGTTCCGTTCAGCTCTAACATGTTCCACCTATGTTGCAAAAACATATTTTTTCAGAATATTAAAGAAACAATGTACAAAGTAATATGAGATAACACCACAGAATTTCTCTGGAAAAACACAAAAAGAAAGGTGCCAAAACAAGCCATTGTAACCAGAGTAAAAAATAAAAAAGACCAGTCATCTCCACTTAAACATGCACACGGGCAAGACAGATAAAAAGGGACTGTGCAACCCTTGCTGCAATAAAAAGTGATGACTAGGCAGTATATTGTGCAAATAGTGGGACTCATGAAACAAGTCATTCCTCAGAATAGGCTTGGGGACACAGAATAGATCAGTGATAGTAGTTCTCATTTCACCTGTCCTCTCTTTAGCATTTCAGATTTCTTCAACTTTTTCATGGCATAAATATTGCCAGATTTCTTCTCCCGACACAATCGAACCTGTAGTTTGAGAAAACATGAGAAACAAATATATTCAAAGCTGCAAAAGGTGACAAAAGATAATGCCTAACATGAGAATTTAATGAATGATGAATTATTCAGTGCACTGCCCATGTATCATGCACATTTCTAACCTCACCAAAGGCTCCCCTTCCAATGATGGTCAGAAGCTCAAAATCATCAACACATATCTTGTGCCTTTTAAGTCGCATGAACTCTGTTTCTTTTCTTTCTAAGTCTTTAATCAGGTTCATCTGCTCCTCCTTGGGAACATCAGAAGAAGCTAGCTTTCTTTCTAACACCCATCGTCTGCAATGAAAGCAAATCATGACTGTAAAGTCCAGAACTATATCTTTGAACAAAGCATGTCAATGACTGAGAAACAGCGTCATCAAATTAAGGTTTCGAACCAGTTCAGGATAAACTGATGGGAACATGTCAATTTACAGAATTAAGGTTTTAAAGAGTAGATAACTAAAATCTGTCTTAAGTTAAATCTTGTATCATCTAGTAAGTCATCTTCAAGAAACAACCATTCACAACTTGATGATGGAAACTCATCTTTTGCAGTATATCCATTAACAGAACAAAGCTCCAGGTAGCAGGGAAAAAATAACAAGAAGAAACAAAAGATTTAGTGTTATTCATCCACAATGGAGAATCTATAGAAGCCTAGTCAGGATAGTCATACAAATCTCAAGTCCATCAGATAGGACATGACGGTGTCAAGAGGAAGAATTTGGAAAGAAATCCTAATCTTCAACAAAATTGTTGCTATCGGAATTTGAACCTGCACCTTTATAAATGCAAGCAGGAGACTTTAGCTCTTACACCAAGCAATAGATCCTAGATGAAAGTAACAAGTAAAATTACAAAACAAGTGCCTTGTATATGATCCATATAATTTAATGCCAAGAGTAATTGACTTAACTGGAGAAAATGTTCGCTGTTAATTGCAGAATACATATGCCAAAGATTTCAAACTATTATAACAAAATCCAGATGGTAGAGATCCTCTAAAGTTTTAAATAAATCAGGTATTTAGACATCGTAGTCAAAAACAAAATGAAGACACTTCCCTTCATTGTCATGATCAAATGCACACTGAATCAATAGAAATAATCCATATTATGAGAAATTACCCAGAAAAGGAAAAAAAAAACAGCAGCTGCCTCAATCACAAAACAACAAATGAACAAGTTTTAAATGGGTAGGGTATGAAAAAACTCTACTGGAATTTCTTGAAACAACCTATTTAAACCAATCCAGCAAAGGAGTCTCATGTCAAACGTTGCGAAAGGAGGCCTAGTTTATTGTACTTAAAGTATATTTTTGCTGATAATTGTTTTTTTTTTTCAAGAGAGAAATGCAGCTCTTTTCAGGACAGGCTCTTCATCAACTACTAAACTACAATTTTCAGCAGCCACTCAGATGTTGGAGTTGACTCTTCTAGACAATCAGCATGGGTTTTCAAAATTGTGAACTCTG
>Ga0325414_1001872_pt1 | contig 20788 bp, 12 predicted proteins | sample PopdelMetagenome_8_FD_206183 | JGI IMG/M metagenome (GOLD analysis project Ga0325414, IMG submission 206183) | Populus deltoides microbial communities from Bellville, Georgia, United States - Leaf-PdKOR-R3 | ecosystem: Host-associated > Plants > Phyllosphere > Phylloplane/Leaf | place: USA... | reverse complement strand
GTCTCTTTCCAACTCGGTCACAGCTCGGAGCATCCACAGACAGCCCCATTAAGAGTTTCCAACATGCATGGTGCAGTTCAAACTCAGTGTTCACTCCCTCCCATGTGAATTTTAATGGCGGATTGGGAGCGTAGGGCCCCGCTGGCCCTTACAAGGTGACAACTAGCTAGTTATATGCACACACTGCGCTATCATCATAGCTTGTTCTTGAGACTTGAATGGATAACATCATGTTCCTTTTGTTCCTCACCATGAATCTTGTTGAGAGCAAGCTCTTCTCTTTACATAACCCTATTTTTATCCCACATGATCACTTTACCATATCAGATCCTTTATAGGCAGCATCATCATCCTAAAAGAACATAGGCAAGACAGTTCTTCCAATACTAAAACTCTCTATCTTGATTCCAACAAAAATGACTTTTACCCTGGACACTTGAAAACTTTCCCTTGAGAACATAAATCTATATTTTACTTTCATATTAATTAAGAGAATTCTCTTTTCTTCCATGTCCAAGAAAAGTAACTTGGAACCTTTCAGCTTTCAAAGAAAGTAAGCCCAAGAGATGTTAACATGGATAATAAAGAATCTGCAAAAACAGGGTAAAAAATTATGAAAAAAAAGCACACAGATCAGATTGGTTCCAACCCTATCCTCTCTTCTTTTGTTTTTTCAAGAAATACGACTCCTCATTCTTGCCCCCTTTTTTTTTTTGCTCGAATTACTATATAAAAAAAAACATTTACCCATGAAAACTAATAAGCATGAAATATATCCAATGAGCATAAAAAATATTAAACCTATAGTAAGAAAAATTGGCATGAAAGCTAATCGAAATGAGAGATTATAAAGGACAAACCTTGTCAAAGGCCATCATTCAGCAAGCCCAACAAACTTGAGCCCCCAATAGAGAGCTGGGATTGTTGTCGATGTTGTGACTAGATGAATTACTAAAAATATTCAAGTAAAATATTTAAAAAATAATAAGAGAAAAAACAAATCAAATTAGAGCTTGCATGATCTTGATCTAGAAACTTGAGCGCAGCATGCACAGGACGACAAGAATAGATAAGTAGGAGGACAACAAAATCTGCAAGAAAAAAAGCAATTTGAGCACCAAACCAACAGTAGACATCCATAAAGTGGCTCGAATAAAGATTCTAGTCAACAATTATAGAAAAATGTTATATACCAACTCATATCGTGTCTATCCCAAGACTTAGTTTTTTTTTAACAAAAAAAATAGCTTTCCTGCTCATATATATATATATTTTTTTTATCGTGAGGTTAAATTATTTTTTAAACAAAAAAATAATGTTTAAATACTGAAAATAAATAAAAAATATAAAAAATTATTTATGATAAATATATAAAAACACTAATTAAGACTAAAATAATATGGGACATTTCAGCCAACTTGCAATTTAGATTATATGATTGGAATAACCTGATTAAAAAAAAATATATAAAGCCTTTTAAAAAAATATATTAACTTTTTTAAATTTGTGACCAGAGTCACTAAACTTGAAGCATCTAATTTAGAAAAATTATAAAGTCCTATTTTTTTTAAATTAAATATTAAAGGATAAAATTAAAAAAAATTCTAATCATACAAAAAGATTTTTAAAAAATAGCAATTCAAAAAATAAGGATTAAAATCACTATCACTGCTATTATTAATAAGTAATATCATCACTATTACTATTATCATTATGACCATTAATGTTGTTGCTGCTATTGTTATTATTGTCATTATCACTATCATCACAACAACTATTATTATTATTTTTTATTATTATCACTATTTTTCTTCTTCTCTCTCATATTATTATTATTATTATTATCACAAAAACTATTACTAACATTATCATTATTAGTAATAATAGTAGCATTATTATTATTATTATTATTATTATTATTATTATTATTATATTAACAATCATTACCATAATTATCATCACTATTATTATTGTTGTTGTTTTTGCTGCTACTATTTTTATTGTCATTATCATTATCATCACAATAACTATTATTAATATTTTTATTATCATCATTACCATTTTTCTTCTTCTTCTCACCATTATTATTATTATTATTATTATTATTATTATTATTATTATTTGTAGTAGCAGCAATATTGTCACTACCGCCACCGTCACCATTATTATTATTATTATTATTATTATTATTATTCAAAGGTTAAATTGAAAACAAACAAAACTTCAACAAAAGAAAAAATGACGAAAAACCAATAATCAAGACTAAAAGGTCTAAATTTAAAATAATAATAACAATGAGGATCATAGTTAATTTAGCAGGGTAGGATGAAGGAAGAAAAAAAAAGGGTCATCGATGATACACTGGTGAAGAATAAACTAGGACGTTGGAAACCAATTTTTTATTGTCGAAAACCGCCGTACACCCCACCCAAAGTGTGCAGTGGCTCCAACACGCTGGCGCGTGATCTGCAAGCGCTAACAATATTTTAAATAAAAAATATTATTTTAATGGTAAATTATGTCACTCCCCTTAACCAAATTTAATTATAATTAAGAAAAAAAACTAAGGCTAAAAGACCCAAATACCCCTAATTACAATGAATTCAATATCTTGCATCCAAGGGTGCGTGTAATTTTAATGTGTATAAAAAACAAAAATACTTAAATATCTCTACCCGAGACAACTTATTTTTTATTCGTGAGGGTATTTTAATTATTTTACTGCTCATTAAAATATGAAATAGATAAAAATATCTCTAAATAAATTAGTAATGATTAATATACATTGTGAAAATACTAAAATAATCATAGTTTAAAGATACGTATTTTATATATATATATATATATATATATATATATATATATAGAAATGATAAAATTATAATTACACTGTAGTGGTAAATAAAAAAATATAAAAAGAGGTAGGTAAAGTCTGTTTTTAATATCTCTCTTTTTTTTCTTCTTCTTTTTACTCTGTACTTGCTAATTGATTGTGGACATATATATATGTTAAATTACGGGATTTTCTAGCTTCGACTAGAACTCCCCAACTTACAAGAAAAATTATCTTTTTTTGTGAAATTGTTTGTTCTATATTTGATTTGATATGGTTGCATGACATTGGTGTTTTTGTAGTCCAAATAGTTGGAATTCTTTTTCTTCTCTTATCCCATATTACTCCATATTTTTTATTTACACGTTTTTCTCTCATATAATGCTTGAATGCTAAGATTTCAAAGAATAGGATGAATTAATGTGTATTTACTCTCAGAATAAAACATTCTTCAATTAATTAGGATGAGTTCTAAGATTTCATTTTCCATGTACCAAATTCAAACATTTGAGGAACATGAGGGACCAAATTAAAGAGAAAAGCCAAATTGGAAAAGGGTTACCGTGGATTTTATGGATGTAGATTGAAGAAGCAACATGATTAAAAAAAATATTTTCAATTATATTCTATTGTTTACAAAAGAAAAATATTTTCCCAGCAAATTTCTTATTCATAATTTGGTGCTTTTGTGTTTAGTCTAGTTTTTTTCAAGTTTACGTGACCATCAAGTGTATTTTTCTTCATGCATTTGGTGCATGGCTACTACCACATATGTTCTTTCTCAAGCTCTTAATTTTAATATTTATCTCCATGATTTTTATCATCTCATGAGTTTTATTGCTCTTTTTTATTTTACCACTTTTCTTATATTTTTTCTATAAAAAAATCTCTTTGTAGTTTATTATATTCTATAATCTAAAACCTTAATTAATTTTTTAATAATCTATTTTGATCCATTAGTTTTCTTAAAACCTTTTGTTTTTTTTAGTGATTAGTTTTTCTTTTTTTTAGAGCCTTGATGTTTTAGTGATCTCTTTTTATTTATTAGTGTTTATTTGAACATTAATATCTTAGTATATTTTTAGATCCATTTAATTATCCATACTTTTATTACATGTTTATACATGTATTTAGTTTGATATGAGGCACTTATAATCTCTATCCAACATAGATATTAAATTTAATCTAGTTTGGCACATCAACAAGAAGCCTAACCTAGTTCAAGTTAAGTTTTCTTACAAATTATTTTGAAAGTTGACCAAGTTAATTTTGGGTGGCCTAGTAGGTTAACTTATGTTCCAAAAAAGCTAGGTGAAACACAATCATGTCAACTTGAAGGAATATTTTAGTTTTTTTTAAATGATATTAATTTTTTTTGTATTATTTTTCTAAAATGATATCATTTTTTGTTAGATCAGGGTTGACTCTTGGATTCATGAATTGACCTAACAAGATCCCGATTAAGGTTATGGATGAGATCAACTCTGAAATGGATTTGATAATTATTCTGAGCAAAAAGATCATTATTTTCATGAATGTAGATAAGACGAGGGCTCGAAGGCGCGCTCGAATGTAGATAAGATGAGGGCTCGAAGGCGCGCTCGAATGGAGATGGGATAAGAAATGCATTACCTTTGATGGTCGAGGGCTCAAAGGTGCGCTCGAAAATAAATAAGACGAGGGCTTGAAGGCGCGCTCGAATTGAGATAAGACGAGGGCTCGAAGGCGCGCTTGAATGGAGGTATGATAGGAAATGCACTACCTTTGATAGTCGAGGGCTCGAAGGCGCGCTCGAAAAGAACTCAAAAGGAGGTAGGATAGGAAATGCACTACCTTAGGAGTGGAAACTGAAAGGTGGTGGAAAAATAGAGAGATTTTTCAGGTGGCCTAATTCTCATGGGCGGCCTGTCCAGGTTGAAAAATTCTCAAAAGTGAAAATTTTCAAAAGCAATTTTAATGTTTGCCATTTCAAGTTGGCCTTTCGCTTGATGGATTTTGTTAGAATTTTCTCTAATAAAATTTGCAAAACTCATTGTCCAATGTCTCAAGGTTTAGATGATATGCATGCATCTTTACCTGATTTGAAATATAGGCCCCCCCATGTCTTCTTAATCTTCTTGTTGATTGATGAAGACTTGCTACCTCTGATTTGGGTCATCTTTGTTGTTTGGCTCTCTAGCCCACTCGAGTTAGCCCATGTAAGTCTATTTCCAGATTTGTTTACACAACTCAGCCTTTGTGGTGCCCATTGTGGCCCACTTGCTTACTAGAGATTTTTTATCTTGTCAAGTAATTTTAAGAGGATCATTCAATACTCCTCGTCTCACTACTAAAAACATTTGGTGACACTAGCTGAAAGGATCAAGTTGTCTTTCATAAACCAAAATGCCCCCTTGTCTTGTTGAAGGAAATTACCATCTCTTTTTTTAGAATTTTTCCTTCTGAACACTATGCCCCCTTATATTGGTCATTGCCCTTAAGTGTGCTCTGTCAGTGATTTAGACAAATAATGGTTTTAAGAGACCAATCTCTCATTTCTCTCCTTTTCAGTTTGGTGAAGAAGTATGGGTCTAGAATGAATCTTGAAATCTTGATCTTGCATTTTGAAAACAAAAATTATTTCGATGCGAGTCTAAAACAATTTGCTTTTGAAATCTTGCAACTCCTTGGTTATTTTCTTTCTTGAAAAAGAGATTATTTACTCTTGTGTTTGACAATGAGGTCTTCGGTGAAAATATGTCTTGATATGACCTTTTGTTTCAAAGTGAATGGCTCGAAAAAAAGCTTGAGGTTTTGTATGAGAAAAACTTGTCTCTTTTTGAACATATATTTTTATCAGCATGAATAATAATGACTAGTTTGTTCTTGATGTCATGAATCTTATAAAAAAAACATTCTTTGCATTTTGAGAGCATTGTTTATTGTTCTAAGTTGCTTACTTGCTTGATTAGAAAGGACTTCTACAGACACATAACGTAGCTGTAGTTTTTGGCTATGAAAGAAAAGGATTCATAAGGCTCAAAGAGTGTTTCAGGGTTTCAAAGACTGAAGATCACTGTCAACAGTTTGACTCTTGACGTCATTCATATTTTCTTTTGCCGCTCTTATTTGATTTGCCCCCCCTTTTTTTCTTTTTTCTTTTTCATTGCTTTGCTAGAGCATGCTCACTTTATCTTGGTTATCACTTTTTTCTTGTGATTTGGGCATGCCTTGGCATTTGAGTTTCTTAGGCTCTTTTGCCTTTTGGCTTTCTCACGGCTTTATCATCTTTCTTGATCATTGAAATCTCACTTGCCTCTAGTGTAGGGTGTGATCTTAGTCAGGATTTTTTTATGAAAGAAAAATTATTCAGGCTCAAAAAAGGGATCGCAAGGGATGTACTTATTTCAGAACATGAAAGGAATAACAAAGATTGTCTTTCCTCATTTCAAGCGCAAGCAGCTATGATCAATAAACTTTAACCTCATCTAGTATGATGGTTTAGTCTTTGCAAAGATGTATTTCATGAGTTATGAGCAACAAGTTCACTACATACCATTATTCATACATTTAAAAACACATGATTCAAGAGTCATGGGGTAAAGGTATTTATTAATTTCTTTTTTTCTTTTTAGAGTTTGGTCAACTCTATGAAGGAGTTGCTTGATTCACTTGTCATTCTACAAGTAGAATGTCAAAAATATTTTTTTTGAATAAACATTAAATTATTTTTTGAAATCAAAATGCCAGATCAATTTTTTCAAAACTCCAATAGGAAAACTGATTTTGGTAAAAGAGATGAATTGTGTCTATGAGATCACGCGAGGCTTCCAAAGTGTATTCGTGAGTTATAAGAAAAATATCTCAAGAAAATGAATAATGCTTGGTTGTAAACATGATTGAATGACAAACTCATTATTTCATTGAAACTTTGGAAAAGAAGTTTAACAACAAAGAACTTATGTCAACATCTTGGGCTATAAACACTGGTATGATAACACATAAAGGGGCTAAACATTTAGCGATTATTGATTGGAATTTCTGGAATCATTCATTCTCCTTGACAAGGGCATCTCTTCAACAGTCAATAATATCACCATAGCTTTATCTTAAAGATAGTTGATTTCTAGGAATTGGTGTGAAGCAATTAGCTATAGGAACGATAAGTGCCTTGGCAATCACCTTCAGTGAAGCCGTTCTTCTCAGTCAGGTTAGCAATCTTACCTAAACCAATGGCTTGTTCAATCCTCTTAGCTATAACAACCAGGTCAGAGAAACGTTGTACAGAGCTTCTAACCAAGTATTCAAAGTACAGAGCTTTAACGTTGTTGGACAATAAACTGATCATCTCTTTTTCCAACATAGAAGGGTCAACTTGTGTGGCTACCTCCCTCCATCTTCGGGCGTATTCCCTTATGGACTCCTTGTTGTCCTTCTCCATAGCTTGCAAGTTTAACCGATCAAGGCCCACGTCTATATTGAACTTATATTGCCTCATGAAGGCATCAACTAAATCCTTCCATTTTTTAACCTTGGTATTGTCCAACCCCATATACCAAGTGAGGGCAACATCACTCAAGCTGTCTGAAAGAAATGAATCAGCAGTTTCTCATCATCAACCACCTCAGCCATTTTGTTACAGTATGCTTCGAGATGAGTTATAAGGCATTGAGTTCCCGTATATTTGACAAATTCTGGCACTCTAAACTTTTTGGAAATGACAACGTTAGGCACCAAACAGATCTCAACAGCCTTTATAGGATCATATAGGTGAATTCCCTCAAATGCCCTCAACCTTTGCTCTAGGGCAACTAATTTGTTCAGACCATCTTCTTTTACCATCTTGCTCTTTTGAGATTCCTTTTCTGTAGAATTAATGGTAAACGACATTCTTGTGGGGTATGCTGGTTGAAAATGCATGGCTTGTTAAAAATCAGATGACAACCCATTTGCCCCCAGATTCGGTGGATTGAAGGGATTTACGAGCATAGGTTCAGGTTGAGCTATATGTGTTACTTTTCCGGATTTGTCTCTCAAGGCCTGCTCGAGTAGACTAGTAAACCTTGTGACTTCTTTCTTAAGATTGTCCACCTCTTTTTGATGTTGGGCTTCCAACTGGGCTCTTTCTTCGTTTTCCATTTGTCTTCTTCCCGAACGAGTGTTATAGGTAGGTTTCAATGGGGGACCTATATTTCACCTGGAGTGCGGTATTATGACAGGTCATAATTGTATGTTCAAACATGCATAAAGATGAATACAACATATTGGGTATGGATTCACCTTTTGGGGGTGACATAACGATCGTTATTCTTTAAATGTGTGGTCAGATCAAAATCCGATATTCATTGCAATGCCGAGAGGAGATCTGTTTAGCCTTTTATCATATGAGCTTTCAGTCATCTAATGTCTTAGCGTAACGGTATCTCACTGACATCCGGTCTAAGGCATTCTCTCTCGGTCATTTGTAAAGATTCAGACTCGAGTCCATACCCATCAGTTGTTATCTTAGAAATAACGGTCATTACATCACCCGAATGCACGTTAAGCTTATCTCGGTGAATTTACGCAAGGATTAACTTAAAGGATAGATTCTAGTTATTAAATGCATCAAGGTAGTTTTGCTATCTAGTCTCAACGGTCTTTCGCATGCTCAGTGATCGTCCTCAAAAGTTTGATATAAGGTTTACAAGCAGCGTGAAGATAGAGGCCCTAAGTAATATCAGTTTGGTATATCGACCACTGTCGAGCAAACAATCATGCGAGAGTTGGATAGTTTCACGAGCCTTACCCAAGCTAAAGCCATTGGGGTGCCGTTACTCCTCCACTTATCTTAAAGTTGATACCACACGTATTTTAAAAATGAGATGAGTGATGTATGAAGGCCTTAGATCCATATCCAATACATATGCATGATAAAGAATGAATAACTATGCATGCTAAAACAGTAAAAAGAGCAAAAAATAAAACTTGATAAACACAAATAACAAAAACATAGTACAACAAACATTTTTAGCAATAAACAGACAAAAAGCAAAGCTTAGTCCTAGAAGTCCCCAGTGGAGACGCCATTCTGTCGCACCCGACATCGCGGCGGCCTTAAAAATTATTAAATCTTTGGAAAGAACGGATTTCTGGCATCCTGTTCTTTAATGGGGATATTCTTTGTTTAAGGAGTCGCCACCTAGTATTGCGGTTACTAGGAACCCTAACTGGTCAACAGAGATTCTATGGTTTGAGACTGGTTACGCAAAATGGAAGATATTATCACCCCTTAAACGTCCTGCCTGAGGCAGGCTGCATTGCTGGTTTTGTCATAAATTGCTAATATTTTGTTGGTTTATGCTATGATGGTTTACGTGTAATATTCCTGACTCTGGCGCCAGTGAATATTTAACTACAGATATTTCCAACTCTGGTGTTGATAAATAGTACGTAGCTATGAAATAAATTTAAATCTGTATTTTTTTTTATTCCTGACTCTGGCGTCAGTAAATAAACAAATCAAATAAATTTAGTTTTTACGCATACACATTTTTTATGTAACTAAATAAAAGTAAAATACAATAAAATAAAATAAATTTACATCAGTATCTTTATTCCTGACTCTGACGTCAGTGAATAAACCAATAAATTTACTTTATTTTATTTTATTTTTGCATGCATATTTTTTTATGTAATTTAAACAATGAAATAAATTTGAATCAATATTTTTATTCTGACTTTGGCGTCAATAAATAAAAACAATAAATTCATATTTAAATTTTTATTTATACATACACACATCTTTGTTTTTTTATTTTTCTATTTTTTTATTTTTTTGGGCTGGGCCCAGCTTAACCCATTAGCCCAGCCAGCCCGGCCTGGCAACTGGCCCAATCCAGTGACCGGCTGGGCAGAAGGCTGATGCACGCGTGAAGCAATTTCACGCGTGCATCAACAATGCAAAGGTAATTAAATTACCTTCGCATTGTTCAAATACTTATTGAACAATTGAACACAAATAATGAAGGGGAATTGGGCACACCTGCTTCTGGAGATGATGATGAAGGCTGTGATGCTGGTGACTGCTGCTCTCGTTCGACTGCTCTCCCTTCTCTCCCCGCTGTGCCCCCCTGTCCTCTCCTCCTTTGATTTCTCAGTTTCTGAGATGAACGAGCTGAGAAAGTATTGGGTATGCCGATTCTCTCTTCTTTTTGTTTTTTACAGGATGGTTTTCTCTCCTCTCCTTCTCTGTGTATTATTTCTTTCTTTGCTTTTGTTTTGGCTCCAGTCCTGCCTCTGTTATTGCTCTGTTTTTCTGGGTTGATTTTTCGGCTCTGTTTTGTATTTTTTTGGGTTCCATTTCCTCCTGTCCTCCTCTGATTTTTGGCCCCTTTTATAGAGACCCAGCTGCTTGCCTCTAACCAGTCCTGCCTTTACAGGACTGTTATCTTCCTCGACAAGATCGTGGGCGAGAGACGTGGTCCACGATCAGATTTGTTGCAGATTATCAGCTCCCCTGCTGAATCGGGAGCTCCCCTGTTGAAGCGGGATAGAGAAGATGCACGACTGTTAGCAACGGTGCCGTTTCGGCAGAAAATGAGAATTTTCAATTTGACCCCTGCCTCTGGAAATTTAACAATTTGATCCCAACAATCTTTTAATTTTACCCTTGGATTAATTTCAATTAAGTCCCTGAATTTATTTAATTAATTAAATCAAGGTTTAATTAAGTCCTCAAACTCATTAGTTTTTCAATTAAACTCTTGAAAAATAATCTAAATTTTAATTGAATCAATTCTCCAATTAAGCCATTAATTTAATTAATTAAACTAGTCAAGAGTTTAATTAAATCTTTAAACTTCCAATCTTGTTGCCCTTAACCCAAATTTTAATTCATTCTTCAATTATTTTATTTTTACTTGTTTTTCATCAATTTTTTAGAAAATAAAATAATTAAAATCAAAAAATCAAAAATTGGGTTATGACAAAACTTATTGTTCTTTTAGTTGTAAAAAGTGAATTCAATGGTAATTTCCCTTCCTTTTCTTTTTTTCCTCTTTAATAATGCAGTTTAACCTCCTTTTTTCAAATTTCATTTACTTAAAAAAAAAATCAAATTAATATTTTTTAAATACTTTTCATTATTTTAATAATATGATAATATCATAAAAATTATATATATATATATATATATAATTAAAAAATATTTTTACAAAAATAACATGAACCGCATTACAAAATAATATAACTTCACTCGTCCTTTAGGGTTGCTTCTAAACCTGATAAGGGATGGATTGCTCACCAGACTTCCGAGAGAGCTATAGGTCGAGCCTGAGCAGAGGATTTTTCACATCAGGCTCATCATTTTCTCACTCAACCCACCCAAGAGAACCCAAAACTAAAGGTCTAAACAAAACCTAACCTTAAGGCCCGTAATTACAACTCATACAGCTTAGGCATACCCTCCGCCATTTATTTCCTCCTCCTCCTCCTCTTCTCTTTTGGTCAAAAGGAGGGCAGTGCCCTAGGGAATTATTACAATTTACAAAGGAACCATCGTGGGGGTAGTAACCCCACAAATATCATTCAAAAATCAAACTAAGATAAACCCTAGGAGCTTCCATAAAATACATATACAAGGAATGAGCATGGGTGGCCAACCAATCAACACAACACACCCAATTCTTGTCTGTGTTTTCTTTTTCCAAATCACAGCTCTCTCCCCTCCCTCTTCTACTAGTAAGTCTGCCAAATATACAAGCTGGAAGCAAATGGAACGAGGAGGACACCTGTAATGGAGAAACCAAGGATATTGACTTGAAGTGGGGTAGAACAGATAATTTGGAAACTGGGGTTTGGCATCATCCAAAACAACAAATGCTCTGGAAGCATGAAAGCCTGAAGTGTGTTTAGGAGTATGGATATGAATTGAATATTAAAGTACGAAGGTTTAGAAACAGTATTTGGATTTGAATTGAGCACGAATCGCGATGACCAGTAGTGTATATATGAAATTGAACATAGATAAATCCTCAAGAGATTCTGTAACTGGCGGAAATTGGGGGGCATTCAGATCTAGCTCTGCTGCTGATATCAAGCCCCTGCAACTATGTGAGAGGATCCTGTAGCAACATCTCTGGCAGGCATGAGAAGGGGAAGCAGCTATCTCTGGCTGATGAGGTGACAAGCTAGACCGGAGATGATGAAACTGTGGGGTTTGAATGTTTAAGGATGAAATAATGTTTCATAAAAATTGATTAAAATTTTTTTTTTAATATTTAATATTTTTTTATTGTTTTAATATAATAATATAAAAATAATTTATTTTAAAAAAAATATTCTGATAACTTTATAAATAAAAAACACATAACTATTATCATACTCTCAAACACCTTCTAACTGCTGGCTTAGGTGAAAGCATGTGAGAATGGTTATATGGCATATGATGCATCCCCAAATTATAGCTATCTGTAGGTGCCATAATTTCTCCAGTAGCAAACTTGAGTCTCTCTATTTCCTTCTTCAATGCTTCATTCAGAGCTATATATCAGAATCATACAGCCAAAAACACAGTCAAGAAACTTCCTGTTCTATATCTCAAATGAAAGAAAATAACCAGAGAACAATGATACCCGACAAAAACAAAAGTGCAAGTGGGTTGACTTTACATCTCATTGCATATTGGTGGATAAAAACCATAAAATCTAAGCTAGAAAGCACATCTAGTATGTTAGTGATATCTAAAGAGAGAACATTACAGATAGTGAATCAAGTTGATGTGCCTGCTAGAAACACCATCATAATTGGTAATGACAAGTTGAATGACAATCATTATTTGGGAAACATATGCTTTGGAGTTACAAGTAGCACCATTTTTTGGAGGCATGTGTTACACCAGAACAGCATAACAGCCTCCACTGCATAAAATGCTAAATTGTCTACTAAGAACTTTCCAAGAAAGATGCATCCAACAATAGAGAAGGGATTAGCAATTAAAACAGAGCAAAGTAAAAGCATACCGTCATGTAATTCAGCCTGTTGTTCCATAGCTTGTAATCGAAGCTTAAGCTCTGAGTTCTCAGTAGTCAGACTTGATGTATCCCTCTGAAATGAGAACACAAGACCAAAATTAATGGCAGTTTAGAGACTTAGAAACTCTTATTCATAGCCTTCAAAGCATACAAGATTTGAGCATCATTGCCAAACCTGGAATAGTGTAAGTTGGTATGCACTTTTCTTTCAAGTTCGGATACATACGATATCGGGCTCTCTTTCAAGCGAGCAGCAGACTGCCTATTGGCCATAATCCTAGATAGTTTCAGAGGAAATTTATAGAATTTATACTTTTTTATTCATCTGCATGTAAATGAGATTAATCAAAAGCAATTCCATGATTAATAAAGAATCACTCTTTAGAGTATCATGGACAGGCTACATAATATACTTTAAAAAATAGATAATTTGAGATAAATTAATAAAAATAAAATACCATGAAAAGCTTTCGATAGTTTCCTAGCTCGTTGTTGTAAAGTCAAAGGGTTCATATTCAGAAAAAGAAGTAACCTAAGAAATGTTAAAAAAAAAAAAAAAAAACCCTGAGATATTAAGGTAGTCAAGCATTAAAAGCCAATTCATCCCTGGAGTTCTTATTCAAACTTTTGGAAGAGACGTATTTGGTCTTCATTTAAATGTATGGCATTGATTTTTCATCGCATAGCATTGATGCAACAGAAACAAATAACTTAAAAACATGCTTAACCTTAGAGATGCCAGCTGAAAAATGACAGAACAAATTTGGCAAGTTTCATTGGCTAAGTAGAAAGATGGGATTATGCGAGAGGAAAGGACAGAACTGGACATTAAGATATCAATCAGAAAAACTCATCCACTGTAGGCTTCCCGAGGACCTAATAATGTCAAAACCAACATCCCCATCAGTAATAAGTTTCAGAATCCATTGACGAAATACGTCTAGCAATCACAGTACCTAAATGCATAGAGCGGCCCATGCATGCACTGAATTCTCATATACTTCCAAAACTACATAATCCATCAATTAGAACCTCAATCCCAACCAAACCCACCTTGATATCAAGAGATTTGAGCTCCTTCCATACTGCTTCCCTTTATGTTAGCGATTTGGAAGTTTTATTTTTTAAAAAAAAAAAAAAGAAAAATTAAGCAGCTTCTTAATTTTTGGTTGCAACATTTTATGCTCTCCACATGAGCATTGCTTTCTCCAGAAGAAAGGAAGAAAGTTAGCCATAAACTAAGCCCCCTGATTCGACGAGATAAGATAAAATTCGAGGGGGGGGGGGGGGCGCGCAAATAAACAGAATTATTTTAATGATTTATTCAAGGCAAAACATGTACATGAAGCAAAAAGAAAGTACCTTTTGGCTCGTTAGGATCAAGAGCCCACAACTCACCGAGTTTTTCAGGAGCCATAGCCTTTTTTGAGTCAATAGATTCCGTTAAAGAAGACCCATCAACTGAATTGCTATACTTATGCCTCAGCTTCACATTTGTTGCTTTCTCATCCACACATTGAACCCCATTGCCAGCAGCAGCAGCTGGCTCACGACCCGCATTGTCCTGTTTCAGACAAGATCCAAGTTTGTCAAAGTCCATATAAGAGCAGAAGAAGTCATCAGGAACCAGATCCAATTCATCGGTGACCCGGAATTGGACCTCTGAGTGGACCTGCCTGTGAATAGAGGTTCGAAATGGAAATGCTGAAGCATCTGAGTTGGAGAAATCTTGCCTTCTTTTCTTCTTTTAACAAGGACGGACCAATCTTCCCTTCTCTCTCTCACTTTTTAATTTAGAAGAAGAAGAAAAGAGAGAAGAAGGAGAAGAATTGTGGGTTGTCTTCTCCTTCTTGTTCGTGCTTGCTCTGTCACATTGGCATCGGGGGAGGAGTGCAGGTGGGTTTTTCAGCTTCTTATGAGTTTCTGTCTTTGTCGAGAGGATTTTGGTTACTGCGTTTTTGGGCATTTTTGCCTTTGCGTTTATATACCAAACCATGAGATTGTTTTCAGAGCCTTAACAACCAATATGTAAATCCTACGTTCAAATTAAGGTTGCCAATTCCGTTGGTGTTCTATTTTTTCCATTAAAATGGTATGTTTTGGTTTCTGATCATCTTTAATTTGCCGTTCCAGAATATATATATATTAATTCAATAAATATAATTTAAATTTAAATTTAAAATTAAATTAACTTGAAATTATATTTTTAAATTTCAAATATAAGTAAAAATATAAGAGTTCACTTGATGTAATCTGAACAATTTAATTTATTCAAAAACAATTTGGATGACTAGTAAAATATAGTTTGACTAGAAAAAAATTTAAGATAACAATTTTTTTTAAAAAAATAATATAAAGACGACAATGTATTAGATCAATCTAAGTCATAAAACCATAAAATAACCCAAGTCTACTCAAGTTAACTCGTAAAATTTGTGATCTGGATCATGAGACTGAAATAATTTCATGGAAAATAAACCAAAATAAATGTCAAAACATAATTCATGATCAATCAAATGCTGAAAATGTTAAATGATAAAATTGAAAAAAAAATCAATTAAAAAAATAAACATAAAACTTAAGTCAACTAGATTAACTTGTCAAACTAGTGACATGACTCATGAGACTGAGATAATCATAAAGAAAAAACAAACCATAATAAATTATGAAATTCAATCTCTAATAAGCCAAGTGTTGAGAGATGAAATTAGATAAAAGACATATATTTTTTTTTCATTCTGGTTTCGTTCTGCAAAATAAAAAAAAAAGGAAAAAAACACTATTTGACCGGAACAGAACGATACGACCAAAATGGAACCGGAAAGTTCCAGTTGGAATTTTCAAAACAGGTTGAGATTTTAAACAAGATGGATTTTGTTCTAGTTTGTTCTATTTTTTAAACTTGAACGAGATATACCAATCATTCCAGGTGGATCAGAACAAAATTGACAGCCTTGATTCAAATGGTAAAATCCCAAGTTCTATTTAAATTATTCCAGATTTCAATTAGTGAAGATTTTTTTTATAAATTAGCATTGTGGTGGATGGAAAATAAAAAATCATCTATTGTTTGGTATAATAATAGTAATTACAAGCACTAGATAATTGCTCGTGCTATACTATGGGCTGGATTAAATTTTTTTTGGACATAAAAAATATTTAGGTGTTGTTTATATGTTTTTTAGTAAAAAAAAAATTAAAACTATATAGGGATTGACTTAATGTGACCTAATCGACTTGGCAGGTTAAAAAACAACTCGAATGACTGAGAAAAATATAGTTTAACTAAAATAAAAACAAGACGACATCTTTTTTAAATATTGAAATGACAATATATTTGATCGACTTGGATCAACTCGAGTTAACCTGTCAAATCTGTTACCCAGGTCATGATACCCTAATAAACCTATAGAAAGCAAATTAAAAAAAAATTATTAAACCGAATTCTTTCCATTATTAAATAATGAAATTGAAAACTAAGTGCAACTAAAAAAATTAATCGAGTTAACTTAAGTTAACCTTTAAAACCTAGATCATGAGATCAAGATAATCATATAAAAAGCACATCGAAAAAAATTATAAAGCATAATTCACAATCAACCCAATATTGAAAGATGAAATTAAAAAAATTAAAAAAAAAGACACAAAAAATCATCAAAGTCAACAAAACAAACTTGTGATCTGGATCATGAGAGCATGAAAACCACATAGAACACACACTGAAATAAATTATGAAGTCTAATTATCAATCAACCTAATATTGAAGGATGATATTGAAAAAAAATCAACTAAAAAGGAAAAAAATACTAAGTCAACTAATTTAACCTGCGACCCAAGTTATAAGATTGTGTTAACCCTCTATAAAGCAAATAAAAAATAAATTATAAAACTCAATTCTCAATCAACCTATTAAATTGAAAATAAAACCAAATAAAAAAAGAACAAAAACAATGACCCGAGTCAACCTAGGTAAACCAGTCAAACTCAAGTAAGGAGATTAAGATAACTTAAAAGAAAGTAAAACGAAACAAATTATAAAGTCTAATACCTAATAAACCTAATTTTAAAGAATGAAGTTAAAAAGAAAACTAAATTGAAAACTAAAAAAATACAACTCTCACAACTTTTTATTTTTAAGGACCAAAATGTACAATTTCCTAGCATTTTAGTGTTCACTGCTACATTGAAATGCCAAGGGGATTTATATAGTATAGTAGTAGATAATTGCTTATGCTACGCTAGAGGTCGGATTATATTTTTTCTGGACATAAAAAGATATCTAGGTGTCATTAATGTGTTTTTTAGTAGAAAAAAATTAAAACTATATAGGTATTGACTTGATATAACCTACTCGACTTGATAAGTCCAAAAATAACCTGGATGACCAAGAAAAATATAGTTTCATTAAAAAAAAATCAAGACGACTTTTTTTAAAAAAATATTGAAACGACAACATGTTAGATCAACTCAAGTTAACTTGACAAATCCGCTACACGAATCATGAGACTTTGATAACTTTATAGAAAATAAATAAAAAATATTATTCAACTCAATTCTCAATCAACTCAATATTAAAAGATAAAATCAAATAAAAAAGGGCAAAACAATGACCCGAGTCAACCTTTCAAACCTGGGTAAGGAGACTAGGATAACTCTATAAAAAACAAATAAAAAAAATCTAAAATCCAATTCCCAAACAATTCAATGTTGATGGATGAAATTAAAACAGAATTCAATTAAAAAAAGGAAAAAGAACTGAGTCAACCTGGCTAACTCTCAAAACTCGTAACCCGGATCTTGAGACCATAATAACTCAATAGAAAACAAATCAAGAAATAATCATGATCATGAAATTTAATTTTCAATTAATTTAATGTTAAAATATGAAGTTGAGAAAAAACAAATTATACAAGTCAACACGGTTAACTAATATAACTCGTGATCCAGGTTATAATACCAGGATAACTTCATATAAAGTAAATCAAAATAAATTATGAAGTGGGTTGAAAACTATATTAAAAAAATCTCAATTTTTTTTTTAATTTCTGAGGTTCAAATTATAAAATGTTTTAGGATTTTAGTATATTTATAATATAATAATAATTATATGTTTTCGAAAGCTGTTCCAAGGTGTTGTCATCATCTAAAAATATAGGGATCCAAAGAGAGGCATTGGCTATGACAAATGAGCCATGGAATTTACTTCCCCTTTTAATTAAAGGTAGAGTGGATGAGTGGGAGAAAGATTTGGTGCTCGAGAATAAGCATAATCTTAAGCAACTAAGTGTGCTTATGTGGGATCAGGTACCATAGTTTTGTTTTTTTTTTGGAAAAAAAAAATCTGCTTTCTTTTTCTTTCTCCCCATGATTCTATAATTTAGCCTTCTGTATGTCATTCTCTAAGTAATAATGAAGTGAAAAGAAACCTAATGCTAATATCTTTCTTCCATTAGGTATCTTCTCTCCCACCTGTAGTCCAGTTTCCATGGTCACATCCGAATAGTGGGCTCCCAAGCGCTTTAATAGCTTCCGTATAATAATCCTCACAAAATATTAAGCCAGCCCTGATCTCTTTGTATCCCCAAACAAATCAATTCTCTCACAGTTAATTAGAAGCAGAAAAAATCTCATCTTTCCTGCTGCTGCTGCAGAGTACTATCTGCCCAAGTTAAGGTAAGCCATGATCATAGTTCTCTTTATCCATGCTGTCATCCTTGGAATAACTTACAGGAGGATTTGTGACTTTGGAAGCCAGAAGATTAGCTTTATATTGGTGAAATAGGGCTCAAGAAAGCTGTTCAATTCCCCTGATTTTGTTGTTTAAATTATCAAGAAGATGCTTTTTGTGATGTCTTTTATCTCGTTGGAATCTTGACAGACATTGCCATAACTCAAAAGGCTCATCTCTCTGTTTTTGGTTGAAAGCAGATCAACAAGAACCAAAAAAAGAAACCGCAAACCCCATAATTTATTGTTTAGCTTTCACCTCCTGCTCTTGAAGCATCAGAAGCCATGAACTAGCCTTTAAATTCCTCTGTTACAACCTGCAAAGAAATCCAGGACCGAACACAATTGAAGGCCTTGTTCTATATACGAGTGAAATGAAGTCCCTACTTGCAGTCTCCTTTGTGGTTCGATTTGATGCTGCTAGGAAGCACTGGAGCCATGAAATCTCCAGCCTATTTGCATAAACTCATAAAAGGTCTAAAGAAATTGTAGTTCGGCTAAGAGGGTATTGGTGTACTTCTGAGGTGTTGTTGGATTGAGTCATAATAATAGCTATGTTTGCTGCTCATCATCGTCCACACCGGCTACTCCTGGAGACAGAATCAAGCACACAATCTGTAGCAAATGGAAGCAGGACGCGCAACACATACAACAGCGAGGCCAATTTTGATACCAACATGGTGATCATCTTGGCAGCTTTGCTTTGTGCGTTAATTTGTGCCCTTGGACTAAATTCTATAGTACGATGCGCCATACGCTGTAGCAGGAGGTTTACTTTCGAGACTCCTGATCAGACTGCAGCACATATGGCAGCAACAGGCCTCAAAAAGAGCGCATTGCGACGAATCCCAGTGATTATATACGGGGTGGCAGGGATACATTTAATAGCTACAGATTGTGCAATTTGCCTAGGTGAGTTCATAGGTGGTGAGAAAGTACGAGTTTTGCCCAATTGCAACCATGGATTTCATGTTAGGTGCATTGACACATGGTTGGTATCACACTCCTCCTGTCCAACTTGCCGGCAGTCACTACTTGAGCAACCAGCAAGTTCTGATGCCACAGAAATTGAAGTTGGGATTAGACATCCGGGACATGATGTTCCTCTTGCTGGAGATCACGAAGCTGGTTGATCCTGCTTTGAAAGTGGTTCAACGCCAAATCAAGAACAAGCAAAAAAAGGGTCTCAGTTTCTCTATTGTTTAATTTTTGAGATGTTCAGTTTGTTTGTGTAATTATGCTTAGTGATGTAGATGTCTTGGCTGAAACTTCAGTGAATGAGCTGTATGGAGGTTTCTGAGGCAATACTTTTTTTGTACAGGCTTTAGCAGATAAGAAAATGATCCTAGGAGGTTTGCCACTTGCTATGCGTCGAAAGGCCTTATAATAGTAAATGCACCAAACTTTTTGTAATCCAATTTAACAAATTTCTCTCCAAAGTGTCTCTGTTGAGCATGCTGCTTGCAGTTCCTCCAAAAAGTTCAGAGCTCAGGTGGGCATTTCCTAGCCACTAGATAATCTAGATGGGGATTGATTTATGCAGCACCACAAATTGATTTCTTGGAATATAAGATTGGACGTGGAAAAGAACATCTAGTTCATCTGAACAAATTAGAGGGAGCAGTACTCAGTCAAGAAATGTGTAATTTCTTCACACCTTAAGGCAAGTGACTTGCTTTTAGTATCCACGGTGAATAAATGCCTTTCTACAGGAATATAAATTAAATTCGTTCCTTGTGATGTTTAAATGTTAATCACATTGGTTATAGTTCGTTCTGAATGCATAACAATTTAGAGTCAATTTGTTCTCAAGCTAATTAAACTTTTGAACTTACTCAATTCTCTAGAAATCTTAAGGGAACTACCTCTCTAGTAATAATAGAAAGATTTAGGCAGGATTAGAAGACAAAATTCCTTATAAGACAAGAAATAGCTAGAAGAACCCTCAAAGTAATGACCAATACTTGGAATGGAGAAACAATTGGCCAGTCAGTGACTCATTGGTAAGAGAGCACGGAGCTGTAACATCTCTAGAAAGACATGTCATGGGGCCCCAGAGAAACAGAATAAAAATGATGAAGAGCCGATGGAGAGATAAAGCAGCTACAAGCTGAATTGGAGCTTGAAATAGGCAACAAAGGCTTTCAAAAAGTAGCAGTTGTAAGAGAACAAGCTGAAAAGGAATCAAGGTTAAGAAAAAAGCTGGGAAAATAGTTGAAGAGGAAGCTGAGTAAAA
>Ga0325414_1001867_pt1 | contig 20794 bp, 6 predicted proteins | sample PopdelMetagenome_8_FD_206183 | JGI IMG/M metagenome (GOLD analysis project Ga0325414, IMG submission 206183) | Populus deltoides microbial communities from Bellville, Georgia, United States - Leaf-PdKOR-R3 | ecosystem: Host-associated > Plants > Phyllosphere > Phylloplane/Leaf | place: USA... | reverse complement strand
TTTTTTGGCTAAATTCCGCCCGGAACGTTCCGGTTTCATTCCACATGTTCCATTCCGCTCTTGAAAAGTCATTAAATCAAATTGAACCTTGTTCAATTTAATTAATTAAATCATCTAATTATAAAAAGTTATTTTTCATTACTATCTTCAATAACAATGATATTAGTAATAATATTGAAAATTATTATTACTATTTTCATTAACAATGATATTAATTTTTTAAAATAAAATTTATTACTATTATATATGGTTTATATTCATGTTGTTTTTTTCATGTTTATACTTTATAAGAATTTGAGTAAAATAAGGGATACTTTAGATTTCATTAGCCTTAATAACATTGACCTAACTTTATATTTAAAATATTTGTGTCAAAACATTTTACTTTCATAATATTTTAATATTTTGTTTAAGTTGAATTAATTTAAGTTAAAGATCTATTTAATCTTGACTATTTAGAAATATTTTAAATTTTAAAATTATATTTGTTTGGCATTGTGTTTGTATTGCATAATTTATAATTAATTTATCTTGAATTTGAATTATGTTTGTTGAATATATATATATATATATATATATATATATATGAACAGTAGAACTTCAAAACGGCACGCTGAAATACTCCAAAACTGAAATATTTTATTCTAATTAAAAAAATAAAATATCTATCGAAACGAAATTCACAGCCTTGTTGTTAACTCCTTTTGATTTAAATAACTAAAGTGTCATTGTATTTTTTTTTTAACTATTTTTTTACTAATTTCAATTAAGTAAAAATCAATTCACTCGGCCCAGTTAATCAAAACTCACTACCGAAGTGAGCGGAAAAAAAAGGAGAAACAATCTCAACTTTGAATTTGAAATCGTAAAAGATGAACAGCAACCCGTTTAAGATCCTCCATCTCTCAATGAGAGAATCCCAACCAAACACTGCACAGCAACACCACGGAAAACCAAACCCGCCACGTAAACCACCACTCCCCTTAACCTCAAACACCACCACCCCCACCCATCACAGCCACCGCTCCTTTCTCAACCCTTTAAAATCAATCACCATGCAATTCACTCAACCATATCAACAAGAAATTCACATTAAAGATTATTGGAAAGAATTATCCAAAAGGGAGGAAGGGAAAGGGAGAGAAAGAAACCCAATCTCGTGTTTAATTTAAATTTAATAAAAAAAAATTATGTAACGAGGAGATCAATGAGCATCAACCGGTATTCAATTAATTTTTGGTGTGTTTTGAATTTTGGGTGGTGGTGCTGCCACGGTTGGTAATAATGGTAGTAAGAAAAAGTAGTAATTAAAGGGATGGGCCTTGAAAATCCGGGTATCAATCAAGCTGTTGATATAAATTGCTAGCATGATGACCGAGATCATCATCTACTTCTCCTTTTTTTGTCTTTAATTTAGTTTAGGATTTTTGGTATTTGAGATTGTAATAAATTGCTGCGGAAGAAGAAAAAGGACACGTGCTTATAAAAGGAGAGGAAGAAAAGAAAAGAAAAGAAAGGATAGTTTAGTCATTTAAACTGGAAAAGGTTAACGAGGCCCTGTTAATAGCCATCTCCTTTGATAAATAGTCTGTTTTATTTTATTTTATTTATTTATTTATTTAAAAGAAGAAAAAGGTGCAATTCCATAAAGCTCAATAACAAAGCAATATCTTGATATGCTACACAGCCTTGGAAGCTATTAGAAATGCGAATCGAATTGCTCAAGTCACAACGGTAGCTTAGCATAGCATGGAGTACTTCCTTGTCTCAAAATGAAGACCCAGACAACAAAAGATTGCTTGGATTCTAAGAAAATTTATGTGATAGTACTGGTTATAGACGTAAAGAAGCGGGCAAAAAGTTGCAGTTGGCTACAATTGCAGCAGAAACATGCATCTCTGATCAGGTTACAGCTCAGCCTCCCTGGACGTCCAGTGCTCCTGTAAAAGATAGATGATGTTACATTTCAACATTATCAACAGGAGAAAGAGAAGACTGTAGTTTTGTTTTGTGCTGGAATCTGTGGTAAAGCGTTGCGTTTAATTTACAACAGTCCAGAATTATAAACGAAGAGAAAAAAACGAAGAGAAAACCTTGTGATGTGAAGCTTAAACAAAGTCTGACTTCGGACGCAGCAAAAATCTGTGAGCTTAGAAGAAATCCAATGATTTGAAAAGGCATAACTTACAAATTACTTAACAACGACAGCTTGTTGAACAACCAGACCAGACGGAAGCTCTTATTCCATTCAAGTCGCCAGCTGGCCATTTGGAAAGAGCCCGGGTCCTATTTTTTTTTTTTAAATGAAATCATGTCATCCTTTCTATTATTTTTTTAAATAAAAAGTTCATACACGTGTTGTGTAACTATCCCTAGACTTTTTTGTGTCTTTTTTTCCAGTCTGTATTTACTTAAGAAATAAAAAAATAATTGACCTTTAATTATAATTAAATTACCTAAACTAAAATTTAATGTACAAAATGAATTAATGAAAAATAAACGGTGAGTTCACATTAACATATGTGAGTTCGTTAAATATTGTTTCTCTAGGGTGAAAATGTCACTAATTTTAATTTTTTCTATACTAATTAATAATTTATTTTTTAATTTAATTTAATTTTAATATAGACAAAAAGATTGGGACCGAGTGACTAAATGTTGTTGTTTTTTTTAATAACCCGAGATATCCGAGTCAACTTAAACACATTATAATTAATTTCTAGACCCAATAAATATTATGCAAGTTCAATAAATATATAAAGTACTGCAATAATAACATATATATATATATATATATATATATATATATATATATAAAAGCTCGAACTCAAAACACATAGAAAGGACAAAATCTATAATCTATGAAGACGACTCAGCTGCAAGCCTCGGTGTGACTAAATGTCGTTTTTAATATCTCCCGCGGCCGCTTCATGCAATGTGTTTTTCCCTACTGGGCCACCACTAGACAGCGCGAGGGTGGCCATATGATGGAGATCCAAATGTTGAGGTTCCTGAATTTTAAGAAAAGTTGAATTCAATCCAACAGCATAATTTATGTCAATTATTGAGGGGCAAATTGATCAATATTTTATCAATATTTTATTTTAATCAACCACATCAGAATTGCATCGGCTGTGTGTGTATATATATATATATCAATGCACTGTGATTAGAATAATGTAATGGAACATTTTGATCTTCTAAAAAGTCATTAGAACTAGGTATTAGTTATAATATAATTTTTTAAAAATGTTTATTAGTTAATAATCGGTAGAAAAATCAGTCTTTTAACATTTTTTAGACACGATTAAATTATTTTTAAAAACAAAAATTTTAAAATTAGCATCTAGGGTTTTTTTAATCTTCACTTTTAAAAACAAAATAAAATAACTAAATTACCGGTAAAAGCAAAAAACAACGAACCAACATTCAGGAGTTTTTTCATATTTTAATCATGTTTCTCAATTCTAATCAAGTCAACTAAAAAATAATTTAGTATTTCAATAAATATAAAATATTATTTAAATTAATCGAGTTTATTGAACCTATTTTAATCAATCACTTAGGTTACAGATTTTTCTTACTCTTGGCTCTGTTTGTTTTTGCGTTTTAAAAACGCTTTTGAAAAAAATTAATTTTTATTTATTTTTTACTTCAAATTAATATTTTTTTGGTGTTTTTAAATCATTTTGATGTGCTGATATCAAAAATAATTTTTAAAAAATAAAAAAAAATATTATTTTAATATATATATTTCTAAGTGAAAAACATTTTAAAAAGTAACCACAATCACACTTCCAAATGCTATCTATTAAGTATCTTTTTTAAAAAATAAAAATTGATCTAATTGCAGCATAATGTTGAACATCCATATCGTATATCACTAATTGCTATAAATATTGGAGGCAAAAATGTTGTTTTATCTTTTTTATCATATATTTGTTTTTAGCTGGGGGTTGACTTGGTTCAAGATTGGGATCATAGGTTTTAGTTGGGTCAGTGGATCATCTTAAGCCAACTCTTATTTTTTTTTTTAAAAAAGCAAAACAATATTATTTTTGTTAAAAAAATAAATAGTTAACGGGTTACAACCGAGTTTTTGACTGGGTCATTCGAGTTTTTATCGTCTCTTAATTTCTCTTAAACTCAGCTTGTTTCTAGTCTTAAGCTGGTCAGGTTCTAAATTGACCTGTCGGGCCGGATCAGGTTTTAAAACCATTATTCGAAGCATCAACATCACACCCATGCACACGCCAATTCGAGGTGATTAGTGTTCGATAGTTCTTCATAACTATTCCATAAATGTTAGCGATCTCTCCAGTAGATAAGGATTTAATGTCAAAGAAAGGAGGTGAGGCCGTGAAGTTAATACATGGCGATTAAGTAAGTATTGATGGAGGGCATACATCCACTTACGTTCGTTTGGTGAGTTAGCTGGAGAATTAACACCGTCGAAGTTATGCCCCGAGCAAAGTATCAAACTGGATGAAGAAAAACTAAATGGGAGGGTGCCACAGAATAGCGTCTGATAGCATGTATTAAGTCAATTTGGTGGAGGGAATAAATAGCAGCAGGCCTCTGTTTTTAATGTCATGGCCCGTACGAAGGAAGAGAATTTAATGGAGCTGGCTTGGTGTAATTATATTTCACCAAAAAATAAGACAACAAACAACGTCGGCATAATTAATTTAATCCAATCTACATTGCTAGTTAATGCAAGCATCATCAGCAAGATGAACTAAAGTGCTCAGGCGACCTTCCAATTATAGTTAATTTAATTCCCAACAATAGGAGAGTTAAAATCTAGAGCATTCATAGTTTCCCACTTTATTATATGGTTCCATCCCCACCCAATTCCTTTGTGATGTCTACAAATACTGAAGGATACGGCCATAATAGCTTTTTAAATATCTTACTATCCATGTAAAATTAAGCACTTGCCAGGGTGGATTAAAAAAAAAAAAACATTTTCTCTTATTTGTAAGAGCACCATAATAATTAGCTGTAATGAAAATATTTTTTGTTTTAAAAGTGTAAGCCATCAGAGTTCTTTATTTTCACAGTTTTTTACTTAATTATAATATCTGATAGTCTAACTTAATCTTCCTCGGATTATTTAAGCCCAGATATAAAAACCCTTTAAATGGTTTTTTTTTTTTTTTGGACCCAGTCAATTGTGTGGTCTCAAGTGAATTTTCTGACAGGCACGGGCCAAATCTTATTTAAAATCTATTGAATTCTATCTACAGGGAACTTGACTTTAACTCTAGCGAAGCTGCTATGGCATATAAATGATCCAAAATCATGGCAGAGCCGTCAAGCTTGAGTCCTTTTAATTTATTAGAGAATTGAAGAAGGATGGAAAAGGTTGTGGGAATCAAACAACTCCGTGCATCTAAACACGAAGTACGCCTAGTAATCTCCTTCACCTTTCTCATGGAAGCTTCACTTTCCTGGATTTTAATGTTGTTCATAACATGAAACTTCGATTCAGCACGAGTAAACAAATTGATGTTTTTGCAGAAAAACTATCCTGCGGTGCCGCAATGGGTAGTTGTTATGTACAACACCGTCTTCTTCAGGACATGCATCACTCATCCGGACTCGAGAATGGATCGTTTTTGTGCTGATTGCTATTCTTCTTTGTGCTCAAATTGTCTTCCAGCTCATGCTCGCCATAAGCACGTCAAGGTCCATGATCTCTCTTAACCTCATCAATCTCATCTTCTTACTAGTTAATTTGCCCAGTTGAATGGCATTGTACATGTATGTGTGGAACTTGATTCTCTGTTCTCTACATGTTTTCCGTGGTGCTGTAGATTCGAAGATATATCTATAGCGATGTAATCAATCGGCAAGACTTGTCCAAGCTCTTCAACTGCTCTGGCATACAGGTTTTCTCGTTGTTAATTTACTTGCTGTCCTCAAATTTTATATAGGTTTAGAAAATAACGGCCCCAATTTTACACTGCTGCACTGCGGGTCTTGCAAAGTTTGAATTTTTATTTTATGTTTTTAATTATTTTAAAGTGTTGATGTTAAAAAATAATTTTAAAAAATAAAAAAAAATTAATTTGATTTATTTTCAAATAAAAATCGCTATGAAAAATTAAAAATTAGTTTTCAAAACAAGACTTGTTAATTTAATTCTCAAGATTAGAGGGAATAATTATAAGTTACTCCAATTAATAAATCATGCAATCACTTAACAAATGCTAGATACTTAATATATATATATATATATATATATATATATATATATAATGGAATATTTTTAGATTAAGTAATTTTTTTTATATGATATGAGGATTTTTTAGTCGAGTGATCAATAATTTGAATTTTATCACAATCAAACTTTTGAATACAAAAGTTATTTTGAAATAAATTCAGACACGCATAATTAATTTATGTTGCTTTTGCTTTGTTCACAGACTTATGTTACAAATAAAGCTAGAGTGCTATTCTTGAAGCAAAGGAACCATTATCATCGTCACCAACAGCAGCAAATTAATTTCAAGGACTATAGATGCATCATCTGTCACAGAAGTTTGCAAGATAATTGTTCACACTATTGCAGTATTGAATGCAAGGTGCACCGCACCATCTGTCTCCATATATACTCTCTCCTTGATTTATATAAAAATAATCAATAATTTCAAGTAGGTATATATATATATATAGTATAAACTCCCGGGGGTGGTTTTAGTGTAATTATTCCTTTTATTAATAATTCTCAGGTTACGGCCATTTATGGAGGCGAGTGTAGGAAAGATCAATACCGAATTCAACATCTCAAGAGGCGAAAATTAAAGCAATCAAGAAAAGGAGTTCCGCTAAGAGCCCCAATGTTCTAACGTGCCACGGGGATACCATTGAGATGAATTAATTAGTATGTATTATACTATAATGCGTGATTATATATAACTCATAGTATAAGATTGTAACTATGCTTGTATCTTTTACACCCCCGGCCCGGGAGAAGAAATGTTTGTATTTGTTTATTAATTAGTCTCTAGGGTTTAAAGTTTTAACCAAGTAAAATAAAACTAAACTTTGCAGCAAATACTTTGATGAGATTGTTGTGATAATTTTAATAACTGTTTGTTTAGATGAGATTGTAGTAGGAATCGTGTTTTATAAAATTTTATTTTTTTAAAATTAATTTTTTATGTTTTTTTATTTTATTTTGTAAAATCACACATAAAAAAATTATCAAAAATAAAAATTATTCGATTTTATTCAATTTTTTAAATTGATATAAAATATTTCAACCACTCCACTCCATGTAATATAAAACGGAACGGAATTTGTAAAACATTGTTAAGCATTAGATTTGATTTGAGCAGTTTTTGGCTGAGTGGATGTTGAGCGCGGTACGGTAGCTGAGGCTGAATTGTGAGGAGGTTCGCGTGAGAGGGTGTTTTTACTGGTCAATAAGTTATGATAGTATATTGTATTTTAGTCCTTTCTATGGAAGTAAATTAACTAGCCCCTTGAGGTTCAATAACTACTAATTAGTCCCTGTTCTTTCAAATCCATTTATAACTAGCCCTCAGGAAATCCTTAGTTGTCACCCTGCACTAATTTTCATTCCCTAAATACCCTTATTTTCCTGTCAAAATTTCTTATTTTGTCACCATGACATTAACAAAATGATTACTGGTTTTGCTAAAATTCCAGCATATCCATTATTAAAAACCTAGAAAATCCAGGGACAATTCCAAACCTTGGATTGACGAACCATTCTTATCTGTGATGAAGTCCTGATTGCATCTCATTAGTCCAGTTGGGTGCCTTATTAGGGCCATACTAGACAAGTCAACTGTGTTTTACGCCGTTGATTGGATTTCAACTTAATTTTAATACAAGAAAAAAGAAGGAGATAGCGTTATGGATACCTTTTCCAGTATCATGAAACTTGTTAATTGAAAAATAAAAAGATAATGTCTATGCATAAAATATAAAAAGTGCTGTGAGTATTAATTAAAGATTAAAATGAAAAATTGAAATTTCAAGTTCCAAGTCAGCTTCTGTTTGTTGATTTTTTTACTGGTTTTCATCCTTTTATATTTACTTTGTTTAAAATTAGGATTTATGATTTTTTTTTATTTTTTCTACCCTACCCTTATTAATTGGTTACAACTTTATTTGTTTTTGTTATTTTTTTATTTAATTTTTTATTTTTATATTTAGTTAGTCGAGAATTAAATTATATCATTTAAAAATATATATTTTTCAGGTTTATTGTAACCATTTTTTTAAAATTGATTCATTTAATGTCGTTGTTTTTTATTATTTAATTAAAATTTATTTCATCTAATAATTCTATAACCCAATTCTTGATTTTTTATATAACATATTTATGACACTGAATATTGTTTGTTTATAAAAAAAATCTGGCCAGCGAAGTTTTGAAGGCCCATGAATTCACTAATATCTTGTTTGTTCCTGTAGTATAACTTATTTTTTATTAAAATTTGATTTTTTTAAACATTTTTAAATTGCTTTAATACAGCATTATTAAAAATAATTTTTTAAAAATTTTATTAAAAAATTATTTTAATATATTTTTAAATAATCTTTAACATTCTCTTTGCCAGACTTTAAATACAATAAAATAACCTGATTTGACCTGTTGGACTTAAGGCCATGTTTGTTTCCCGGAATTCATTTTCCGGGAAACCATTTTCCAAACTTTTCTGTGTTTATTTGCCATTAGAAAAGTTGGTCAGTGGAAAACACTTTTCAGTCAACGGAGAACACTTTACAGTCAACGGAAAACACTTTCCGGTCAACGAAAAACACTTTCGAGTCAAAGAAAAATTTGGTTTAGTTTCTAGGAAAGTGTTTTCCCTTTGGCTGTATTTGTTTTCCGGAAAGTGATTTCCGGGAAACCACTTTCCAAATTTTCCTGTATTTGTTTGCCATTAAAAAAGTTGGTCAACGGAAAACACTTTCCAGTCAAAGAAAAATTTGGCTTGGTTTTCAGGAAAGTGTTTTCCTGAAAAATTTGGGCGGAAAACACTTTCCAGAAGTTGTGAAAAATTTAGAAATGTTATTATTTGCTCATTATATTAAATTTGATCCTCAAACTTTTGATTGCTATATATAATTTGTTTTGTATATTTATTTTTCAATTTCATCTCTTAAAATTTAATTTTTATATTAATTTTGGTCATTATTTTTATAATTGCTATTTGTTTTTTCCTTATCATTTTTTTTATTGAAATTTTTTATCTATCAAATTTGATCTTTATTCTTTTGATTGTTACTTATTTTATTTGAAATAATTTATTAAATGTTAATTATTATTATTTTAATTTATTCACCTTTTATTTTTTTTAATTTTTTAGACTTGATTTCTATTATTTTGATTATTATTTATTTTATTTGAGATAATTTATGAAATTATATTTTTTTTCAATTTCATTCTCATTCAACTTTTTAATTTGTAAGATTTGTTTCTCATTATTTTAATAAATTTAAGAAAAATAAAATATTAATAAGTTATTTTCCAGCTCATTTTTCATAACATAACCAAATATTGGAAAGTATTTTTCAATTTATTTTTCATTACACTACCAAATATCAAAAAATACTTTTCTGAAATTTATTTTTTTTTAAATTTATTTTTTTAAAAAAACTATTTTCTAACAAACAAACGGTAAAAATATCCGTGAAACTGTTGTCGGGCTCGGACTGCTTTCTTTGTCCTCGTTTTTTCTTTTCTGTTACTTGTGATCACTTCCATATTTCTTTTCCTTTTTCCCTTTGAATCTAAAATAGATAACAATAATTAGAAGAGAAATCCTATCTCTTTCGCTGAGCTCAACATTCAAAATCAATGGGTTCTGAAGGTTCAAGCGTTGTTGGTAAGCTCACTATTTTAAGAACCAAAAAAATCCCAAATTTCCTTGTTAGATTAAAATTGTATTCTCTTTTTAGCAGGTTAGCATCCTGGTTTTTTGTGTTTCTTTGCACTTTGCAGTGTTGGTAGAGTGTTTGATTTGGATTTTTCTTTGAGGTTTACAATTGGTTAGGGTTTTTGAGTTATGTTTGAAGATGATCTGTTTCTGAGTTAAAATTCAAGATGATCTGTTGTTTCTCTTAGAGTTTCTTGTAAGGCTTTCCTAATTGGGTGTGCTGGACTAGTTTGACATTTACTGTTTTCTGGCCAATTAGTTTTCTTTCACTGCATCTATATCCTCCTCTGATCACTCAGCATATAGAAATTCTCTTGAAGTTAGTTTTCTGCCTTTGAAGGTTATTTTCTCCACTCCTTTACGTGATAGGATATGAATGTAATGAAATGCAACGTGGAATGTAGAATGTACTGTTATAGAGGGAGCAAATGCCTAAAACAAGCAGGCTCCTTCACTTGAGTTAGTTGTGCATTTTGAGATTTTACTAATCATGACCGAAGGCAAGCTTTCCATCTCTTTGGTTTGCAATTAGAGAGTAATTTTAAAATGGGGTGCAATATGTATGCAATGGAAGAGATTAGAAGATGGTATGAGTAGGTTGAATTGAAAGAGATCTGATTTAGGAGGCCCAGAAACAGTTTTATTCTTTTGCTGATTTGCGCAATGATGCAAATGTCCCTGGAGTGGAAAAATGAAATCCTGCTTGTGTAGTGAATCAGGCGAGGTTCACGATAAAAAATAGTATTGATGAAATACCTCATATTTTTGCCCCGTCACTTTCCTTGCATGTCAGCAAATCCTCGTCAGAAACAACTTTCTCACTGTCTGGTCTTAGTGCTTTTCTCATGTAGCAAGGTTTATTTAGGCTGATGGAGGTTGGAAGGGGGATTTCCTTTTCTCTTTGATGATTTCTAGAATGCATGCATGCATGATTACTATTTTGTAACTGAATATTAGTGTCCTCTGCAGTGCCAAGGAACTTCAGACTACTGGAGGAGCTTGAGAGAGGGGAAAAGGGGATCGGAGATGGAACTGTCAGTTATGGAATGGACGACGCTGATGATATCTTCATGCAGTCATGGACAGGAACTATAATTGGTCCCCCCAATGTATGTCAATTTATTTTTGTTCTTTACATTCTCTCTTTCAATGTGTGCATTCATGTTGTATGCATGCCGAATTGGCAATTGATGATCTGATTTTGGGAATATGCTTGGTTTTTACATACAAAGTGGTAGATTATGATCCAAGATGAGACTTGTGTTTTTATATATAGATTCATCTATCAAAAAGTTACTATATGAGTTCACCCCTTTTGTGCTTTTCCATAAAATCTTGCTAATCGATTAAACATTCCTACTATAGGATACCAATTTTAATTGAGTGTCAAGCCAACTTTCTCAGGTTTGAACATCTGTGGGAGCAAGACAAACAATTTTCCAAGAATAATTTATCCTTCTTATAGTATCATGTCATCAGTTCGTCCATATATAAACCTTTAGTACTCGTGAAAATCAACATTTATGAACCTTTTTTCCCTGAAAAAGGCATGATGTCATTTCAACTATTAAAATTTCCTTGACTTCACAGCATGCCAGTTACTTGTATTTTTCCTCTAGAATCAACAGTCACCCTTTGCCTTTTCAGAACAGATGTTATTTGATTTTTCAAGTATCTTTAATCTCTTCCTCTTCCTGCAGCTCTCATTATAAATTTTTTCACAACATTGTTAAACCGTGGTGTGTCATTAAATGCTCTCAATCAGAACTATAATGTCCGTGTAACTCATTAGTAATCTAGTTGCCTTTGCATGTACTTCAGACTGTTTTGAAACCTTCAAGGTTATCCCTTTGTTTGCAGTTTAAAACTTTTAAAACCATTTTCTTTTATTTCTTTTTATGCATTAGATTGTCATTGGAAAACTTATTTATCAAAAATAAATTTTTTAAAAAAAGATTGTCATTGCAAAACTTATGTTGTCAAGTCTTCTATAATAGTATGATTCGCCATAAATGAATAAGCTTTGATGTCAGTCTTGGCTTGCCATCTGCAGAGATTTATTCTAAAAGAAAATTGCAGTTGATCTCCCATGCTGTGATGTACCAAAGAATTTCAAATCATAAAACTTGGAAATTGGAAGAGTATAGGGCAAGGGTAAAATAGAATCATTGGAAAAGCAGGGAAAGGGGAACCGATTCTAGATAAAGATAGCTAAGACCTTTCAACTAAATCTAAATATTTATGTATCCAAAGAACTTAAAATATCTACTGCATGATACTAATATAATTTAAATTAAATACTTAAAGATACAGAACTCCAGCCTGCAAACCCCCCAACTTTTCAAAACTAACTAGATCAAATAAAGTCTCAAATTTCTTTTCTCCTTCGCTACACCTAAAAGTTTGACGCCTGCTTTCCATATACAGTTGGATCTGTAGCCAATTTCTGTAGGTCGATCCCTATTCCAGGGCATTTGATGGTAGCATCCTATCATGGTGGATAAAGTTGGAATGAGAATGGGCTTGGGATGGTTATGGGATTTTTAACACCATCCACCACCCACCCATTCATATACTTAAAAAAGAGCCTCCATGGTCTGCCCCTTGCTTGCTTCACGAAGCCTTTCCGAAACTAGTGATGAATCAATTCAGGTTGAAGTTTGTTTTTGGGCAGAATCACATCTATTGCTCATTTTATCCGAATGAGCAAAAATTCTGGAAGCTTTCTAAACCCAAAAGTATTAGAATGGACCCCAAATTTTGATTGTTAAATAATGTACATGTGTGTTTTTCAATGTATTCACGGGAGATTGTGATTTTGATTAGTTAGATTGAATTGGGGGGGGGGGGATTAACCACAATTCCCTCTAAATACTGTTTGTGTACAACTGATTATGCTGGGAATAAGCACATCATAGAAAATATGTAATCATCTAGGTGGGGTGGCAGGATCTCCTTTAAACGTGCCCCCGCATTGAATCCAAGCTAAATTAAATATCTTATCCAAGTGGCCAGATGGTCCTCACCTGCAGCATTGCCAAAACCATCCATGTAGTGGCAGGGGAGGTCTTGATTCCTGACTAATGGGGTGAATTTCCATCCCCAGTTTTATGTGCAATGCAAACAACCTGATGACTCTGGTGGCCTGGCATGATAATCATTACCATCTATGCCTTGATCCTTGAATGATGAAACATGATTCTTCAAAGTAATTGTGTATGCTTTATATCATTTTTCAAAAGGAATAATAATGTATTCACTCATACTATTTGCCAGACTGTTCACGAGGGGCGTATCTACCAGTTAAAATTGTTTTGTGGCAAGGAATATCCCGATAATCCACCAAGTGTCAGGTTCCAAACTCGGATAAACATGTCCTGCGTCAATCCTGAAAGTGGAGTGGTAAGTGATGTAATGCTGAGTTCTTCTACATCAATTGATTGGAAATAATCTAATTATTGACTAAGTTAACAGGTCGAGCCCAGTCTTTTCCCTATGCTTGCTAATTGGCAGAGGGAGCATACAATGGAGGATATATTAACTCAGTTGAAGAAAGAAATGATGGCTTCACAGAACAGGAAGCTCGCTCAGCCTCCTGAAGGTGTGCCAGTTTTGCTTCTGCGTGTTGTTGGTATATCATTTCTATTTGGTATTGATTTTCTTGGCAAGTAAGACTTACCTAATGAAATTAGCAACTCTTATTTATCTGGGGAGGGTCGGGAGTGGTAAAAAACAATGGAATGTGCTGTTTCAAAAGGGAAAGAGACAGACACCACCAGTACACAACCAAGGCAAAAACAAATATGAGGTGTAGATCATTAAATAATTGTTAATCCAATCAGGGGCATAAGTTAATTGGAATTTGTTAGCAGTTATTATTAGATGGAGTTAAATCTGATGTGAACTGAAGCCTTAGCACTGGTACTGAGTCAGGATGGTTAGATGTGGAATCACTAGCAACTGAATGATGGGCGTCTTGCTAACAATGTGATTGCTTACAATATGTATGTGTTCTGTAAAATTCACTAGAAATACATGGTAATAATATAAGTTGTATGTGCAGGAAACGAGGAGGCAAGGTTGGATCAAAAGGGGCTAGTTCTTAAGTGTTGTATTCTCTAATTCATTTAAAAGTTCATGGCCAAGTACTGTATATAGATGCATGCCCAATTCCTCCTGCAGGCTTAGTTCCAGCAATGTATAATCTCGTGTACGAGAAAGATGACTTTAGTTCCCTCAAACGGTGGCTAAATAAATGGATCCTGATGAATTATTTGCACCTTGACTGCTTGAGGTGATGTTGTGTGAAAACTAATACCAGAGAAAGACTGCCTTTTTCTTTTTCTCCCTAAACACGCATATTTATTGAACATCTTCATGGCCAGATTGTGTATTAACAAACGAAGCCAGTTTTGCCGCCACCTTGATCTCTGCACTGCGAAATACAATTGCGTGTTGCTTAAAATTTTGGATTTTGACAACAACTGCTTTTGTTCAAAAAATATGCCTCCAGCAAGATAAGGGCAACGCCAGCGTGATAGTTCCCCCGGTGCTTGTGTCAGAAGTGTGATCCATGTCAATTTATTAGCCACGCTGAGAAGCATACGCGTCCAAGAAAAGCAAATCCTGTTTTGCAGTTGCAGTTCACAATGTGTGGTGTGTGTTTGGCTGAGAAGGCATCAAGTATTTTTCCCATTAAGGTCGGGCTAACCAGAAAATAATCCAAATCACTTCTCAAGTATAAGTGATAGATACATTCATGATCTACCTTGGAGAATTTGATGGGTACTTTTAGAGAGATAAAAAAAGATGAGAGAGGATTGGGACATATTGCTAGGTTTCTATGGAGATGAGGAATGGGATGATCTTCAACCCCAACCCTGCAGATCCTCTCACCATCGTAGAGACATCAACCATTATTTCATGGAAATAAAACCAGTTTGAGAGCAGGAGTCCCCACTAGGATGCAGCTGCCAGCTCGTGTCCAAGTATATTAGTTAGCAGCCATCTAAAGAAGGACGGGTTAAGTTGAACACCGATGGCGCGAGCAAAGCGAGCCCTGGGTCCGCCGGAGCTGGAGGCATAATTAGAAAACTCTAATATAGGCTAGCAGAAAATCTGTGGTTGGCCGCCCTAGCAAATATAAACATAACCTCCAGCTGTTGGAAAAACACTGCTGCTAAAATAAAACAAGAAAAAACATGTGTGTTTTTGAGTGATTATTAAATACCTTCGAAGTAATTCCGTAAAAAAAATATTTTTAAATAATGCTGCTTAACTCACATTGTAAGTGATTATTGTGATATGTCTCGCCTTTATATGTGTAGAAGAGTAATGCTTCGAAAATACTTATCAATTTTTCGTGTTTTTTTTTTATTGGGCATTAATCAGCTGACCCTGTTTTCTAAAGGATATTTTTTAGACATTAATCTTTTAAGGCATTTTAGGGGACATTTTGACGGCTAGGGTTTGGGATTTCAAGAGGTCTCCGAGTCAAATTCTCGAACAAAATTGAATTACGAGCAGCTAGCTATCATAGTCTTACTAATGAAGTTGTAATGTTTATCGCTGCTAGCTATCATAATTGAATTATATGCAACTAGCTATCGTAGTAATGAAGGTGTGGTATTGTTTTTATTACTGAACTACATGCAGTTAGCTATCATAATTGCCATTTTATTACATAAGAAAAACCCGTTTGTTTGCTGAAAAGTAGTTTTTTTTTGAAAAGTGAATTTCAGGGAAAGTGAATTCCGGAAAAGTATTTTCCGATGTTTGGTAGTGTAATGAAAAATAAGTTGGAAAACACTTTCCAGTGTTTAGTTATGTCATGGAAAATGAGCTGGAAAATAACTTATTAATGTTTTATTTTTCTCAAGTTTATTAAAATAATAAGGAACAAATCTTACAAATTAAAAAGTTGAATGAGAATGAAATTGAAAAAAATATAATTTCATAAATTATCTCAAATAAAATAAATAATAATCAAAATAATAGAGATCAAATCTAAAAAATTAAAAAAAAATAAAAGGTGAATAAATTAAAATAATAATAATTAACATTTCATAAATTATTTTAAATAAAATAAGTAACAATCAAAAGAATAAGGGCCAAATTTGATAGATAAAAAATTTCAATAAAAAAATGATAAGGAAAAAGCAAATAGCAATTATAAAAATAAGGACGAAAATTAATATAAAAATTAAATTTTAAGAGATGGAATTGAAAAATAAATATACAAAACAAATTATATATAGCAATCAAAAGTTTGAGAATTAAATTTAATATAATCAGCAAATAATGACATTTCTAAATTTTTCACAACTTCCGGAAAGTGTTTTCCGCCCAAATTTTCCTTTGACTGGAAAGTGTTTTCCGTTGACCAACTTTTCTAATGGCAAACAAACACAGGAAAGTTTGGAAAGTGGTTTCCTGGAAACCACTTTCCAGAAAACAAACACAGCCAAAGGGAAAACACTTTCCTGGAAACCAAATCAAATTTTTTTTACTGAAAAGTGTTTTCCGTTGACCGGAAAGTGTTTTCCGTTGACCGGAAAGTATTCTCTGTTGACGGGAAAGTGTTCTCCGTTGACCGGAAAGTGTTTTCCGTTGACCAACTTTCCTAATGGCAAATAAACACAGGAAAGTTTGGAAAGTGGTTTCCCGGAAAATGAATTCCAGGAAACAAACATGGCCTTATTTAAAGAAAATTTAAAGTTTTCAATTATAAATTGTTCAGAAATTTCAGAAAGCTCTTTGCATCTAACTTATTAATTCAATGTTCTTTTTTAAAAGTATGTATGATAATGCATGGTAATTTAAGAAAGAAGAGGAAGGAGCTCGCATACGGAAACAAACTAGGAGACTCCTGATACAATAATTAAATATTTGAGGTTTTTTAGTTTAATTAAGAGTATCTTTGTTTTTATATTTTAAAAGTGTTTTTATAAAAAAAAATTGAATTTTTAAAATGTTTTTAGATAATTTTGATATGTTAATGTCAAAAATACATTTTAAAAACTAAAAAAATATTTTAAAAAATAATATTATATATTCACATAGAGAGGTTTGAAAAATCAAAGGGATTCCCTTCAAATTAATTTGATAGACATAACATAGCTTAGGTTATTACTAGATACCATGTCCGTGCGATGTCGTAGCTCATGGCATGCTTGTGCATTGTCGTAGATTTGTAGAAAAAAAAATTATATAGAGAAAAATTGTTGTAATTCACAGTATTTTCAAGAACAAAAACTACAAAGTTAAAATTTTAATTAGTTTAATATTTAAAAAATAAAATGAATAAAGAAAACAAGAGGGAAAAAAAGAAAAAAATGTGGGGAAAGACAAAAAAAAAAAAAAAAAAAGGACAAAAAATGAAAAAACGAAAAAAATAACAAAATATAACAAAAAAAAAAAGTAAAAAAACGAAAAACAAATTGCAGAGAAAGCTAGTATTTGTTAATAAATGTTTTTCGTGGGAATATGATGACACTTTTGAAAATGATGGTAGTCTGAAACACGTCGCTAGTCGCCAAATAGCCTCTGATTTTCAATGCTAAGACAGCGCATGTTTCTGTATTAGGAAAGCAAGTTCAGTTCAGTAAAACCATGCTTTTCTTGTGGGGAAGATATTAGTATGTTTTTGGTAAAATGATGACAGATGTTTTTTTTAAAAAAATATATTTTTATTTTTTATTTTTATTATATTGAAAAATATTTAAAAATTAAAATTTTATTTTTTAGATAAAAGGACTTTCTGAAGCAGAAGTTAACAAGCCTTTAATTTTCTCAAGAGAAAATCAAAGATACAGCATTGTTTATATAATTAATTAACAACACTATTTAATAAAATATACCAATTAAGAAACTCAATAATCATTTAAAATCGTTAGTGTTCTATCAAACATTTTCAGAAAGTAGCATATATTTACTTCGATAAGATATTTTATATATATATATATATAAAAGGTGCTTTAAAATTTCCTGAAGGCATCGGAGAGAATGATGCACCGTCACCTGTGTTTGCGTCCTCCTCCTGCAAAGCAAAAGGCAAAAAGCGCGCACGCGCCCTTCTTTTCCTTTTCTGTCTTGATGTGTTCACATTGCGACCGTTTTATTTCCCGACAAGTTACGTTTTTTTTATTTATGATGTTTCTTCTTCTTCTTCTTCCTTGTTTTTATCATCATTATTATTATTATTATTATTTTCCTTTAATAAGCTCTAGGTTGCGAGTATATCTCCTACAAGTCACAGCGAAAGGAAGGGTTTAAATTAAGGAGGACAAAAATGCAACTCCCGTCAAAGAAAAGATATTTATATAATAAGATAGTGAGTGAAATAATTGTTTTTTAAAGTATTTTTTATTAAAAATTTATCAAATTATTATTTTTTTAAAAAAATTATTTATGATATATGATTGAAATGTAGATGTTTCCTATCATTGAATCCCGTCCCCAACCTTATTTAAACCGCTGTTCTTCTTACACAGCAGTTAGGTTAAATTGATCCTCTTTTATTTTTTCTTTTTGCCAGGGGCTCAATGATAATACGAGCTTTAAAGAGTTGTACACATACCGAACTTTCTTCTCTCGAGAAAAAAGGAAGATGGGGAAGAAAGGATATTAATGGATGTTTAGCTTTAAATATTTTAATATTAGGAGCTCAGTGGTTAAATTCCTCCTAATATACTGTCAATTTTTTTATATAGTTTTAAAACACAATTGTTGCGTTACTAAAAAGAACGCTCCTTATTCACACTGTCCGTTGTTGCGTTACGAAAGAAAATAAAAATTAAATGATTAGAAAGAAGATAGTGCATCACCGCTGCAATAAAGCGCGTGGGCTCCAGAGAATAAATTGCAGCCATTTTCATTTGTGCCATCAGACCCCTTCCCTATTAATAGCTGGCACTCAAACAGCAACAAGCATCCATTAAAGTAGAGAACAGAACACAGCCTTTGGTTCTCTTCTCTAGCACCCGCGCAGTATATATCCTTTCCACCCCATTAAACACTACCTCTCATCCCCATCTCTCTAATTGCTTTCACAGTTCCATCTTGCTACTATAGACATGAATTCCTCCACCTTATCATCAACCGATAATAAGCAACAAAATGGTATGGATTTAACTTTCCTTCTTTCTTGTGCCGTGTTACCCCTTGTTGTCCCCCCCAAGAATCCCCTGCAGCTATTTGTTTTATGGCTGAAGTTGGAGATTGTTTTCTCACGCAGGGAAATTTGTACCAAATGATCATAACGTACTGCAGAAGCATGTCTTCTTCTTTGATAGGAATCAAGATGGCATTGTTTATCCCTGGGAGACGTTTCAAGGTGTGTTCTTATGTTTTCCTTTTTCTTTTTTTTTATGTTTATTGTATTTCTCATTCTTGTTTTTGTGTAAAGAAAAGGAAATTTTAATTAATGGGTTAATCTAAATCTGATTTTGTTAACTAACAGGTTTTCGTTCAATTGGGTGTGGTATCTTGTTATCCACTGCCAGTGCCTTTCTGATCAATATCGCTCTCAGCCAGAAAACTCGACCTGTATCTCTCTCTCTCTCTCTCTCTCTCTCTATCCATCTATCTAATTCGACTCTAATTAACGAGGAAAAAAAATAATTGTTTAAGAAATTGAAGGGGTAAGTAAGTAATAAATAATATATATAATTACCATAGGAGTCCGTCCACAATTGACACCGATATATATATATATATATATATATAAAAGACAGAGACAAGTACAGGTGCTTGGCTAGGAAGTTGACTGAAGAAGCACCCGGTCTATTAATTCACCTGTTTAGCTCTTCTGTTCGAAGATCGTAGAATATAAAAATCTGTGCATACAAAACGAGAAGCTCGTAAAAGTGGAAAATAATCCCATGCCTTGCTTGAAAACAAGATTTTAAAAACTTGGCGATGGACCCAGACTGACATCAGTCCAGTCTTATTTGTTGTGACTCGATGCCCTGACATTCTAGGGATCGGATTTTTTAATATAATTTGGTCCGACACCAAGCCAATGTCTTCAATTTTACGAAAAGGATTGAAGTAACGTTACTGTAAAAGTTTAATGGAGGTGTTGTTGTTGTGTGTGTATGTTCTTAGAATGACCACTTAAGTCATCATCCACTAGTTGTTCGTCTCCGCATGAATAATGGCATGGCTACACGTGTCTGTGTTCCCTCCAAGGAGGATGATTGTCCCACGCACTTCACCCTACATCTTGTCCTGGATGCATGGGAATCTGTGATTTTTATTTTTTATTTTTAAAAGATTTGTATATCATTTTGGCTATTATTTATCGGGTATTCTTATTAGTATCTTTTTTTTTCCCTGTCCAAGACAGCCTTTGTTCCGCCATTTCTTTTGGGAAGACTCGCTCACCTGTTGGTTTATGATACATGCTTCTTCTTTTTTTCTTACAGAAAAAATAGTTAAAAGTAGTGTTTAATGATGGATGAGTTCCATGATAATGGGATTCAATAGTGCTTTTTGTTTTTTTTTTTTCATATTTCATTCTATTCACGTACGTGCTGTATGAAAGAAACAAAATAAAATAGCATATAGGAAAATAAATAAAATAAAGTTTCTAGGTTTCATTTGGCGCCGTAGGATGTATAACTTGGCTAAAAGCGCACCTTATTTGTATTTTAAGTAGTCTTTGCATGGAGTGGGCAAACAACGGGGTGGGACCTAGCTAGCTAGCTATAGATAGATGAGAAAAATTGGAAGCTAAAAAACAAGTACACATGTAATGGAGTTTGGCAAAACAGTACTATTGTTGGATCGCAAGCAAAGGTTCCCCTTCTTTTCTTCCTTTTCTCTCAAATATGTTTAGGTCATTGCTTATAAACAACAGGTTACCTACC
>Ga0325414_1001866_pt1 | contig 20796 bp, 7 predicted proteins | sample PopdelMetagenome_8_FD_206183 | JGI IMG/M metagenome (GOLD analysis project Ga0325414, IMG submission 206183) | Populus deltoides microbial communities from Bellville, Georgia, United States - Leaf-PdKOR-R3 | ecosystem: Host-associated > Plants > Phyllosphere > Phylloplane/Leaf | place: USA... | reverse complement strand
TATAAAATGATAAATTCAACATGTCAAATTGATAGTGTCGCTGAAATTTCAGAATATAAAATAAATAATTAAATTTATAAGATTAATTATCTACTTCAAGCTTTTTTATAGTTTTTAACATTATTCATCAAGGCTCAAGATCAATTGAAATTAGTGGAGAACACAATCAATTCTGATGATAAAATAGCACTTTGCATTCTTGCTAGATATTGTGTTTTTTTTTTAAAAAAAAACCTTCAAAATATATTGAGTATTTATTTCATGCTAAAAACTAATTCGAAACCAACAATAAAAATAAAAATAGCTAGTATGTGTCGTGTCACCTTGAAATAAACTTTATATTTGAATGCATTACGCCTCAGCCAACCCAAAATATATAAACTATAATTATTAGAATCCTCACAATCATTCATCAAATACCACTCAATCTCGTTTTTGCTCTTCATGCTATTTTTCTCTTCTCTTGTAAATGTTTTTTGAATTAGAAAGTTAAGATATTTGGCATATCATCTCCTATTATGCTATCAAGACTAATATCTTGTTGAGATCGACTAACACTAACATTGTACAAATCCTCCTATCTCATCAACTTTCAAATAATATTCATACATCCTTGTCAATGTATATTTCACCTTTCTTGTTAGCTCATTTATTTTGCCAACATCATACGTATGGTTAAAATAGAATTTCATATATTTCGGATCTAAGACAGTAGCTATATATAATAAACAAAATTCTGATTATCTTGATTTCTCTAATATTTATAGCAAATGATATCTTGGCGACCTATATTTAAAAATGATAAAAATAAAATAAAAATCGTCATCTAGTTTTATGGTAACTAAGAAACATAATTAGTCTTCAAGGGGCTAACAGTGATAAAAAAAAAGATTAAAATCATCATAAAACATCTTAGCTAAAGTAAAATGGGTTGTATTTATTTTTAGTAATAAAGTTACCTATTGTGCATACATGTTAAGATTTTATTTAAACTTGTATATAGATTTTGGTTATCAAAGGTATGAGACTCCTAAAGCTCAGGGCAATGATTTGAGACCTGAGTCTAATAATAAAGTTCAATCCTTACTTTATGAATATAGGCCTTGGACCCAAGAGGATGTTCATAATTTATTGGGCTTTGACTTATTTTCTAGTGTCATGTTCAAAATTATTAATTAGGCTCTGGTATCTTTTTTAATTATGTTAAAAATGGACCCGTAGACAACCATTCACCCTCAGTGTGCCTATAAAGGATTGTGTTAATCCAGCCTAAACTCACTATACATGTCAAAAGAACAAGATCATAAAACAAGATTCACGCACATCAACTTGCTTACCCCTTAATGTGACATTCGAGAAAAACACTTTATTAAGATTTACAATTACTTGGTTGGTTTCGAGTTACAAAACAACAAAAAAAAATGCATGCATATAAAAACAAAAATAGCGACAATGATATTTACATGCTAATGATAAATGAAAAAAATACATAGATGTTTTATATAATGTACACACGTCTATAAATATCTTTATAAATATCCTAGATATTTATAAGATATTTATATTAAATATCTTATAACTTAGATATTTATATAAACTATCTTAGATATTTATCTTTAAAAAGTCTATATAAATAGACCTTATGTAGATAAAAGGTCTGTTAGAGCTCATATCTAGACTTTATCTCTCTAGACAACATATGTCTAAAAAAACATAAGTCTAATACAAGGTTTAAGGAACATTCAAGCCTAAAGAATATGTATTCTCCATATCACTTGAACAAATACTATACTAACTTAAGCTTCAAAGTGTTTTTCTTGTAGGTGTCGTCGAGCCCACCAAGTCCACCGAGTCTAGTTTTATCAGCCCTTGAAAAGCATCCCTAATCTTTGTACTAAGGATTTTTCCAGCCTTGCCAATTGGTGTCGTCTATGGGAACTGATCGAAAAGCAAGTTCATTCTTGTTTCTAAAAAGCTCTTTCCATGGCTCACAAAACCTTGATGCAACGGTAGTTATGCTAACCCTGATGCAACGGTAGTTATGCTAGCTTCTATGTCTATTGTTATGCCAACGACTAAGCCATCAGTTATGCCTAGGCTATGCCAGAGGTTATGCCCAAGGCTACGCCAACATCTATACGCTGCTACACCCACAACGACGCCCACGACCATGCCTATGATTACGCCCACAATACTTAGACTGCTTGTGTGGCCCACTCCAATCACTGTTGATGATCTTTCTTGGTGTCGTTTGATTCATCTTGTCAAGATTTTTTCAACAATACCAGTGGTGTCATCATCTGAGTTTCGATGTGTCTCCAGAGTTTTTCTTTTCTTTATTTTTCTTTCTCCTTTTTTTTTTTATTAAATCTTGTGGCTAGCAATTTTACAATTTGAGAGAATTCACATATGACACTTATAACTAGCGAATTGTAAATATCATCCGTGACTTTTAAAATTGTATAATTTTTCTAAATATTTTTAAAATTATTCCAAATAACATGTTTAGAATTATTCATCAAAGTTGAACAACCACTAACATGTTTGAAATTATTGGAAATAAATGATTAAGCGCGTTAGGGGTTTGAAAAAACCTTCAAAAAGCTACCGGAAGTGACCACAACACTATTGGAAACAGATTGGGCAGGGATGACGCGTGGCTATTACGCGGCTATGTGTCTAGTTGGATCGGAGAGTAGCAGCAACGCCTGTATCTCGCGCGCGGTAGATTGAACCTGCAAAAGAAGAAACAGAACCGAATTGTGAAGAAAGGTTGTGATTTCTATGGATCTTATGAATAACAGAAAGTATCGCCCTACAAATTGTATTTGATGTTGAAGAGGGATACAAGTAAAAAAAAAACTTCGTACTTGAAGAAACGGGGAAGCTAAGTAATTTTTTGGTTGGAGCACATGTCCGGTGCAATTTTTCTGGCTTGATTTGGAGATGCGATTCCGGCCTTCTACTGTGCAGGGATTGATTTGATGCGATTCCGGCCTACCCAGCACTCCACTGTGCAGGGATTGATTTGGAGATGCGATTCCGGCCTACCATTGTGCAGGGATTGATTTGGTAAAAACCCTTCGTATAGCCCCAAAGAAAAACATGAGGCGATTGATGATATAACTTCGAGGATGAGGAGGTCATGAAATTGTACGAAGACAAATTTATAGATTTGCTGTAATTTCAGAGTATGGTATTTAGGGGCGGAGCCAAAATGATTTAGTTAGGGACCAAATTAAAAAAGATTTTCTTGGGGGGGCTAAAACTATAAATTGTTAGATGGCTGGGAAAAACAATTTTCTTGGGGGTCTCTACCACTAATGGTATTTGACTTATGAGTTCGATAAAGCATATGCAAAACGCATGAAGAACATTGTCAGGGATGATAATTTAATATGAATTTGATAGATTCTCATCTCAATCAGCACGAATGGGTAGCTTTTAGACCATCTTATTATATATATATATTGAATATTTAAAAATCTAACTTGTAGGGATCAAACTGAGTTTTATTTATTTATTTATATATCAAGTATTATTAAAGTCAATCTGAATCAACAGTTAAATTTGGTAATCCATTAACCCTGAACATGGTCCAGGCAGGATTTCAAATTAAACTACATGAAAGTTGATGCGGTCAAATTTGATAAATCTAGGGGGTCAACCCATAACCCGTTCAACCCTATTAAAATTCAGTTTGACTTAAAAAAATTATATGCAAAACAATGTTTTAAATTTTTTTAAAAAAACATATCGTTTTAAACTTACTAAAGTTAACTCATCTAACCCATGAAGCTAGCCGGATTAATAGTCTTTTTGGTTTCTAGCACAATAACAAAATGATAATAAAATAACAGTGCAAATAATATTTATAAAAATAATATAATTTAGAGAGTCACAGATAATATTTGCAATTCGTAAGACTCAAGTGTTATATGTGAACTCTCTCAAATTGTAAAATTGCTAGACTTAAGATTCAATAAAAAGAGAGGAGAGAGAGAAAAGGAAAGAAAGAAAGTAAAAAATCTTGGAGGTACTTCAAAATTCTGATAATGACACTACCGGTATCATTAAAAAAATCTCGATAAAACAAATCCAATGACACCAAGGAAGGTCACCAACAGTGACATGAGTGGGTCACATGAGCGGTCCAGAGATGAATCGTCATTGGAGTTTCGGTGTGTCTCTGAGATCTATTTTTCTTTCTTTCTTTGTTCTCTCTCTCTCTCCTTGTAATTTGTGAAAAGAGATAGGAGAGAAAAAAGAAAAAAGATGACCCTAGAAGAACATTGAAATTCTGATTGCGACACCACCAATACCGTTGAAAAGATCTAGACAAGACGAGTCAAACAATACCAAATAAAGTTACAAATGGTGAATAGAGTAGGTCACACAAATCATCCAAAGGTGTTGGGGCTCATTTGTTTTTGGGCCGCTCGTGTGGCCTATTCCAGTCACCATTGATGACCTTTTCTAGTGTCGTTTGATTCATCTTGTTAAGATTTTTTTAAATGTATCAATATGTCATTATCGGAGTTTCGATGAGTCTATAAAGTTTTTTTTTTCTTTTTTTTTCTCTCTCCTTTCTCTCTTTATCAAACCTTATGTCTAACAATTTTATAATTTGAAAGACTTGTGACTTAGCAAATTGTAAATATTATTTGCGACTCTAATATTTTTTTACATTGTGTTATTTTATAATATATATTCTTTACAGCGCTAGAAACCAAAAGACTGGGATTAATAGCTTTGATTATGATTAGCTTTGTACAATGTAGCAGGCTGTCAGGCTCATCAGCTCATGTACGTAATACTCCTAATTAAGTCAGATGATGAGCTCACCAGACCAGATCTTTGGTACTATACAACAGTGCAACTGGCTAGTGGTTAATTTGAAAGGCAATCTATCCAGAATAAACAAAAGAGGAAAGAAATGCTGGGGGAGCTCATGAGATTCAGAATGCTAGGAGTCTTGGATAATTAGAGAATGCAATTATTGATTGGATGTGTTTGAGAGGGAAATAATGAAGGCATATCAGCAGCTGCTGCTCATTGCTCAATTCATTAATTGCACTAATAAATAAGATTACCAATCGGCATGCATATCCTTGGAAGTGAAAATCACATTTCCATGTTAATTTCCCTTACCATATGCTTGTAATGATCAACCCAGAAAATGGACTACTGAGATTCTTCTCAGAACTAGAATGGCTAAAAAGAGGAAAATATACAAGTAATTGCAGGAAATTGATAAGCATGCAATGGCTCTTCAAAAAACTAACGAAAAGATCAATCAGCGAAAGCCCTGTACACTATCAAGAACGCGTAGAAGCTTGCTATTGATGAAATCAAACGATAGAAAAGACTAATTACAGGGCTAATCTTGATCAAATCAGCAAAAACAGACAGACCCTAAAGTGAAACAAACAAAATGAACAAAACAATGGCAACAACATAAATGTAATTCCAAAATAATCTGCTGCATTTAGTCACAATTCTTTTCCACTGCCCATTGACATCACATTCACTAGAACCAAACACCAACGTTGTCACCTTCGAAGGAAACTCTACCTTCACATTCTCATCACACGTTGCCTTCATCAAATCCTTGTTTGCAGGCCACGTCCACCTTCCATACTTTGCCAAAGCATGCAATTTCACTGTCAAATTCACTCTACCACCACTAGAATAATTGTCATTAACCTGGAAAAAGAAGCTAGGAAACACAGTTAGTAATGTTTTTTGGGTTTTCCCAGGTTGGTGAAAGGGTGGAAGAGTAATGCTAGAGAGACTTTCCTTCCCATCGAGCACCAACGCAGTGATTTTGTCATAGGACATGGTTTTGCTATTTGGGTTTTTCATGGAGAAGGTAACGTTAAGGCTTGCGGTTACGGTGTTAGAGGAGACATTAAGGACTGTTAGCGAGGATGAACTGACATTGAACTGAGGGATTTGAGGTTGAAGAGAGATTATGCAAAGAGTTATCACAGGAACAGAAACAATTAGTATGGTTGCTACTGTGATGAAGAGAAGGAACACGAAGCAGTCATGTGCTTTGGCTTTTGCTGCGTCAGATTTGGTGGTGGTGGTGGTGGGGAGATAGCTTAGTTGAGACATGGGAGGTTTTTGGTGGGGAGTGGGGGGTTGATTTTCTTGGAGTAGTGAATTTATCACGTTATTGGGTTCCTTTTGTTTCGAGGAGAATTCACAACGTGATGCGGAGAAATTTTCTGCAAGCAAAAAAATAAAAATAAAAATGAAGTTTTTATGAGCCCACATTATCAATGGAATGGGCCAAGTATGGGCTCATATTTGCTTCTTCTTTTTTTTCCTTTTTTTTTTTCAAGAACAGAAAAAGAATTCATCAAATTATGCATTCCAATCCATTAGACCCCGGCCCTTTCCTGGTGGTATTGTTTCTATTATCCTAATATAAATTCAGCCAGCCCATTGCTCGACGACTACAGGAAACCTTCCTCTTGTTCTTCTTTTTCTTGTTCAATGGCTTCTCATACTCAGATTCTCATCACTTCGCTCATTATCCTCTTCATGGCTTCAGGCATAAACTAATTAAACTTGCCTTTGCTTTACTTCATATTATATTTTAGATTTTACATGGTACAGGACAACGTTTATCGCGTTACTACTTTTGATAATTTTATTCCTCTATAGGTGTCCTGTGCCAGTTCCATTCTCCTGGAACTCTCGTCCCCAAGCCTGCCTGTTCATGCTCATCTACTGTACTGCCTGTTCATGCTCTGTTCAGTATATTATTATTGAAAAATAATATAACTCTCCATTCCAATCCATTAGATTGAATTTACGAACTGTTTTTCTTTAAAATAAATAAATTAAACCTCGACATTAACCAAATAAAATCAAGATGATTCCTCTGGTTTGTCTTCAAGGTGGAGGAACCTTCTGGGTAACGAGAAGGACCCTTCTCTACTTTGTTTTCTAGGTGGAGGAACCATCTGGGCATCACCGTCACTCATTTACAGGAGGGGAAAACAAGAGCACATTTTCCTTCCCTTGTCATCTGGCTCGTCAACATTACTAGGCATTACCGTCACTGATCATTTACAGGAAGGAAAAACAGAGCATATTTTCCTTCCCTTGCCATCTGACTCGTCAAAATTATTATTCATAAACGAATCTCGACAACCAAATTTCTTAAATCCCCCATTTTTTATCCCTCAAAAGTAAGAGTCATCCTGGAAAGGGAGATAGGCCCCATGTAATCGTTTCAGACAACAGTTTTGACCAACTCAAAAGATTTGAGTTTTTTTAATTTCAATAATTGGTTTATAATTTTATTTATTTATTTAAAAAAAGCCAAAGGTTTAAGCTAAGAGATTCTGATGTGCCATAATTTATTAGAATTTTTTTTAAATAATTTTTTGGATGGTTCAAAGTCTGTTTTAACGACAATCCAAGTCCTCAAGGATCTCCCAAAAAATAAATCCAGGCTTCGACAGTGAATCTGTACTTGAACTCCAATCATGCCTCAGCGTTCTTGATGCCTGGCATCTGCCCGGGCTCAAAGACTAAGCATGTGCTTGATATTTCTCGGGTTCAAGCTAAACGTTTAGCCCAATACAAATCCCAGTAGCTCATTGGATTAAGATTGGATTGAAAGAAAGAAGAGGAAGGCAGGCATCGTGGATACCGCATTGAACCGAGCAATCCCTTTCCTGCACTCATGACCTTCCCTGTAAACTAGAAATTCAATAGCTAACGTCGATTCTTTTTTTATTTCAAACTTAGGAATCATCCTAGAAAGGGAGATAGGCCCCATGCAGTTGTTTCACACAAATTTCCGTTGAGTATCTTCGTCGACGCAGGCAAAGCATGAGGCCGGCACCCATTCAAAAGATTTGACAGTCATCAATGTAAACAGTGAGTTATTAAGTCCCTGTGGTTTTATGATTTTACAATTCAGTCTTTTTGTTTTTTAAAATCATAATAAGTTAGTATTTTGACCAATGTTGACTTTGAACATCGTTCAAAATGTCCCAAGTATCCTCTTAAAAGGTCCTCTTGGTTTTCTTTTGGTAGGCAAGGTTGTAAATTTTGATTGAACAACAAAAAAAAAAAAAAATGGAGAGAAATTTTATGAGAGCAAATAATTAAATTGTAATGGATATTAATATAATATTGTTATTTATTATTATTCACAAAAACTAAATGAGGAAAGCACTTTTAATTGGAACAATGCTCTTTTTTTTAATTTAGTTTTTTATCTTTTAATTTTATCATTTAATATTTGGTTTATTGGGGATTTAATTTCATAATTTGTTTTTTCTTTTCTTTTTATGTGGTTATCTCGGTCTAATAAATTGCTTCGCAAGTTTGGTAGGTTAACTCAAGTCGTTTTATATGTTTTTTTTTCTAAAAAAATTTTTAATTTCATCTTTGAACATTAGATTGGTTGGAAATCAAGATTCATAATTTGTTTTGATATTTTTTCTATGGAGTTATCATCGTCTTTTGTTCTAAGTTGTGAATTTGATAAGTTAACTCTTAATTCAATATATTGTTGTCTCATTTTTTTTAGAAAATATCATCTTGAATTTTTTTACTCAAAATAAGTTTTTATCAATCAACCGGGTTGACTTTGAACCCATCAAGTCAACCAGTTCTTATTAGATCAACCCCCACATTAACATTGCATGGATATTTTTTACATTAATAAAATAAAATAATTCACCCTCCAACACAATGCGAGCCAATGATCTATTACTGTAAACTAAAAGATATGATAATTTTACTATAGCGAGCATTATTTACCAAGGCACAAAACATTGTGGGTTGCATTCTTCCCCTCCAATGCAATCTTTAAAAGCTCAATTTAATCCTTGATGTTTTCATAAAAGTTCAATTTGTCCCCTAAAGTATTTTTATTTTTATATTTTAGGTCCCTATAATTTTATGTGTTTAATTATGTTTTAGTACTAAAACTTTAATTTTCTTACATTTCAGTCCTTGAGTAATAAAGGATGAGAGAGAAAGTCACTGGAAAAAGAAAGAAGACATAGAAAGACTTTGTTCAACTATATAAAAAAAAAAGGTGATTTTTTGTGCTAGTGAGTTCCTCTTGAATATGGGAGTTCAATGAAAGTGGTATTGCTTTTTAACCATGTCTGAAAAAGTAGATGAGGGTCTATTAAAGTTTTTTATTTTATTTTATTTTTTATTTTTAGACTAAAAATGAGAGTATTTTAAAGTTCATAAAAATATTTCTAAATTTTTTTATATGAAAACAAGTTGAAATTTGAGTTTCACAAGAAAAAATTCTCAAATCTTTCTATCACGGAGGTGATTGAAATATATTCTAGCAGACAACATGTCATAAATTCTATGTTTAATAAAACTTTTATGGATGACGTGTCATTTAGTTATTTTAAAAAAAGCCCTTATTTTTTTTATATAAATTTTAAAATAAAATTCTCTTAGATAAATAATTATAATAATATTTAAAATATCATATGACGATGTCATTCTCTTCCGTTTTTATGTAATATTTATAATTACTTTATGAATAATTATCCATGAATCTAATATGCATTTTGTTTTTTTTTTAAATACACATGAATATTCAATGAGAATAACATATTTAGTTTGTTATTTCTTATTATGAATTTTTATATAGTTTTCATGAATGGATTATTTTTTTTATTTTTTTATACAAGCATATAAATTTATCAAGACATGGTTTTTTTTTGTTGAAACTTTATTATGATAAGTTTTTATTTAAAAAAATGCTCCTAGAAAAAAAGATTTTTTTGTCAAAATAAATAGGGAAAAGGGGAATTTGACTCATGAAATACATTTGTTTCTCATGAATTTAAATTATTATAATTATTATGAATATCTATTTTAATCGCCTTAAGTTTTTGTTGAGAAAACCATGTTATTAATAAAAAAAAAATGTTTTGTGAAAACAAGAAAAAAAACTATATTTTTTCCTTTAGAATTTAAATCCAATATTTATTTTAATTGTTATAGGATTTCATCATGATAATAGAAGATTAACTAATTATTTTTCCAAAAAAAAGGGAACAAAATATAGTTTACACTAATTTAACAATTCCATCGCTTCATATATCTTTATTAGTTTTTTCTTAGAAAAAAAAAAAGATTAATAACTTGCACATCTATATATTGAACATTGGATTTCTCAATTATATACATAGTGAAAAATAAAAATAAAACAGCATGATTTGCCTCCAAGAAAAAATAAAATAAAAAGACTAAGGACTCCGCCCGTCCTCATAATAAAATAATTATTTAATATGTTTTTATATGAGCTAATTTTATTTTTGAATATAAGGTATATAAGTTTTAAATTTAACTTATATTCAAAGATAAATCAGCTCAATAATAAAGTGAAAAATCACATTATTATGTAAAGAACAGGCGGCGCTGCTAATTGGATCGGAAGGAATAGGCAGGAAGACATCAGGCATGAACCAAGCAATCCTTCCCTCCGCTCATGAGCTTCCCTGTCCCCTTTGTAGAGAAGAATTCAACAGTTAAATTCATGCACTGAAACTCCATGATTCTTTGCTTGGTTGGCAGAACACCAATTCCAAATCCTGCAGTGAGAGACAATTTGACATTGAAATTTACCATCTTTTTGCTCCACGCATCACTTATATCCTTAAGAACCCTATCTTTCAACGAACAAACCGCGTCCCTTCTTAACTTAACCTTCAACCTTGCCTCACTCATCTTTCCAAGATACTCACTTTTTCCAAGAATCTTACTGGAAAGGAGGCCCTTTCTATAATTCACAATGACTTCGACTTGGTCGACGAACAAGTTGACTTTCTTGTTAGTGTTATTCACAGTGAATTCGATGTCGTAATTTGCAGCAAATTGAGGATTAGAGACTGTGATGTTGGAGACATATAGGGAATTGAGTCGAATAGCAGGATCAAGAGGGTGTATGACAAGCCATGCAATGAAGATGATCAAGCATAGTATGAAGAAAAACATCACCACCATCAACGTTAACCGGGGAACAAAGGAAGAACGTCTCTTCCTTGACCCAACAGGCCGAGTGGCATTGGAGGGGGAGGAGTACTGAGTTTGAAAGGACTGCTGGGTTGGCAGCTGATCGGAAGTTGTACGATTGTTGTAGTTATTAGTATGCTCCATGAGGATATTCTGGCTTGGCTTTGTGTTTGGAAAGAGTCACAGAGAAGCTGTGGTTAGAGAGAAATATTCAGCTGTTGGGTAAGTTTGTAAAGGAAAATAAAAAATACCAAGACGCGTGATTCTTCTTAAGGAAAATTCCTAGTAATATTATAGGAGTATAGTATTTAGCCGTCCCTGTCCGAAGAGAGGAAACTTCATGAAGTCGACTTCAGATTCTTCCAAGCTGCTTCTTGCCTCCGCTGCGTCACTAAACGGAACAGAATTCCTAGTAATTCAAAAACATAATCATGATCAGTGTCTTGCAATGTAAAGTACGGAGATTCAAAATTAAAAGCATGACAACAGTAGTGAAAGCTTCTATCCATCCATAGAAATAAAGGAGCACCACTACGAGACCACAATAGTGAAAGACTCATATTATTTATTTATTTTTTCTTTCTTTCTTTCTTTCTTTTACTTGTTTGTTTTGGAGTGCAACAGATATCATGAACCACACATGTGGAGAGGGAGTGTGATGATAGTTTGGTATATTTTCATGTTGAGTTGATCATTTTGGTACCCACCAACATATTTTTGCAATATATCCTACTACACCACAATACTGGCAGGTTTCTTCTCGGTATAATTCTCGTTCTGCAAGTGTTATGTGATGTTCACCAGGTGAGGGGGGCGTTTCTGTATCTTTGGATTGTTGAGCATGGAGGCCTCTCCCAATAGATATAAACTTGTGTTTGTTGCCATAATTTCTTGAAGGAAACTATTGAGGACGCTGTTGTTTTTGCCCATAAAATACTAGTTGTGGGGTGAAAGAGTTTTGAGCTATTCAAATGATTAGTAAACCACGTCTTTGATCAAGACTTTGTAGTTATGAGACTTGTATTGAGGGTCAATACTAGTGAGGAAAGAAGCAAAAAAGAAACTTTCTTTGTCAAAGACAGGTTTCTCAACAGCTGCAAGATTGTCAAAGGTACAAATGTGTCCACCAATGGTTTTGTCATCTTCTTTGTGGAGATACGTAACCTGTTGTCTGAGAGTGAATTCATGTTCTTGTAAATCTTATGCATATTCATTATTGAGAGCATTCTTGACAGCATAGGTTATATCTAAAGCCACATCAAGGAAGAGTGCTTCTTCTAAATGCGTCGACGATATGCCTTCCGCTAGACAATGTATTCTTCGGTTAGTTTTGATTCCGAGATCTACATCTATAGTGTTGTTTGAGTATTAGTATGATGTACTCAATGGGATTAACCGTCAGAGAATCTCTATCATATGGCTCAAACACTGCATGAATCAAAATGATTTTTACCGCTCTGATCTCCATGCTTGCATTGATGTTGTAATGAAAAACAAATGTTAAATGTCCAGCAGACTTAACCAAAGGACGACACCTCGACTTCGCAACAAAGCATATCCAAATGGAAGGAAAATTAAAATGGAAAAAAGTTTGACATTTTTTTCTATCTATTCTGAAAATGAATTGTCACCGTTGCCAGAAAAAACCAAGAGAATCGTAGCCAAATGGAAAAGCTTCAATGCCAAAACTTATATTTAACAATTACCACAGCATATCCATGCGTTTGTCTTGGAGACAAAGGTAATCAATTGTATGGTTACCACGTACAATGACAAAGTGGATAGAAAGAATTAAAAATAAAATAAAATAAAAGACAAGACAAGACCTGGCTGTTCTCTGTAAAAATTCAATTGAACTTGAACGTGTGGAAATCATAACAGAAGGCTAAAATCACTAGACAAATGTCAAATGCGCATTGAAATAGAGCAACTTACCACGGATATCATGATTCATGAACTCCGTCCACTGTCCTCGGCCATCATTCCTTTCAGACTCTTAGCTAACCAGATAGCTGTCTCCCTTGGAGAGACTTTATCTTTCCCGAAAGGTTTTAAAACAACCGCAAGCTCTTCTAACCTGCTTTGCTGAAGCAAATCAGCAGACAATTCTAGAAGTCCTTCAAGTGCCTCTGCCCTCTGCCTGAAAGATTTAACATCTAAAGTTTCCCTTGCTGCTGCTTCCTCTTCAGTGACGGGGGAGTTGGATTTTGGTAGCTCCGATAAATCAAATTGTGGAACCAGAGGGCTGATGTTTCTCAAATCAATTTCTTTAATGCTGAAATGATCTGAAAGACTTGATTTCAAACTCACAGCTTCAGAGCAATTTGATGATTTTAGAGCCATCTGCGTACTCACATTTCTCATTTCGAGTTCATCTCCTACTACATTTAATAGCTTTCCCACATCCACATTTTGAATCCCCATCTCCACAGTTTCCATAGCTGGCTGCTCAGTCCCAACACGGAAACTACTGTGCCGTATAACATGTATTACATCATCAAAAGCAGGAGACAGATGGGCAGCAGTGGGTTTTTCAACAGTAGAATTTTGTAAAATGGCAGCTTTTTCTGACTGCAAATTGTTTTGGCTCGTTGACATTGGTGAGGTAATGGAAGGAGTGGTTTCTGAAACTGGTGATAGAAGTTCTCTTACTGTGAACTTGTCGTCATCACCAGATGCAGATATAAGATTTGATTGGGGCACCATATCAGGGCCAGTACTTGGCCTGCTTAATTGGGTATTAGTATCTTTACAAATAAATCTCTCTTCAAAACTTGAGACTGTCAGATTCAGAGCACCACTTACACCCTCTCTCCCATCACCAACAGTTTTCTTGTGAAGATCTGTGACAACATTCGAGGTTTCCGCTGAGCATAGTATGGATATATGAGCACATCCAGCACATGCACTGTTTTCCCTAGACAAATTTTCAGACATGCCAGAATGCGAAGTGGTAGCAGGAGAACAACCAGGTGGATGATTTTCTAAGTTTTCCATGCAGATGACTGCCTCGTGATTAGGAAGTGTCTGTTCAGGCATGGCAACAAATGGAGTTGTTGCATCATCACAAAGCTCAAAAGATTGAATTGACATAGAAGATGAGACAGAATTATTGCTTTCTGTCTGCTTTCCTTTGCAGGCTCTGAATAGAGCTTTTTGAGACTCTTGCGATACCTCCTTCGAAAAATGAGGGCGACCATCAGGAACTTGACAAGTATTTTCAGGTTCTTGGTTTTTCTCAGTTGGACTCAACTTCATGTTTCCATTTGGAACATCAGCTCCTGTTTGTCTTGTCCTTCCAGGAAATGAGGATCGCCTAACTAGATTAGGTGTTCTTTGCCTTGGCTTCATGGCAAGTCCATCATCAACATGTTTAATTGGACCAGGTGGAGGAGTCCCATCATGACTGAGTTTAGTCTTCGGTGAGGACTCAATTATAGGTAACTGCAAAAGTAATTTGGAAAGTAAATGATTATTTTAGCACATCTATCAAACTAGGAAAAAAGTATGATCAGTTCTGATTATACCTGGTGTTTCAAAGGATGTGATCCCTGGATCCGCTTTGCAGAATCCAAGGCTGCTTTTGCTGGTGCAACAGCTGGTGTATCTGCATTAGACTTCAAACCAGATGCAAGGGCATTAGGTATAAGAGCTTTTGGTAATGCTTCCATGTTACTTCTTTGTGTTGGTGCACTTCCAGTCTTTGCATGATTTCCTCTCGTAAAGGAACTATTTTCTCTAGGTTTTCCTTCTTTTAAGGCCATCATAATACTTTTGATAGTTTTTGGTTGCTTTGGTTCGACATTGCATCCATGTTCATTATGAGAAGGATTCATCACCCTCTGCTCATTCATTTTGACAATGCAAACATTGGGGCTTTTTTCTTCTTCGCTTGGCATGGGCTCCTTGGTCCCATCTTCATCACCAACAGAAGCTAAATCTGTATCAGTGACTTTATTGTCACAATTTGAGACCACTGCTGGGATATTCCGATCACTTGAAGGCAAACTATCCTTATCACTACTAGAACTATTACTGGTCTGGCTTTCATCCATACTTCTTCGAGATTCACGACTTCTAGGAATAGGTTTCTCAGGAGAGCAGGATGTGGGAGGACTGAAGGATGGACGGTAGTGATCGACATATGTCTGCAAGTATGGGTGCTTCAAAATCTCGGATGCCTGATCAAAGGAAATGCAGATTGCTAAGATGAAGTCCTGCAATGACAAACTGTTGAAGTTGGCACATAAATTTTAAGAGTCTTACATTTGGACGATGCTCAGGATTCTTTCTCAGCATGCCTTTAATGAGTGTTTTCCTGCAGGCACAGACATTTAATATTAGAGCTAAGCAGTGACTCAAAGGTGGATCGCCATCAACATAGCACAGAACAGAAACAAAACAAAAACAGCAAAGCTATCCATTTTCATAGAGGTGAGGCAGTTAAATTGCCAGGACTCAAATGAGATCCGTTATATGATCTTCAAAAATCTAGTCTTCTGTTCATCATCAAGCCTTGAGGAGTAGTAAGAAGGAAAAAACGACACGTAGAAAAGATGAAGCTACTTCTCAGTGCAAATTTATTCAATACGAAAATTTAGAATGAAGGTGTTCTCAGCTTGCCCGTGATGCATGTGAAATCAATCATCAGGTGTCACCATTTAAACCTAACAACAAAAGGTATAAACATGAGAGAAAAGTAACAGTTGCTTGATTCCAGGGACACCGTGTAATAAAATCTTAATCTATTATATAATTGCATATATTATGTCCATTAATGTTCTCTAATGAAATTTGGGGTAAGTGAATTTTAATCCTCTTTAACTTTTTCAAAACTTCTAACTCAATCGTTCAACTCCAACTTTTCTTGTTCGAATATCTTAACTATTTAACAATTCCTAATCAGGTACATTGTTTCACAAATACCCTTATGAGGATATTTAAACTAATTGTCATGTTATTGATAAAGAGGGCATTTGTACAAAATGAACTTTATTGGAAGTCTGTACACAGTTTAGGTATTCAAATAGGAAGAGTTAAATTTCAGAGACATAAATAGATATCACACTAAAGTTGCAAGTAAAAATGCTATTATCCCACCAAGATAGAGACTGCATGTCCACACTGTTGTTACAAGCAATGATTGAAGAGCATATTAGATCATTAACGTAGTTTATAAAGAGGAATGACACAATTCATCTTTAAAACTTGTATCAGCAAAACAACAAAAAGACCAAAAAGATAATTAACATGCAGAAAGCAATTTGAATAATCACACTTGCAGAAATAAATGATAAGAACCTTGTCTATCAATTATATGATCAATTAAAATTTCATATAGTTCCAGTTTTCTGCCATCACTGCATGGATTGTTTTGGTAGCCTGTGGTATGGCTACAAATAGTAATTGCCCAGTTAACTCCCAAGTACAGTACCATAGTAGGCAATGTGAGATGGACGTTGTTTATTGTCAAATACACAAGCAATAAGCTTTACGACAGTCCATGGAGACTTACAAAGATGGAGAATAGCAGGAAGGCAACGGGCCAATTGAAGAACGATTTATCTTGCTAATCAATCCTGCCATGTCCTGCAAATTTGACATCTTGAGGCAATTAGGGAGTGAAAATAAAGAAACTTGTACAATTAGATGTAGATGAAGTCAATCAAGTAAACAATGCCTTCATGAGAAGCTTCACATTAAACCCTACATACTTAGCATGCCAAATTGAACTCTGAAATTTTGGTGCAGGAATAAAGGCAAATAGAACATAAGTTGGTTCCTGATTTCTGAAAATATATTATACTGAAATTACATAGCATCGATGCTCTGTCAAATTGTTGGCAGGTCATGGGTGCTAGTTAGCTTAGCAGGTAAAGTCACTTGGCATCACATCAAGCAATCTGGGATCAAATCCCGCTCACACCTAGGATAGAAACAATTTAGGGAGGTCTGGGGCTACCCCCTATTGTGAAGCTCAAAGAACTTGAGGCCTACTGATGAACCAAAAAAAAAGGTACAGTAATTCAGCTGGTACTGGTATTACACTTTTTTCATCTCTGCAACATAATAACAATCAAGCAAAAGCCATGAATGGGTCATTACAGTATTCCAAATGCTTTAGAATTTCCAGTGACTATCAAGCTCCAGGAACTACTTACAAATGTCACTGTTGTGTCGTTCTGTTGCTTTACATAAAAAAAAATAAAAAATAAATAAACAGATTGATAATAAAGGTACAAGTGAATTTCAAGTTCTCATTTTACAGTGTCATGAAAGATATTATTATACAGACAAGCGATTCAAGTAATAAATTACACAACTTGTCATAAAACATCAAGTGAGATATCACAATCTATGTATTAAGCAAGTTGTAGGGGCCAAAGAGCTTCAACAAATTTCCAACGATAAGATATGTAATGTGAAAAGAACCAGGGGAAATCTTACAAAAGCTTTAAAGGCAGGACGACGAGCAGCCATCTCATACATACAGCACCCTATTCAACAGAGGGACATTTTAGAAAGGCAGTACAAGTAATAAACATCTCAGATATGACCTACAAAGCACATACCCAAGGACCAAATATCTGATTTGAAACCATAAGGAATATCTGCAAGTAGTTCAGGGCACATGTAATTAGGAGTTCCAACCACCTGCACAAAAGATAAAAAACAACTTTTAGTTTCGAGGTTGATAATTGGAAATGCCAGTAGTTATTATGTCTCTTCAATTATAGTATACTGTACTCGGTAATTTCATTGGTGTCTAGGGAAATTAACTTCATCATAAAGGAACAATCATGTTTACAAGTTTCATTTATTCTTGCAATTTGGGTTTAGATCTATCTCCAACTAAGTATTCAGACTAGTTTGCTCAACTTTACAACTACAGATGATTTTTTGTTTGACAGGATACATACAAGTGAGAAATAATGAACCCTGGACATCCTACATACTATATAGTAGTAAAGTTTAGATAATATACAAGTATTCTTTTTTGGTATTTAAGGAAACTAAATAGTAGTTGGAAAAGGAATTTGACGATATAAATTTAGAAATATTAAAGCCTGGACATCCTACATATTATTTTGTAGCAAATTTTAGCTGTTCTGAAGTTCTTCGTTTTTGGTAGATAAAGAAACTACATTAGTTGGAAAAGCAATTTGATGATTTAAATTTAGATTTACAAAAAAGAAAAAAAAAAGTGTTATTAAAATATACAATCCAACATCTCATAAACAACATGGATTTCAATCAACGTAAGATTTGTCGATGAGAATACAAATGAATCCCAATGGAGTTTGACTATAAAGTTTAACACCATAGTAAAAAATTAATATAACAAAACTTTAGCCATCAGATATTATATGCACTTAGTAAATAAAAAAATGCAGCATTTCTACTAGCAGAATTCATAGATACACATATCACAGTACATTACATCCATCTGGCTTGATAGCAAAGATTTTAAAATGAGTCCTGGATTCAAAATGAGATGGTTTCACAAGCTCATGCTTCACATATATTCTATTTCTGAGAAAAAATATACCAGTAAAAAAAAGAAAACATCTTGAAGGGGAAGCAAATGCAGAACAAACTCTTCTCTGTGCTCAATAAACAAACGACAGCAAACGATCCAAAAATAATAAAAAAATTAAAGAAAAAGAAAAGCACATACTGAGGAAGCCAAGTCATCTGCTTTCAGAGTCTTAGCAAGTCCAAAATCCCCTAAATATTACCAAGAAAAAGAAAAGCAAAATCAAGACATAAACATAAAAAAAAAAATCCAATGATACAACAACTAAATGTTGATAAAAAGAGCAACTCACCAAGGCGAACATCCTGTTCTTTGGTAAGAAAGATGTTGGAACACTGCAAAGAGAGTGCTTCATAGGTTCAATCCATTACACCTCCAAAAGCAATAGAGAAATTCAAATTCCTAATCCAAATACTGATAATTCTTCTTACTTTCAGGTCCCGATGTAGAACAAAATTGCCATGCAGATATTCCACCGCTAACAGTAGTTGAGTGAACCACTTGCAGAGTTTCTGAACAATTTTCAATATCATCAACAATACTACAAGTCAAAACAAAACCCCCCCCAAAAAAAAAAAAACAACAAACAAGCAATTGTGATTACTTACCTCTTCAGGAAAATACACCCCATTAGATTTTTTCATCAATTCAGCCCTGTTACCAAATCCCAAAACGAAAAAAACAATCGAGTCTCGTAAATTACCAAAACCTTGTAAGCCAAAACTTGATTACTTAAAAAACAACACTCACATGTCTCCACCTTCACAATATCCGGTAACAATACAAACATAGCAACCCTACAACGCAAATTAGCTCAACAAATTAGCTCAACAAATTAGCTCAATTCCATAAATATAAATCGTAAATCAAAGGAAAGTCTCACCTTCTCAACCCATGCTTCTTTAAATTCCACAATGTACGGATGCTGAATTCGCGCAATCAGCGCCATCTACATTAAATATAATTCTCAATATCTCCATAAAAAACAAAACCGAAATATTCTTTGAAGAAATATGAAAAATACTGAGACTTACTTCTTGATGAGCAGATCTCCGGCATCTCTCAGTTTGTCTCGCAAGCCTGATCTTCTTCAACACATACCTAACCATTTCTCAAAATAAAATAAAATAATCAATACATTGCAAAAAAAAAAAAAAAACTGTTACTAAAATACATCAACAGTAGAATAGAAGAGGGAGATTACTTCTTCCTCTCGGATTTATGATGAACAAGAATAGCAGCACCAAAAGCACCACGACCGATCTGCTCCATGATTTCATACTGATCCATTCGTGACTCCATTTCTCTCTCGATCTCCTCTTCTCTTCTCTTATGTCTGTTAAAATCACAATCACATTTTCTTCAATTCAAAATGCATTATCTGAATCTCCACCTCCACCACCGACGAGTCTTCTTCTTCATGCATCTCAAACCGCAATTCCTTTGAACTGTTTTCAATTAAGATTTCATTAAACTTGAATCCAATCCACTTCCTTCCTTTCTCTCGCTTACTTCACTCTCTTCCAACTTCCAACTACTACTTTTGAGTAAAACTTAGATTAAACAAAAATGTATGGTCTTCTTTTTAATGAGTTAATTAGCTAATGAACATTTAATACACACACTTACACTTCTATTAATACTTGCTTTAATTAATTTTCAAGTATACGCTTCCTTCTCACTTTCTTTGAGTGGAAACCAGAGGAGTTATGGGTATGGGCGAGCTTCAGTCTACGCCGACATTAACAGCTACTTTCTCTGTGAGTCAATTACATTCTTTCAATTTAAACTTAATTAACGAATAAGATCACATTAAATTTATATTACCTTCGTCATATTTATTTTAAAATTTCTAGATAAAAAATGGGTTAATAAATATTTTAAAAAATGTTAATATTAATTTAATTCATAGTTTCAAATATAAGATTTTATTAAATCCTCCGGGTTAACAGTTAGAAAAATTAAATAAATTTATAGTATTCATTATATAACTATTATATAAATAACTTTAATTATTTTTTAAATTTATTTTTTAAAAATAAATAGATAAAATATCAACCTATCACTTACTCTTTATCACTCACTTTAAAAAAAAAATATATATATATATAAAGAGAAATGGGTCATAAATTTTAATTTTTTAACTTTTTTTCTCTTAAAAATAATAAATAACTAATATAACACCAACAATCACCCCATATATACTATTATTAGATAGTGTTTAATAGGCTAGAAAA
>Ga0325414_1001865_pt1 | contig 20802 bp, 6 predicted proteins | sample PopdelMetagenome_8_FD_206183 | JGI IMG/M metagenome (GOLD analysis project Ga0325414, IMG submission 206183) | Populus deltoides microbial communities from Bellville, Georgia, United States - Leaf-PdKOR-R3 | ecosystem: Host-associated > Plants > Phyllosphere > Phylloplane/Leaf | place: USA... | reverse complement strand
TTTAAAAATAATTTTTATCACCCTTCCGTGTTAATTAGTTCTCATAGTTTCATTCCTTCCCTGGCAAACAATTCCAGAAAAATGAAATCTAATATGCTATGCTTTTCAATATTTTTAGGATCATTTTGGTTTCAGGTACCTGGCTTGCTCGTAAAATCAAAATATGGTAATTGTTTGCAATTAAATTTCATTTTTCTGTTATTATGTTCTATTCTATGTTTTTCTTTGGTAAATTACAGCAACTTTTTATTTTTATTTTGAACATTTGACAAAACCCTCGTCCACATAAAAAAAAATATTACAGAAACTTCTTTCTGAGTCCTATTATATCCAAGAGGCCTTTAATTACTACTCGGAAAAAAACAATAGTTAAATAAGAAAATAAAAATTAAAGAAAAACTATCAAAAAGAAACTCAAAACAAAATTGAATAAATTAAATAACAAAACTAATGTTGTTCGTGTACTAAAAAAATCATGTTAAGTTTCTTTATATTCTTTGTGATCTATTCTTTTAGTATTCTCAAGTTAAGTATCTTTCAAATTTATATTCTTTATCTATTCCTTTTGAATTATTAAGTAAAGTATCTTTCAAATTGAACAGTAATTAAGGACGTTTTGGATATATTAAAGCTTGAAAGGGAGTTTTTGTAATTTTTTCTTAACATTAAGGGAATTTTTGTCAAATATTCAAAATTCTAATTAGTTTATTTAATTTCATAATATCCCAAAATTTTTATTATAGTTTATCCCCTTTTTTTACAGGCAAAATATCACCTCTTTAACTTAGGAAAAAGTATCACTAAGCTAGAAATGATGGGTAATCATAATATTGGCATGTTCTCCAAGTTTTCTTGTTATAATATTATCAAAAAAAGATGTATCTTTATCACAAGCTAATCTCATATAATAAATTCTGGCGCCCTGGTCTAATACACCGAGGTCTACAAAACAGAAGCATAGTTTTTAGACGGGCAGGTTTCGGGTTTTGACCGAGTCATTAGGTTATACGGGTCAAATTTTTTTTTTAAAAAAACAAAGTGACATCGTTTTAGTAAAAAAATAAACAAAAGTCAACGAGTTGCAACCGGGTTTTTGACCAGGTCTTGCAGGGTCAACCTACCGGGTCACATCGGGTTTTTTCTTCCCCTTGTTTTTTTCAATTCGGCTCGGTTCCAGCCTTCGGTCTGCCGGATCTGGATCAACCCGTCAATTCAAGATGAATTTTAAAACTATAAACTGAAGTGTCCAGATTTAATTATGCTCAATGAAATATAATTGCCACAATCTTCTTCCAAAAATAAAAAATTGTATGCAGATCATAATTATACTCATAGGTGTTTATTTGTTTTTAAAGTGTTTTTTAATTAAAAAAAATTAAATTAATTTTTTTTATATTTTTTTGATATGTTGTTATAAAAATTAATAACAAAATATATTAAAAAAATATTTTTTAATATATACTTTTTTCTAAAAAAAACACTGCGCCATATTTATCAAACACCATGAAACCGCACGACAAGTATCCTTGAATCTCACCATTTCAAGTACAATATTCAAGGAACACAATTACTTGAAGCATAAAAAAGGCTATGCAAGTTACTGATTACCCGTAGTTTTAGATTGCAAATTACTCCAGGTCCAAACTTTTAGAAATTCAAATTTGCTCCTAGCAAAACTTTCTAAATTCTAAACCTATCAATTTCAATGGTGTTAGTATATTAATATTTCCTTTGTTATTATTTATTTTTAACTAACATGTTTTTATTTATTTTTTTCTTATTGTATTTATATTTTTGCTCTAAAAAATCATTTTCATCTTTATATAAATTAACTAATTATTTAGATAAATAATCGATACTTAAAATACACGTGGACAACTTTTCATTAACGTATCTCATACTCTATACTAACTACTTGTTTACCCAATTTAATTATTTATTCTTAACAAATTAAATAACAAATGTCATGAATAACAACAATATTTAAAAAGAAAGGATTGCGTTGTAGAATCAGCCTTCCTCTTGTTCCCTCGTGAAATGGAGTGCCGTGTAATGTTTTGACACGCCTGGAAAATAAGATGCTCTCACCCTCTAACATCCTCATAGCCTCACGGGTAAATACGGCAGGCAGAAATGCCGCCGGTGGGTAAATGCCATTAACTGGTGACCCGTGTTATGCCACATGATGGATTAAAAAAAATTTCACATTTTTTTTTATAAGAAATGCAAAATAATAATTTTAACGTTGCAATGCCAAAGCTACATTAAAAATTACAGTAAAAGTCATATCCCTTTTAATTTCTTTTATTTAATTAATAATAATACTGCATGCTTAACCATTGATGCAACCAACATGCTGTAAACTTAAGTGGCATTGGTGTTATTAAAAATCAGTCAGAATTTCTTTCTTATTAAAAAAAGAGAAATAACAAAGAAATTACAATAGTAGGACTACTTCTTCAGTGTACTCTTCCATCAATATCATGTCTGATTGCCACTGGAAATATCGAATACGCTTAACTATCGATCATGTTGCAGTTTGTAACTATGGATATCGCTAAATTTCACGGTTTTTATTAACTCTACAGAACGCTCGAAGAACCCTTAAATCCAGGCCACTGAAGCTTTGTTTTCTCTGTCCAGGAATTGCCTGTTCTCATCAGTGCCCTTAATCTGCTTGTTCTCGGTCGGTACTGTTCTATAAATCTTGGTTTCTTTCGTAAGAAAAGCATACCACTAATATTTACCATGATCTCATATTTTTCATGTAGAGGAACACTTATCGGGTTAGCACAAACTTAATAAGAGATCTTGATTCTTGGATTTTCAATTTCTTAGATTACATTAGGATTTTCCTTTGTAATTTAATGGAGATTAACATGGTGAACTTCAACTTCATAGACACAACAAACTTATGATGAATAACTTTAACAAAAATGGAGAACTTCTGAGGCTAATTGATCTGTCCTTTTAAGAGAGATTGAGGCTCTTATATTGAGCTTTGCCTTTCTGTCATGCAATTTCAATGCTACAAGCCAAGCAGACTAGGCCAATCTTCAGACACTCGTTTCTTACACAACCACAGTGAGATATGAGATATCCATGCACTAACCCTCATTGCCGGTGCTTGTTCTGATTATGTTCTAATAAAAACCAATTATTAAAATTGTGATTTTGTTTCTAGTTATGAATGGGTGATAGGTGTATGCATCCATTAGAGTGCCTGATGATCTGCATCCACTTGGAGCTCAACAGAAGGTACCATCTATAAATAGGCACTAAAATGCAATAAAAATCAGATGGCAGCGAAAAACAGGAATGAAAACATCATATATTATCGCAACAAAAGGTTGGGGGATTGTACAAGGAAAATTCCTAGAATTCTAGAGTTCATAGAATCTGAATCTATATAAATTTGGAGGCAAAATGATGTCAAGTGAGGTGGGGCTCCTATTTCCCTGACCTTGGACTTGCTCCCACAAAATCATCACTAGTGCTTAATAGCGGTAGATACATGGTGTAGCAATTTAGTCAAATACAGCATGATGGTGTAGAGGATTCTATCAAGATTGTGTTTCAGCTAGCCAGTTACAGTTACGTACATCGTTGGATTCTTAGCACCAATTAACGAAGGTGCAACCCACCAAAACATTGGGGTTACACATGCTACACGCAGTCTCCAACATCTTTGGCTGGCCCAGCCCTATTTTCAATACAGCATCCAATATAGTATAATTAGCAACTCTGCTTGAGCAAATTGTCATGTTATTTAATAATTCTTGCTCATTGCTGCATTGATATATGGACACAATGTAATTAGCTAGAAACCTCCCAGGGTTAGGACCCAAAGGAATGTGTGGCTGTGTGCTATTTACTGATGGATCGATTGATAATATATAGAAAGGCATTTATATAAGTATTAGAACGTGATTTAATGGGTTTTTTAAAGGTGTAAAAACAAAGTGTGGTTGATCTACAAGGGAATATTAGTTAATTGATAATTAGAGTGTTTTAAATTGGGTTAATCGTGTATATATATATTTAACAAAGCTAGTGTCTTATGATTACCAGCGTCAATATCCTTCCATGATCAATCAATCTCAACTACAAAAAAGAAGAGCACATAAAGAAAGGGTAATGGTTTGAGCTCTCCGACTTTATAACATATCTCAATCAAATCGATATTTTCCTGATTCATGGCTACAAATTAAGTTATACACAGTGCGAGTAAAGGAGAGGGTTAGGGAGCGCTAGTTTTGAAGGGAAGTCAAAAGGTTTTGGGTCCCCAGGCAAGGAGCATCCAATTCCTCGAGGGCTTAGAAAAAAAATCACGCCAAGGGTTTTTCTTTTGGAAGTTACACATGTCCTTCATAAAATTTTTGTAGTCCAAGAGGGTGACATTTGGGTTACATATTTCACGTTCGAAGACATTTTGTACATTCGTGTGTCCGAAAAATTATGACTTCCGAGCCCTAGGACCCCCTCTTCTTGTATTGTTTCCACTTCATATTCATTTGATTGAAGAATTTGACTCTTTCATTGTTAAGTTGAAAATCATCATTTCAAAAATCACGACCCCACTGCCAATCAATTACACAACTCAAAGTGTTAATTAGGCTAAACTTTCTCATAGATTCGGAAAACTTCTGAAATCTTGTTTTTTTTTTCTTTTCTTATTGTAATGAATTAAAAAATTAACTGAAAATATTTGTATATTTACCAATTAAACACACACACATATATTTTTGTGCAATGCTAAGGGTATTTAATTTATTTTAATATGAGTGTGTGTGTGTGTGTGTAATGGGATATTTATAGTTATAAAATTGAATGATTAATAAAACATTAATTGTAACTTAATATATAGTTTGAATAAAAAAATAAATATCATATATGTATATATATAGCCAGTTGGTCTTTAGTTCATTAGTAAAAGGTCTAATTCTTAACAAATATTAAAAATTACATTTGTTTGCATCTTTTATAAGAGGTGTCCAAAGCTATCCCTCATCTTTGTTGTGATGGTAAGATTAACCTTGATGTATTTTAAATCTAACTCTCCCTTTCTTCCAACACTAACAATTATATAATTTTTAATGTATACCCCCAAAAAAAAATAATCACTTGAATTTATGTTTATGTTGATTCAATTGCTTCCACCAACTATTTTTACTAAATTTCTAATTACAGGAAACCTCTTTTATCACTATATATAGGAGCAATAATCTATAGTGATGCTTCAGCCTAATATGCTTGTCTTTATATAACGATATATTATGATGGAAAGTTGGAAACATATCTTACTATATAGTAAGATTCCTCAATTATGTTGCTGGCAGTCAAAAATTAACTTTTTATGTGATTTTCTTTTCAGACATCAGTTATTATCAATAGAGCAATCCAGATATTTATTTTGTGCAGTGGAACAGAAGATTTTGGATCATTTGTTTAATACTTAGCAATTATGAGCAAAATTCTTATAACGATGGGTAGTATTCTAGATAGACTCTAGATTTATTGATCTATCAATGATTGATTTCGAAACTCGGATTTGGATTCTATTTTTTTTCGACATAGCATTAAGTGTTTGATTTATAAAAAATAATCTTATTTTTAATAAGATACAGCTAGATTAGAATTTCAGTTTCTTTCTGATCTTGTATAAATTATCAGTTTGGCTAAAGTATAATAAGTCTAATTTTAATTGCAAGAGTAACAATTTTATTAGTAGTGCAAATTATTCAGGTGTGGACAATTTAATTATTTTTTTCAATTTATGTTTCTTTCTATTTCATAATTTGTAACATAAACATTTTATCTTCTTGTAAACGGTTATTTAACTTTTCATAGGACATCTTCTAAATGACCATCTTTTAATTAATATACTTGAATATTAAAAAAAAAACAATTTCAAAGCATACACATAAAGGTTTTGAACCACTTCTACATTTATCGAGTGATTGGCGTTTAGCAAAGCGGTTCAGGAGTTAAAAAAAAAATTGTGTAGTCATGATATAATTTGCTCAGCCAAAGGAAAGAACATTAATATTACAAGCGATAACAATCCCAATCATATCCTGAAACAACAACTCAACAGTGCGATTTCTATTCATAAAGAAGAAGAATCAAAATAATTAACCTCAATAAAAAAAGATAAACCTTGAGCACTTATTTACAAATATCTAATCAACAAATATTTGATACGAGTAGGTATCAGAATATGCAACACTAGCTATACTTGTGTGAATGTTTATGAAAAAAGAAAAGGATAACCATATCTAGAAAAGCTTAATTACATGTGTTAGTGATGGCGGTTCTATTTTAAAATTATTCTTATATTGATGCTTGAATGCGCCAGAGACGCATAAATACTTGGTGTTAGAGATTAGAGAAAAAATAGGAACCTAATACAGAAAGGTGTTGGGGCCATGTGACAAAAGGGATCAAATGGTAAGACATTACTAGAATGTTGGTGTCATGTGCTAAGAGGGATCACATAAAGACCCTTTATTTCAAAAATTAGGGCAAGTATAAAGGACTTTTTTAAGGTCTCATCACATGTGTATGATTCCTTTGCCTTTGGGACACTCAATTTGAGGCCCAAAGTGGTAAAAAGAAGTCCTTTAATATCATCTTCCACTGCCTTGGATTCTAATTAAAGTCCTCAAACCATGTGATTTGGACCTTGATCCAGGGCCACATGGCATACCACCATACCATAGATCGAGTGGTTTAGGACCTTTAACCCATGTTTCATAGCTTTTTTGAGATGATTTAGGCAAGTAATTAATGTCAATAGGAGATAGGTTAAGCCTGAAACTATTACAAACCTGCAGTTGATTGTTAGCGTTAATCGGAAGAAAAGGGTCAAACCTTTGAAAAGGTGAAATCGATTTGTTGGAAGCGTAAGGAAATGGGATAAATTCTTGCCAAAGCATTTATATGGGTAGAAATTAATTATATCATCTTCAATAAAAGGGGCACTGTTTTATTTGCAATAGTTGCGAATAGCTAGCTTCCACTTGGTTATCACGTTGATGACGATGTATAATGAAAAGAATCAAAGCTTGTAGTTTGTAAGAGACAGAATGTACATATGCATGTAAATTAGCTGCAAGAGCAATTTTCCCTTCACCAAGAATTTCCAAAGTTGGTTTAAATTCTTTCAGCGAAAAATAAGAGGAGTCAGCTCGTGATTGTGTAGAAGCTCCGGCAAAAAACCTCATCCCTTCGTTACAAAGGAGAGGTTAGAACCTCATACTTTCTGAGAGGGGGAATGTGATTACTAATCGAACTATGAACTCATTTGACACCTAAGACTTCACTTACATTGCTTGAAAACTAAACAACAAAAGATCTATTAAAGATCCGGTGCGGACATCTTCCTCAACACCCATATAAATTTATTGTCTCACATGTTTTTGAAAGAAGGAATAAATATCCAATATCCTTGATTTCAGGTTTGCCATATATCTTAAAGGAGTAGATGTGTATTTAATGAAATTAGCAAATCACATTCAGGAAAACTGTAAGAAACAATAACAACAAGATATATACGCACCTCTCTCGGAGATTTTCTTGGAGCCAATGTCCATTTATTTCTTAGGAGCAAGTTGTATGTAGCCTTTTTAAGTTCAGATCCAAAGACTTCATGCCGAGTTTCGGTTTTGGATTGCAAAGATTCATTTAGAATCTTAAATAATGAGTTTAATATTGAATTGGATTAACCAAACGGGGCTTGAAAATAAAAATTAAAAGAAAGAAGAGGATATAATTAAGAGATCGATCGGATAGAGTAGAGAGTTAGTCACAAAATACAATTTTGAAAAAGTCTCTTCTACAAATAATATGAGAGGAAAATTGATTTGTTAATAGTATAAACCATATATTCAGAGTCATGCAAACTTCCAATATCAACGAAACATGCATGTTCCAGCCAAAGGAAGACTAAGGGAACAAGGAGAAGCTGCTACTCGGTTGCCCTTGTTTTAAAAGAGAAATCAGACACATACACGCACACACGCATATAAATATGACTTACTTGATCTGTTGGTATTATAGAATTCTCTTTCTCGAGCCATGTTGAAGTTTCTGGTGTTGATGATGCACGAGAAGGGAGTGTGGAGCATCGCCACTGAAACCCGTTAATGCTATAGAAGCCACCAAAGGAGGAATCCAAAGGGATAGCATGATCCAAAATTATGGCCAGGGACACTCGGGATCAATGCGATCCCTTTGGATGCCTCCTCTAGTTGCAGTAGAAACATAGAAACTCCTCCGTAGAAGTCTCTCTCTCTCTCTCTCTCTCTCTCTCTCTCTCTCTCTCTCCCCTTCTATACTTGTATCATAGAGGAAAGTGGTTTGAGGGAAGCCTTGAGCCTTCAATATAAAAGAGAGCAAGTGCTCTAACAACGACTAATTATATTTTATTTTCTTTCCTTTTTTCTCCAGCTTCAAATGCTATTTTACTTTTGATTTATTTGTTTCTTTAGATTTAGCAAATCATCAGGAGATGTTTTAAAAAGATATTTATTTACTTGTAGACCCCATTTTCTTACAAATTAAACCAGACACAGGGGAAAGGTTTTACCAGTAGGGGGTCATGATCCACCTCTTCTGAGAAATACCCCAACAAGTTGGGTGGCAATATTTATTCAGCTGTTTGCTTATTTTATCAAGGTTTGTGGTCCAATCCATGTTCCCTTTCTTACACCAACCTTTTTTATGCTTCTTTCACAAGGAATACATTCCCAATTTCCCATTACTTCCAAATATTTATGTCGACCTTTTTTTTTTTGCAATATAAATATATTTATTGTCTCCATTAATTGGTCCAATTGTATAGATGCTTACATATATAGGTCAATGATATGACCATATGATTGACTGAAAATTATTATTAGTGGATCCAAAGCATAACAAGCTAGCTGTAGGATTTAGTTTCATATCGGCGGGGTCAAAGATAGAACACGTGACACGATCAGTAATTTGGTCTGCCTAATTCAATAATTTCTCGCTTCACTAATAAATTAATAAGGTAGCACTCAGCTTCCCAGATCGTATATATCCGATTATCCATAGAAAAAGAGTGCATTTTGCTCATTTCTCGGCATCTACATGGAGGTCTGTTCATTCAAGGGTAATCGTAATTAGCTGTAAACTCGGAACCAAACTGGTCAGTGATCTTGAGTCTTATGACACACACACACACACATCTAGGACACCAGCATCGATCAAATGAAGAATCAAACAAAAATAGCGTATGGGAGGTTGGTGTTGGTTATTTTTGTGATGAAAATTACTTCCACGTAAAAGGTTGAGTGAGTTTTAAGTTGTTTTTTTGAACTGATAATGTTATACCTTTTTTTAATAATAATAAAAAAACTTTTTCCGCTAAACATTGAATCAAGACTCAATTAAATCAAACTATTAACTTTAAATATTATTAATATAGTTACCGTCTCCTTCACAATTTCAATAATGAAATTGCATTGATTACCTCTGGTTTTTCAGTACAAACACTCACACACACACACACACACAAACACACGAGATCGAATAGACTCAGGGCTACGCAAAATGAGCTAGAGTAACCATCCTCCATCCTTCTTAGAATCTTAACCTGTAACCATAGCTAGAGTGAATTGTTGAAAATCTCGAGTCTTATAGTCATTGGGTTGTTCAACTCCAACCCTTTGAAAACAGCACTATATATTTCTCATAAATTACAGTTTTTCTTCAATAAAAAGATTCTAATATTAGTTGAGTATTCACACAAACATTATTTATTGGCATTTAGAGCAGTTGGATGCAAATAGTTCCGGATGAATGTAAGACAATACATTTAAATACTAAAGGTGATTTCAAAAGGCAGACGCTATAATTTCATGACTTGATTGAGCTTGTTAATCCCACAACACATTACATTTCACCATATAATTGCCTTCTTAATTAGGCACAATTAAATTTGTAATAAAACGCTGGAACATTAATGATGAATTTCGGTGAGAAGTCAAGGGGTGGACAATCACTGAAAAGAGGAGCTTCCAATATCATGACTATAATGCACACCAAAAAAACCCAATAATTAAGTTGGTAAGTGATAGATCGACGGGGAGAGAAATTTCATGTACTTCGAAAACGTGTATGATGAATCACAATTGTGGGGGTGCCATAGGCCATTGTCTATCATTATTCACATCTCTATACTCCACGATTTATTTTGGTTTTCATATGGCAAAAATCATTGGCTTTCAACATGTCAAGTTTCTCACGTCATGTCTCTTTTTTTTTCTTCTAGTGGGAACGATTTGTTTATCAGAGAACATTTAAAAATATTAGAACAGTTATAAGAAATTATTACGGATATTAAAAGCATCATATGCAATGTTAGTATGGCTATATATGTACACAAATCTTGAGACATCCATGGTTCGATGGAATTATGTAACTTACAAGATTTAAATCCTATTGAGATGGGATGGGAAGATTTGTGGAAATACAGGAAGGAATAATATTGTTTGATTAAACTATTTTCTAACCCTTGTATGTCCCGCAACATTTCATTTTGGCCGCTATATTTTTAAATTTTCTAATATTTCCAAGTAAATTTCAGTTTTTTTTGTTCACGAACATACAAAATCAAATAAATATAAAGCAATTAATCAAGTAATTGTCTTGCTTGGGACAGGAGTTGCAGAAAGATGCTATGCAATTTTGATTCTATGAAAGCTATTAGATTAGTTTCGGAATTAAACCCGGGTTAATTTTCATAAAAATTAATTAGAAATAAAAAAAATTAAAATTTTAAAAAACGCTTTTCATCAACGGGCCTTGGTCTCTCTTCTTCCTTGTAATAATAAAAAAAGGTCTCCCTTCTTCCTTAATTCCTACACTCTATCTTTTTTCCAAGCTTATCATTTCTTGTTTGTTTGTAACTAGAAAGTGAGAGAATATAGTTCAATGCCGATGATTTCTTCCATCCATTTGTGCATGTAAATTCAGAACTGAAATTCCAATAATATTCTCCTTTCCTGCCATATACCAACACTAGAAATTAAAATTTTGAAATTAGGAAAAAGATGGTAGCTAGCTAGCGTTCTGCTACAACATCATGGCATCTCAACAAGCCATATTAGCCATTGGATACAAGGGCCACCGCAAAATTCCTCAGTTGACCCCTTTAGATTTTGATGTATGGTGCTAGATATTGTCCACACTCATGAAGCATAAATGGGCCACAAGCACAGTGCAGGCTTTCTATGGTGCTGTACAGACCCCACGCACCACATATTTTAACTCGCGCATCCATTGTAGTGGGGTAAAAGTGGTTTGCTCATACTGTCTGATATGGTGATTTGAGAGTATAGGTTTTGGTTGCATCTTGGTCTGTATCCATCACAAGGGGTTCACCTGTGAGAACAAATGTCTCTTCTTTGCAGGACATAAATTTTATATCCACCCAGTCCTTGCTACCCATCTGGTAGAGCATAAGGACCTTGGAAGAACCCTGCCAAAATGCTGCCTATACAGGCACATATCATAATCTTCCTCACATGGGTTTCACTTTGTGCCAACTTCCATACGCCTGATCAGTGTTGCGATGGACTTTTCAGGTCAGTGGGTACTCGTGCTAACACTATTGTCCCCCAGTATTTCAGCCATTGACGTACGTCAGACTCCGATTGTGATATGATTTAGAAAAGGTAAGGGTGGTTTTGTTATTCAATAATTTAGAGTAATTACTTTTTTTATTAAAATGAAATCATCTTATTATTTTTTAAAAAAAAAAATTGGTATTGATTATACATGATTATAACCAGGTTAATTAAATTTTAAATTAATATGTCAAATTAACTAGATTTAACCAAGTAAATATCTTGTTTTTTCGTTCATCGAATAAGCTAGTTGGAAGAAGTCAAGTTTAATATCTATAATTTCACCAGGTTTCTATACTATCCCTCTGGTGGAGTAGTCACATGTATACAATTATAAACTTTGTTGATGCATGGTGAATTGTACTTTTTTTTATCATTATCTTTCCCGTTTTCAGAATTTTTGGTTTATAGCTTTTGTATCATTTCGAAATTATCATTTCGAATTCGAGGTCCTACATTGGTTAAACTCTAGTTACGACTACAATATTTCTTCATCGGATCGATGCTTCAAGGCGCCGTTGGACCACAACTGCTGGCATCATTCTTCTCTTTTCTTGAATCAATATTTAGCTGTGGACAAAACTAAATAATCATGGAGGTAGGCAACTAAATATCTGCGTATACTGTCATAGCTAGCTTCTCCGTCGTGTGTTTCATTTCCATGCTAGTCTACGAGTACTCAAACTTTTTAACCTGCAATGACCACACCCTTATCTTGCTGGTGTTTTGAACCGAAAGCAATGGTTTCAACTTTGAAGTGTAGATGGGTGCGATAACTTTAGGCTTTAGCAGTCTAGCGATTAGTTAGCTAATTTTGGGGACCAGATCCACATTGGTAGATTAAGCTAGCATTAATATTGCAGTAATTCATATTGTAGCTAGGTAGGGAAAGAAATTTCTATGCGGCTTCTAATTTTAAAAGGATAAATTCTGAAAAACTTCTGTGGTAATATAGCTAGACATAGACATGATATACATATGACATCATAAAAGTTTAGATATATGTGGCCTTAAAATGTTCCATGATTTCTTCATGAAATTAACATAAAATTTGGTAGCCTTATGAAATCTTGGTGGTTATGGTGGCATTTCTACCGTAAAATAGTTTTAACTCAAGCTCGTTTGTTTTATAAAAAGTGATTTGTAAAATATAAGTTTTTAAAATTTTTTGTATTTGTTTAACATTAAAGAATTAATCAATAAAAAATATTTTATAATGAAAGAAAAAATTATCTTGATTTCTAAGAAAATATTTTTATTTTATATTAAGTGAAAAACACTTTCTAGAAGTTGAGAAAAAATTAAAAATATCTTGTTATTTGTTGATTATATCAAATTTAATCCTTAATTTTTTTATTACAATATTTCTTTTTTGATTTTTTTCAATTTCATCCCTTAATCAGAATTTGATTTAATTTTATTTTTATATTAACTTTAGTTCTTATTTTTTTATTGTTATTTGGTTTTCTCTTATCTTTTTCTTATTTGAATTTTTTTATTTATCAAATTCTTATTTTTTTTGTTATTTATTTTATTTAAAATAATTTATAAAATTAATATTGTTTTTCAATTTCATTATCTTTTAACTTTTTTATCTATCAGATTTGGTTTCTATTATTTTAATAAACATAAAAAAATAAATTAAAACATCAATAATTTATTTTTTAACTTATTTTTTTATGATGTAGTCAAATACTATAAAGTTTTTTCTAATTTATTTTCTATAGCACTACCGGACTTTAAAAATAATTTACTTTACCAGAATAAATTTTTTATAAAAATTACTTTTTAAAAATAAACTATTTTTCACCCGCAAACAAAACTCATACGTAAGAGTCATGAAACCCTAAAATATCACCATGTATTGTAATGATCAGAATGATCGGCACCTCTCTAGCTAGCACTAGAATTTTCAATGTCACATGGATCCGATCCAATTAGGAGCGTCTCACCTAAAAAGAGAAGGACAATTCACCGAGTGCCAAGGACACACTATTACCCTACCGCTCTATGCCCTACTCCTAATTTGTTTGGAGCGGCTTTCATAGCATCTAGTCTGGTGTGCATTAGAAGTAGGACATGGGCTGTCTCGGCTACCTGAGATTTGTTTGGTTGCCAACAAGACTTTTGATCTTTGAAGGTGACTTGTTATCGAAAAGCTTTTTCATGGATGTATAATATTAGTAATTTGTTTTGGGGCACAAGCTGCCATTGACATTTTTCAGTTCGTGTTCTCTATAATCCAAATGATTTGTGGGTTTGGGAAATTTGTTGTGGGTTAGCAAGTGCAGCTGACTTCAACTAATAGATGGACACTGCTTGTATTGATTTTTCTAAGAAAACTTGACCGAATTCATATATATGGATAAACATTGCTTGTTTTGAACCCAAAACGTTAAACTATTAGATTATGTAGGCACCTCGCTCTCTCCACTGATATCCTATATGAAATATTCTCGCTCTCGTATCTAACTACCGCACTTGAAAAATTGTTACGCACGTAGATCCAATCAGCTGATCGGTATTATGCTGAGCGGAACCCGCAAGAATTAGCATAGGTGGGAGGCTTGAGGAGGATAGATTTGTGAATCTCAAACCCTTGTCATCGATTTCAGGTTTTCTGATGCCTTGAGATTAATTAGTACTATTAACAATTTGCAAATCTGAGTCACCTCGGAGATTGAATATCACATAAATGCCAGACCCCATTCTGCCGTCATACAAGCACTGGAGGGGCATTCATTTCCTTCCATAAAAGGCGATAATTGGCGCTTTGATGGACTTCATCTTGGGTTTATATGCGTGGTCCTGTTGGGTTTGCAATTTCCGCAGAGAGAACTCGGTCCATGCACTTTGGTTGGTTGGAAAGCATGCACATCTCTTTTTGTTACTGTTTGCCGTTCCTTCTCCTCTCTATTGCCTGGTTTAGCCAAAGCAAACCCTCTTTGCCTTTTGATCTTGTAGCTTCATCTTTAACAAGATATCCAACCAGCTGCTCCAAAATAATTTACCTCTTTCAAAATGAAGATGATAGAAAAAATATCAAGATAATTGTGTGTGTGTGTGTTATGTTAATATCAAGATATTTATATTTTATATTTGATTAAAAAAATATAATTATTCTTCATATATATATATATATATATAATACAAATATATATATTTACGATTCAAGTTTGAATTGAATTTAAATCAGATTTAATAATATTTATATTTAATTCTTTATGTTAAATAATTATTATATATATATATAAACCCTACATGTTCGGGTCAGTATTACTTGAGTTCAGATTAAATTAATTTTTAATATTTATTTTGCAATTCAAAACCTCAGTAATTGATATCTTGCAACGTTCTCTCTCTCTCTCTCTCTCTCTCTCTCTCTCTCAAGAATATATACAGTTGTAAGAATATATATATATATATATATATATATATATATTTGTTCACGACAAAGTAGATGCGATAGGTAGCTCATGTCGTGACCACAGAAAACTTTCATGAATAGTGTCAGCATCTCTTTAATTTGTTAATGTTGGCATGTATTCTTAATTACAAAAGTTTCTAATTTAGGCAGTACGTTGGTTAATAATCTGAGCATCTTCCATTAATTAATTAATTAATTAATAATGAAACACGGGAAGGCAATCTAACGGAAAGAATAAAACTTGGTAAGTAGGTTTTACACGTCAATTTTTTTTGTAATTCTTTCCCTTCAAAATGAAAGAGACTTCCACAACTTGATGTCTGAGAATTTAAGCTAACCATGATAAGATGAAAAGGAGTTAAAGCAATCACATTTAAACATGAAGAATTTTGAAGGGAAAGAATCGTGTTTATATATATATAAAACTAAACTAAACTTCGGTCAAAGCTCTAACCCATGAAAAGACTAGACCAAAGACTGGTTACTGCCACAAGAAGGCAGGAATGGGCTTTGCTATTATTCATTGTCGAACACTAGCCTTCCATTTTCCTTGCCAGCCAGAAAAGGAGGGAGAAAGAAGAATATTATAGGCTCAAACTTATAGCTCTAACTCTAAAGCCCAATATAAACAATACAACACGTGGAAACCCTGGGCCATTCCAAAGTCCATTTGAGCACCTACCTTATCAAGCGGAAGATAAGGGCAAAGTCGTCACAGACCTTCTGCTTTCTAATTTTTCAAAAACTCTCCAAATTGTCAAGGCGGTTCCTTAGGCCTACCATATAACAGAATCTGGTCTCACCAAAATCACCATTACCATTCACTTTTTTACACATAAAACCTGGCTAATACTCCGGCAAGTCCACCAAAAGTAAAAGGGCAGACACGTAACTAGACTGATCACTCCCGGGTCCACTTCCATCCCATTACTCCACCCAACTGCCACAAGTCAACGAAAGTCAAAACACTACCGAACAGAAAATTCCAAACGGCGCCACTTTATCTGATCTAAAAGGTAGACACGTCGACGTTTTAGTGGGACATATCAGTAATTCGAAGGAAACCCTTGTCCATAACCGGAAAAAAGGAATCCGAAACATCAGCCCCAATGTTTACTGTTCACGTTTTGCAGTTAGGCAGGTCGGTATTTCACAACAAAAAAAAGGAACCTTGTTTTTTCTAGAGAGAGAAACGCAGGAAAACAGAAACCGCAAAAATGCAAAATCAAACTGAAAACAACAATGATGCAATGAGACTAACAGAAGGGGAGAGAGAGAATCAGATGGATTCGCCGACAGGTGGAGATGGTGGAGCTGAGTCAGGTGAGCTCGGTGGCGGAAGTGGTGGAAGCGGAGGGACAAATGGTAAAGTGAAAGGACCGTGGTCACCAGAGGAAGATGCGGTACTGAGTCAACTAGTGAGTAAGTTTGGAGCGAGGAATTGGAGTTTGATAGCACGAGGAATACCAGGGAGGTCTGGGAAATCTTGTAGGCTTAGATGGTGTAATCAGCTTGATCCTTGCCTCAAGCGCAAACCTTTCACTGGTATAATTCCAAAATCTAGCAACTCCATTTACTGTTTCCTTTATCTCTTTTTTTTTCATGGGTTTCGGGGATTTTTTTTCTTCTTGTTGATTTTTCTGTTTTTTTTCTTTTAATGTTGATTGTAGTTTTTTTTTAGTCTTTTGTTAAATGTTGGGAATTTGGACCGTACTCGAACTTGCCATTTGTTTCGATTTTTTTTTTGGAAATTTTAAGCTTGTTTCAATAGCAGTTGTTGTGTGAAAGAGTGGATTTGAAAATTCCTGATGCCGAGCATGGATATTTTGTTTATTTTTGGGTTGTTAGATTGAGTTTCTAATATCTTTGAACATTGAGATCGGGCTGTATGCATTCAAGTTTAATGTTTGATTTCAAAGGTGGTGGTCTTGGAGGGTAAAGTTTGGTTTGAGGGGGGGGGGGGGTTATCATAGGTTAAATGATTGTCGACTTGGCTGGCAATCAAGTTGAGGACATGTAGGTTGATGCAATGGCGGGTGCAATTGGGTGTTAGAACACTCAAAATCTGTTGTAAACTCTGCTAAGCACGCTTTACATAGGTAGTTGAGTATGCCCATCTGTTCTATCTACCATTTTATTTGTTCCAAATAGATAAACTAGAAAAGTGTAGTCGTGTACAAGTGAAGTGTGAATTTGTCATGGATCACTAGTTGTGATGGCATGGTTATGGTCTTGCTCTCCTAATCATTACAAAGATGGTCCGTTTTCTTTTTTATTAAAATTGTTTTGCTTTCCTACTAGTTGTGATGTTTTGTTTTATGTGGCTTCTTCTCAGCTGTTGTTATTCATGGCCTGCAAAAGATGCCTGATTTCAGTGTGTAAATTATTTGAACGCAATGGTCCAGTCATTTAAAGGCTCAATGGTAAAAGCAAAGGGATACTTTTAAGTCGATCGAGGTGTCTGAGATTACAAAACATTTTAAATAATCATGTTCAAGTAAGCTCCAGTTTTGTGTTCCCATTTCTAGGAGATGCCAATTTCTTGATGATGTTGTTTTACACAACTTGCATTTGTTAAGTTTACAGATGAATAACGTAACATAATGTGACAGGATGTTCTGGTGAATACAATTGAATTTCTCTCATACTTTATTTTGTCATTCCAAAGTCTTGCTGCATGTTGACATGGCACTTAAGTTTTTCCTTATTAAGGATGTCAGGAGATAAACAATTTATGGCTAGGTAATGTCTGGTCTCGGAAGTGAGTTATGGGCTTAGGGCCTTAACCAGTAAGATGACCTAGTTCGGTTTTGATGGGATTACCATTTTGATATTAAATCGGGAATTTAGCTGGAGTAGGATAAGATAGCACCAAACAGGATGTAGCCTGGAATTTGTATCTTGGGGAAACTGTTCATAATCCTGGTAATCAATTGTAGTCTTCTGGAGGAGTTCAGGATGATTTTGAAGAAGAATTTTACCTAAGCACATTTCTTATTAGTATTCGATGTTTAGCCACATTAGATCTGAATTGACGCCACAGGACACTTCTATGCACAATCATGTTCGCACGCTTCTGGTGGGCAATAGTTGATCCCCAGGTGACGTCTCTATACAATGATGTCACAGGTTCACAGCATGTGGGAGACACTTGAACTTCAAAGGATAGAATGAATATACTAATCTATGGTAACATATCACAAATAACATTCAGCTAACCTTTAGGATAGAAGAAAGATTTCTTTAGCTAATCTATTCTTGAATTTGTATCTTGGGGAAACTGTTCATAATCCTGGTAATCAATTGTAGTCTTCTGGAGGAGTTCAGGATTATTTTGAAGAAGAATTTTACCTAAGCACATTTCTTATTAGTATTCGCTGTTTAGCCATGTTAGATCTGAATTGACGCCACAGGACACTTCTATGCACAAGCATGTTCACATGCTTCTGGTGGGCAATAGTTGATCCCCAGGTGACGTGTCTATACAATGATGTCACAGGTTCACAGCATGTGTGAGACACTTGAACTTCAAAGGATAGAATGAATATACTAATCTATGGCAACACAAATAACATTCAGCTAACCTTTAGGGTAGAAGAAAGATTTCTTTACCTAATCTATTCTTGCATTGTGCTTTCATGCATGCAAGTATAATTATGCAAATTCCCAACTCTCATTTGCAATTACACTCTTTCCAAACTGGAAGTTATTAGTTTTTTAAAATGATGGTAAGTTATTCTTATTCCCCTAAAATTTTGTGTTGGTTGCACAATTATCGTTGTGTTCCTAATCAGTACAGTTGTACCTAAGCTTTTCCATACAATGAAACTTTAGTCCCTCTGTACACCATTATTCCCCACTAAAGTATGCTTCACAAGAACACTATTGTGTAGGTTGTAGAAACAAGACTTGAGTTTAACCGTATTAAAACCTCAGAGACTTGAAAGAGCACCTTAAAATTGTTGAATTTCTAACATTTAGGTCTGTCCAACTTGTCCTTCTTTCAAAACTCGTTGCAAGGGTGAAAGCTTACAGGCTTGCTCAATCAGAAAGGTGCAGGTGTAAGTGTATGGTAGGAATCTCTGAATGCTCTCCCAAGGAACTTTGTCAGTGGGATGATAACTGCTTGATGACATTTTGGGCACTCTTGATGTTCTTTGTTCATGTTTTTATAATCAAGCTCAATAATAACTCACTGCAGAGCTCCATGTTGTGAAGTAACTTATTCATGTGAAGTTTGGATTTCCTTTTTTCTTTTGTGTGTGTAATTTGCAAATTTTAACCTTCATATGCTGGCTATTGGTACAGATGAAGAAGATCGCATTATAATTGCAGCTCACGCAAAGCATGGAAACAAATGGGCAGCGATTGCGAGGCTCTTGCCAGGTAGAACTGATAATTCAATCAAGAATCATTGGAACTCTACTCTGAGGCGCCGATGGGCAGATCTGGTAAGGTTGAAACCAGGAACCAGTGATGTGATGGAAGATGGCAGCAATGAAAGAACAAGGGCATCGTCAGAAGAAACTCTTTCAGTTTGTGATGTCAATTCATCCTTGCCCCTGGAAGTAAGAGATGTCACAATGGACGATCAACCCAGCCAGCATGAAGACAAAGCTCAAACAGACAGCATTCCTCAAACAAATGAGGTCAATTTTGCATCGGAACCAAATGGAAATCCCACCCTTCCTCGTCCTGTGGCACGTGTTAGTGCATTTAAAGTTTATAATCCCCTCAATGATCCAAAATTGGGTTCTGGGCTTACAAGAACAATTCCAACTCATGGCTGTTTGGTTCAAACACCCAAACCAGACTCGGGATCTTGCAAAATCCTTGAAGATGTTCATTGTGAGCCCATAGTTCCTTCACGATGTGGGTATGGTTGCTGTGCAACGCCAAGTGGGGGTCATCCTCCAAGCACCTTGTTGGGGCCTGAGTTTGTTGAATATGAGGAGCCTCCTCCTTTCTCAAGTCAAGAATTAATCTCAATTGCTACAGATTTGAACAATATTGCATGGATCAAGAGTGGTCTTGAGAATAGCAGCACTGGGATACCTAGCAATGCTGCAAGCTACAGAATGTCTCAAGGGACTTCTGTTGGCTCACAAATGGGAATGTCTGAGCAGAATTTAAGAAATGGTCACATGCATTTTGAGGAGGGAAGAAACAAATTGATGGGCACAATGGCAGGTACAATATCAACCCAGATGCCTGCTTGACCTTTGGCAATGGATGCTGAAATGGAGACCAAACCTGTTACTGATTTCCTCCTGCGACACTGCTTTATTATAGGATGGTATAGGTTAAATTAATTCAGTTGTCATCAATTATTTGCTTTTTATAGAAGTTAAGAAATGATTTCACGTGGAGGTTCTTCATTCCTGGCGAAGAGATGATGTCATTATTTATACAGCCACAAATATGTTTCTGGAAAATGTATTCAAGACTCGACGCAGTAGAAGAATGAAACTGGATTGTATCCGCCATTACGTGCTTAAGCTTTCTCAGTCATGATGCTTTCTTATGCGTGATCTTTAGGTCCATGGCCATTACAGTTACAGGCCATAAAGCTTTGCTCTGTTCCTCGTCCTGTGGCACACGTTAGTCCATTACAGTTACAGGAATGAAAAATCCACATGCTTCCTTTCAATAAGCTGCGGTGTATGGGTCCTAATTTAGCAATATATTTCATGTGCGTTTTGATAATACAATGCAAAA
>Ga0325414_1001863_pt1 | contig 20809 bp, 19 predicted proteins | sample PopdelMetagenome_8_FD_206183 | JGI IMG/M metagenome (GOLD analysis project Ga0325414, IMG submission 206183) | Populus deltoides microbial communities from Bellville, Georgia, United States - Leaf-PdKOR-R3 | ecosystem: Host-associated > Plants > Phyllosphere > Phylloplane/Leaf | place: USA... | reverse complement strand
ACATTTTGTTGCAAGGTCACAGTGTTAGAAGCCAAAGTTTTCATCATCTCACGAAGATCATCACTGGATGACGACCCCATAACATTGGAGTTTGTGAATGGAGGGGGTTGTCTTGCTTGATAATTCTTTTGGGGCTGAAATCCATGGGGATGGAACTGTCGGCCTTGATTGCCTTGTTGAGGTGGGTTCCCATAACATAAGTTTAGATGATCTCTCCATCCAGGATTGTACGTGTTGGAAAAGGGATCATATTTACGCTAGGACTGTCCGTTGAATCCTCCATCAACTACATAAACCTATTCAATGTAATCTTCTTGCATTGTTGGGCACATATCTAAGGTATGTCCTTGTAAGGAACATATGCTACAAACTTTCACCTGTTGTACATTTCCACAAGCCAAAGAACGCACAAGAGAAGTAAGATCATTAACTTTATTTTCAAGGTTAAAAATACTTACCTCATTTACTCGTTTGTTTAAGAAGTCTCCACGCGTACCAAATTGTTTCGAGTTGGCTGCCATGTTTGAGATTAATTGGCGTGCAGCCTCGGGTGTCTTATCTACCAATGCCCCTTCACTTGCAGCATCAATGATACTATGGTCAGTAGGCATCAATCCTTCATAGAAATATTGAATGAGCAGCTGATCGGGTATTTGATGATGAGGGCATTGAATGTACAGTTGCTCAAATCTTTCCCAATACTCGGAAAGTGTCTCTCCGTGAGATTGTCGAATCCCACATATTTCTTTCCTTATGTTGGCAACTCCAGATGCTGGGAAATACTTTTCAAGGAAAATCTTTTTCATGGCATTCCAAATTCCAATGGAACCTGGGAGAATAGAGAAAAACCATGCCTTTGCTGCCCCTTTTAAAGAGAAAGGGAAAGCTTTTAACTTAACCTATTCTTCATCAACTCCATTCGGTTTCATGCCAACGCAAACCATGTGGAATTCCTTGAGATGAGTATGAGGATCTTCTCCTGCAAGACCATTGAAAGTTGGTAGCAAATGTATAAAACTAGATTTGAGCTCAAAGTTTACATTATTCTTGATATTTATGCACAATGGCTGATTTTCCACGTTAGGAGCAGCAAGCTCCTTGAGTGTTTGTTGTCGTACAACAGCCATGGCGTTAAAGCGAGCTTCCTTTCGTAACCTGCGTAAAGTTTTTTCTATTTCGAGATCCAACTGCACTTGACTTTGATTAGTAAAACAGGTTACTGACATAAATCATCAAGAAAACTCAAAAGAAACCAACCACACAAGAGATCGAAAACAATACAAATTGTACGAAAATCTTACGGTAGAAAAAAAAACTGCCTAAAAACCCTAGAAAACAGTGGAATTTGGCCTCAATAGGATGGGGCTAGTGGTAAACCACTAGTCCTATTTAGAACGTCGTTTCCCTTCAGGAAATGAAAGGCCAATACCTAATTCTACCAAAAAATCATTTCATTTCAACCTCCAGAGCTCACGTTCTGCACAAAACATCGACTGAAGGTGAAATCTGTCAATTATCTCTAATTTACTCCTTTTTTGCATCTTTCATCCAAAAGTGCCTTCAAAACATAAAACAAAGAATATCAAGGCATTTTATATATAAAACATAGGCAAAACAATAGTTAAATGTGGGTGAAACTATTGAATAATATGGTCGCATCAGAACGTGTTTGAGAACATTTTCAACACCATCATGGATGTGAAGGGGAAAACAAAGGACAACATCAAGGCTAGATTGGATGTAGCATTGTTCTGTAACCGTAAAAATATGGAGTTGGTTTGTGATGAGTCACGGGTCGCAAAACCAAGAGCAAGCTTTATGTTAGTGAAAAACGCATAACTACTAGTCTACAAATGGCTTAATAGTCTGTGTTTTTCGGATGGACATGCCTCGAACATATCAAGGCTAGTTAATATGGAGGAATTTAGATTGTATGGAATGAATAGTCATGACTGCCACATGTTTATGCAAACACTCATCCCATTAGCTTTTTGTGATTTGTTGCCAAAGGGGATATTGGATGCACTCACAGAGATCAGTCATTTCTTTAGAGATTTATGCTCCAACAAGTTGAATGTTGATCATATTGAGAGGCTTGAAACGAATATCGTCGAGACACTATGCAAACTTGAGATGATATTCCCTCCATCATTTTTTGACTCAATGGAGCATCTCCCCATACATCTATCGTTCGAGGCAAAAGTTGGAGGACCGGTCCAGTATAGATGGATGTACCCATTCGAACGGTTAGATATTACAGTTGCAATGTAATTCATATATAAAAGCATTTTCTTTGTTTTTCTTCATTGAAAATATTTGATTAATTCAATACAGGTACTTGTTCAATCTCAAGAAAAAGGTTAAGAACAAGGCGCATGTTGAGACTTCGATATGTGATGCCTATATTGTTGAGGAGATGACGTCGATAAATAAATTACCAACGAGATCTTAATCACATACCGACGGAAATAAATAAATTACCAACGAGATCTTAATCACATACCGACGGAATATTTCCGTCGGTAAAACTGTAAAATCTTGTAGTGTAATTATTTGAGGCAAACTTGATCGAGATGTCAGGTAAATGAGTTTTGGCTGGTGAAAACTCAGGGGCAGAAGGCATGGGTAAAACAAAGGAGGTGGAGGAGTCCATTTCAGGCTCTGATACCATGTAGGAATATGCAAGCAAAGAAAGAAAACCCACACACTGTGGTTATGTTATTAGTCGTGTATATATATATTAATTGCAGAATTATAGGATTACAAGAATCCTTCTATTGGTGTGATCAATCACAAAAATCCTGCTGCCATATCTCTATTGCCAACTGTGATTGATTGTTATCTTATCAATTCTTTCATTAAAATTATGAATTAAAAGACCATTGATATATCAAAATTTTCTTTACTACTTGTGTATAGTTTGGAATTGTAATTTTAGGTTTCAGAATTCTAATTCTATCTTTTCACTTTACATTATGTCAATTCCCTACGATCTTAAATCAAATTCTCATATAAAGTGTAACGTGAAAGAGATTGAGAAAAATATAAAGAAGAAAATTACATGATTTTAAATCAAATACTGTATGAAGAGTTTTGAAGTTCTAAAACAAATACAAGTGTCTTTTATCTTTTCTAATATTGAAAGAGAGTTGGTTGGGTAATATGGGAAAGTAAGTGTAGTTCTACTCTTTTTACTTACAGGTTCATTTTCTCTATTTTCAAACTGTGTTTTATTGTTAATATTTTCATACTTATTGTTGTTACCCATTTTTGGGTTCCCACAAAATAAAAATAATAAATATATATATATATATATAGAAGGAATCCAAAAAATAATAAGAGTGAGAAAAGGATGCTGGAACGCCTATAAAATGGCTAGAAATTGGTTGAGGAGGTTCAAAAATACAAGAATTAAAATTTGACAGTATATTTTTAACTGTTGAGGGCCCTGTTGACAAGGAAAATTCAATTTTTTAGGAAAAAAGGTCCAAAATCTGATGTTTATGGACTCAATTAAATTTTATCTAAGGTTTAATTGAATTTATGGAGGGTTTGATTGCAAGAAAAATTGATTTTTTAAGTTAATTTAGGCTTTTATTGGATGAAATTAAAGTTCTGGGGTCCAATTATAATTTTGAAGAGTTGATTTGGTCAAATCAGGGGCTTAATTGCATAATTATTGAAGTTTGATGGCCAATTAGGGACTTAATTGAAAGAATCCAAAGCCAAGAACCAAACCGGAAAAAGCGCTAAAATCAACAAATCTAAGTACAATTTTTCAGGGGGTTTGATTACAAATTGCATAAATATCCAAGGATCAAATCGAAAATATCATTTAAAGTTGCAAAACGATGCCGTTTCACTCAAAACTGTTGACTGTCTTCTTCAGAAGACATTACGTGCAGCTGGTCGAGAAACGTTTGCAGCAGCGAAGGCGTTGATTTGCTTCAATCAAGGGGGCATGTTTCACGGTTGATATCTCTCGCCACCATGATGCACGCCTACCGTTACTCCATCCCTGCAACAACAAAGGAAAACACATGCATCCTCTAGCTATAAAAGCTAGAGGATGTACTGCACCCAGGGAAAATAAAACGAGACAGAGGCGAGAGGAAGAGAAGAACGAGAGAGGAAAGAAAAAAAAACAGAGGGATAGGAGAACGTTAGGAAGAGAAAACAGAGGGAGGAAGAGCATAAGAAACTAAAAAAGCAGCAAGAGAAGAAAGCGGAGAGAGGAGAATATAGGAGAGCAGACGGGAAAAGAAAGAGAAAGAGAGAGAGAGAGAGAGGAGAGTGAACGAAAAAAATAGAAGAATACACAGCAACCCGAAGCAAAGAACGCAAATAGCAGAAGAAGTCAGCATCACCATCGTCTTCATCTCTCCAGCACCAGGTATGTTCACTTCCTTCAACAGTCCCTATAATAAAAAAGCGTTGCCTGCGTCTTGAGTTATTTGCAAGAAAAAGGATGAACAGTGCGAAGGTAATTAATTTAATTACCTTCAAAAAAAATTATTTCAAAAAATCTGTGATTTTCTAAAAATATTTTACTGCATTTTGTTCAATATTGGTTTGTATTAAAATACTTGGTTTTCGTCAAAACATTAAAAAAAAAAAGTAAAAAAAAAATGTTTTGTTTTCATGCATACGATCAACATTTGTTGTTAACATAAGTTATAATCATGAATACCTGACAATATTTACAAGTATTAGCATTATTCGAATAAGATAACTAATATAATCATGTTAACTATTTATAATCCGATTGGAACCTTCTTTGTGTGTGGTTTCTAGTTGAGTAATAAAAAGAGTTTATATTATACTTGTTTGAAATACCATTAGTGGAACCTCTAACCTTGACAATTATTTTATCCTTGTTTAATCCTTATATCAATATCACATCTCGAAGCTCTCTTCAACTCCTTTTCTGTTATTATCTATTTCATTATTTGTAGTTTATACAGTTAACCTCCCTATGGTTCAACCCCGGTCTTGTCGGGTTATTTATTACTTCGACACTCTTGCACTTGGGATAAGACATCAACTCTTTGATCGTGTCAAGTTTTTGGCGCCGTTGCTGAGGAGTTAAATTCTTGTATAAATTATAATATTTATTTTATTTTCTCTTTTCACTTTTCTTGTATCTAACTTTGTTTCTTTTGTTTTGTTTCTCTTTCTTTTGTTTCCTTTTGCCTTTTTTCTTCCTACACGTGCATAAGAGTTTGGTCACGTACATTAAGTGTTAGACTTTGTAGGGTATCCTCATCATTTTCAGAAAATATAGCCGAAGAAGATAATCAGTCGCTTCATAATGAGAATAACTATGTTAGAAGACTTAGAGATCACATGAATCCCACAAAAACAAGTGCACCCTCATGCATAGTTTCCCCTCTGATGCATCTCATTTTAATTTTAAGCCAGGCATTATTCAACTTTTACCTTCTTTTCATGGCTTAGATCTAGAAAATCCATACTTGCATTTGAGAGAATTTGAGGTGGTCTGTAACACCTATAATGACTCAAATTGTAGCATGAACACCATCAGATTAAAGCTTTTTTCTTTTTCATTAAAATATAAAGCTACAACATAACAAACTCTTTTTAAACAAGTTTTTAAACAAGTTTTTTCCGTCTCACAGAACAAACTCTTGCAAAAGACAAATCATCACTTTCACTCAAAAACCAGGAGAAACATTTTACCATTGTTGGGATAGGTATCGAGACTTGCTTAATACTTGCCCTCATCATGGTTTTGAAACATGGAGATTGGTTTCACATTTTTATGAAGGGTTAACACCTAGAGATAGGCAAATGGTTGAATTGATGTGCAATGGAACTTTTGAAGATAAAGACCCTAATGAAGTAATGGAGTACCTAGACTTGCTAGCTGAAAATGCTCAAAATTGGGAGACTGCAGGCACTTATGAGGCACCAAGTAAAACCCAACCTCATACATCTACTGGAGGTATGTACAACCTTAGGGAAGATCATGACCTCCAAGCCAAGTTTGCATCTTTAGCTAGAAAAGTTGAGGCACTAGAATTGAAAAAGAGTGGTCAATTAAAATTTGTTCAACACATTGTGTGTCAAATCTGTGAAACCAATGAACATTCAACCAATGACTGTCCAACTTTGCCTTTTTTTAAGGAATGTCTCCATGAACAAGCTCGTGCTTTAAACAGTTTCCAAGGGCCCAATCATAACCCATACTCGCAAACATAGAACCCTGGTTGGAGAAATTACCCAAATTTCAGTTGGAAGAGTGATAACAATAATGCACAAACTTCACAACCATCGTTTCAAGCACATCATAATTTTCAAAATTCTCATGGATATACACCCCCTTATGCTCCAACTCCTAGGAGAAATCTTGAGGAAACATTGCATGTATTCATTGAAAAACAAGAGACAATCAACACTCAACTTGCTCAAAGCATGACAGATTTCAAAAATACTCTTGCAAAATTCACATCTGCTCTCAGTTTTCGAGAGAAATGTAAGTTTCCATCTCAACCACAACAAAATCCAAAGGGGCAATACAATGCAAATGCAAGTAGTTCCGGAAGCCAACACATGGATCAAGTCAAATCAGTCATTAATTACTCTTCGCAATGGTAAGGTTATTGAAAAACCCATTTTTGAACCTTATGAGAAAGATGATGAGTTAATCTCTGAGGGTAAGGAAGGGGTTGAACCTGAACATCGCAAAGAAAAGACTGATTCCTCATCAACACTTTCATTTCCTCATGCCATAACCAAACAAAGGAAAGTCAATCACAACTCTGAAATCTTTGAAACTTTCAAGCAGGTAAGGATCAATATACCTTTGTTGGATGCTATTAAACAAGTGCATTCTTATGCTAAATTTTTGAAAGACTTGTGCACTTTGAAGAGAAAACTTAATGTGAAAAAGAAAGCCTTTTTAGCCAAACAAGTAAGTGCTATTCTTCAAAACAATAATGCTTTGAAATATAAAGACCTTGGTTGTCCTACAATTTCATGCTTTATTGGAGAACATAAAATTGAAAAAGCTTTACTTTATCTTGGAGCTAGTGTGAATTTACTTCCATATTCAGTTTTTCAAAGTCTCAATCTAGGTGAGTTAAAACCAACTTCTGTAACTCTTTTACTTGCTGATAGATCTGTAAAAATGCCTAGAGGAATAGTTAAAGATGTGTTAGTATAGGTTCATAAATTTATTTATCCTGTGCATTTTATTTTCTTGGATACACAACTTGTTGAAGCATATAATTCATTTCCTGTTATTTTAGGGCGTCCGTTTCTTGCAACTTCTAATGCATTGATTAATTGTAGGAATGGATTGATGAAGCTATCATAGGAAACATGACATTGGAGATGAATATTTTCAACATTTGCAAGCAACCTGGAGATGATAATGATTTACAAGAAGTACATTTTATTGAAGAATTAGTTTATGATCAACTTGAATCTACTTTGAGTAAAATTGAGTTTGATGAATCTGAAGAATTGCAAATGATTTATTCTTAGGAATAAATCAAGGACACGAAAGGCACCGACAATGTTGTCGTAGATCATTTGTCAAGATTGACAATAGATTTGACATTCGACATCACACCAATCGATGATTACTTTCCTGACAAATCCTTACTTTCTCTTAGTCTAATGCCTTGGTTTGCTAAAAATATCAATTTCCTTGCTTCAGGATTTTTGCCAGCTCACTAGAGTACCGAAGACAAAGGAAAGTTTTTTAACGAAGTGAAGAACTTTTATTGGGATGACCATTACTTATTCAAATATTGTCTTGATCAAAAATTTCAAGATGCATTTAGGACAATAAGGCAAGTAGTGTCATTAAACTTTGTCATTCTGAGGCATGTGGGAGTCATTTCTCATAAAAAAATGACTGCAAAAATCTTACAATATGGATTCTATTGGCCCACCATGTTCATGGACACGCATGCATTCTGCAAAACTTGTGAAAATTGTCAAAAAGTTGATATTGGTAAAAAAGTTTTGCTTTATAATTCTCGACTCCATTTATTTGCTGGAAAGCTAAGATCAAGATGGAGCGGTCCATTTATTGAGAAACATGTGTATCCTTATGAGGCCTTTGATATTGAGAATCTAAAGAATGACAATGTTTTTAAGGTAAATGGACATCGTTGGAAAGCTTACTTTGATAATTTTCCTAGCGAAAATGAATCAATTGGTTTGAATGATCCTGTAGATGAAGGTTGATTATTTTGTTTTTCTCACATTGTTTTTGTGTTTCTTTTTGGTGTAACTCTTGTTTTGCTAGTCTCTCTCACCCTGGTCAATTGGCAGATAACGGTACTCCATGACTCTTAAGTCGGTTCTTTCAGTTTCCCATGATAACTAATATATGTGTATATATTTGTACAATTATTTACTCTTTCTCCTTTCTTTACATCTCTTCTTCAACTCTCATTTGAAAATGGACACCACTTTGGAAAAATTGAAAAAGTACTTTCCCGCTCTGCCTCAGAATGCGATTACAAAAATTTACCATGCTAGGTGTGCAAGATTGAGGTTGTTAATGAATCATGGAATTCCTAAAGATATTTGCTGGCTAATTGAAGCAAAGGTCCGATTATCAGGTGAGTCCTCTAATTTTTTCATTTCATACATGCTTAGAACAAGTAAAAGCACTTTTGCAAAGAAACGTTGTGCAAAATGACTGAAAGTTTGTCACAGATGTGCCAGATGGACTTGTAATGCAACATGTTGTTCTTTAGGAATGGTATCTGTAAACCATGAAGATAAAATACAATTCATTAAGGATGGACTGAGTAAGGAGTCTTTAGATAATTTTATATTAACTCTTAAGACGCATCGTAGTGGAGATGTACATCGTGCAATTCATGATTTATGGCAACAATTCCATATAGAACATGATCGACTTAGTCTTGGGAATCTGACTATAAAAGATCATGTTTGCCAGTTTTTAAGAAAACTGGATGAGAAGCCTATCCATGACTCATAGAGGGCGTTTAAGCCGTTCTTTGATGTAAAACCATGGGAAGATGTGAGCCACAATCACAACTACAATTTAAGCCTTAGTTTGTAAGAACGTGTGTCTTTTGATTTTATTAATATTTGTGTTTTGTTGTTTGTTTAAATGTGTTTCAGGTTTGTCAATGTTTGTTGTTTCAAGTGATGTCTTCTGTACTCTATCTTTCTACCTTAGAACATTGAGGACAATGTCTCATTTTGATTGGGGGGAGAGGGTAGTAGTTGACATAAAAAAACTAACTTACTAACTGTTTTTGCTATTATTAAAACCATTTGACAAAACCGTTATTAGGATGGCAGAATAAGGAGGAATTTTATTGACTCTTGAGACGCATCTTAGTAAACATTCTTATCAAGATTTATCAAAATACTTCTTGAAATATTCGGGTTTACAAACTCTCGCATTGTTATCACTTGATTCTGCTTATATACTCATTTAACAAGTATTCTTAAACCTTCATTTTCACACACACACTTTAACATATGATTGTGGGTTGCACATTGGATTATTACATTATTTATGTTCTTTTGTTAAAGGTAACAACTAAGGGAAATGGATAGTATATAATTTGCAAAAAAAAAAAACAAATTGATAATATTGATGATAATAAAAACATAGATAAGTTTGGTTTTGTAGCCTCCCTAACCTAAGCAATTAAGCCCAATGGGGTGCTTTAACACCTAATACCCTAAAGTCAACTGACTTGGGAGCTATTGACCCAACGCTTGTTACATGGGTTAAGGAGAAAAGCTTAAGGGAATCAAACATTGCACTATCTATGTATCAATATCTGCAACCCAAGTTACTAAGCTCGTAAGGGTGTCTCAACACCTAATGCCCTAAGACCAACTGGTTTGGGAGTTATTAACCGAAAGCTCGTTACATGGGTTAAAGATGCATTGTGTTTTAAGTTATATATATATATATTAAAAAGAAAAAGAGAAAAAAAAAGAAAAAAGAAAAAAAAAGAGATAATAATCCCAACCCAAGGAAGTTAATCTTAAACATTAGAACAGAATATTGTTTTCTTTCAATAAAAGCCTCATCATCTATGTTTTCATACATTGAGGACATAAAAAGAAAGGTTTATTAATATTTTGTTTAAGAGGTATTGAGCAGATATATAAATTTAATGAGAGTTTGTTTATCTGCATAGATTAATAATGATGAATGCGTTGCTTTGTGGAACTTGCAAATTATTTTTCTATTTTAACGCTTTGATTACTAAGGACTAGTAATAAGTTGGTTGGGGGGTGTGATTAGTACTTAAAAATGCATTTTTATCAAGATTTTATATCTTCATTTTGCACTTGAAGTATCAATATATCCTTAACTAAAGCATGTTTTATAATAACAAGGCTGATACTATAAGATACCTTTAATTTATGGTAAATGTTCATATTAAATGTAGGCCTATCACATAAATCAAAGGATTGATTGATGAGTTCAACTACTGAAATTGAGAAGACAAAGAGAGGGTTAAGCTTAGAAAAGAGATGTTGGTTCAGTCCAAACTAGAATGCTATTCAGTCATTGGGTCATATCTGGAGCTATAGATCTTGGATTTCAATTTGGTTTATATGGCTAGAAAGCTAAGACATAGGCCTAAAACATTCATGAGAGTCCAAGACTCAATTTTGCTGTCTGAAAGTCCTAATCTTAGCAACAACGGAGAAGTCAGAATCTGTCCTGCAGCCCAGACACTGCTCAGTGTTCAGCCCATATCTCAAGTTCTAGAAGTCCAAATGACCTCATTCTTGTTTTGTTAGAAAGCTGAGACAATTCCCCAGAACTTTTATGAAGACTATCTGTTCAAATTATGATGTTAGCAATAATGTTTTCTGCAGACAAGAAGATAAGGATGGTTACCAAGTCAAGAGGTGGCCACCCACTCAACAATTAGTCATCAAATCAATAGTTCTGAATTTTGGCCTATAAAAAGAGGCATTTGCCATGCATTTAGGCATCTTGGTGTTCATATCAAGATCATGTTCTTGCTCTCTCTCTTTATATTTTTGTAATGCTTAAGTTTTGCTTTCATTAATCTCTTGTTTATACCTTTCATTTCCTTTATTATATTTATATAATCATGTTCTCTTCTTGTTTATCTATGTTTCTCTTATTCAGAATGTTTAGTTAAGTTTATTATGTCAAGGTGAACAGGTTACACTTGTAACATCCCCATATTCAGGATAAAGCAACGATCTCATGTTAACTGATAAACAAAGTGATTAATGTTTTATATATATCTATTCATGGTGTTCGTATTAAGGTCTACTAAAATTTTGACGGAGTCTCCCCTATATTGGAGGTCCCAAGTTATCGACAGACAACCTGTTTACATTTCTAATATATCGCATCTCCTAACTCAATTCAACTCAATTATCCTGGGTCTCAATCCCACAAACATCATCCTTCAAATTAACCATAATGTTTATGATATACATTGTACAACAATTATCATTATGGATGGATAAAGATATAACATGCATACATGGAACATGGTTATACAAACTACAGAATTAAATTCATCTATTCAAGTTTAAACATCAATTATACAAATTGAGTTATATAAAGTTGTAAAATTACCAATACAAGGGTAAACTCTTTAGAACCTAAATTACAAAAAGTGAACCTAAGCTAGAAACTACTCTTGTCGTGCATGTGATGATCTTGAAAACAAAATATATATTATTGACATATGAATATCACAATAATATAGCAATACAAATATCCAGCAATTTAAAAAGGCAAGCATGCATTCATATTTTATTCATTTCTCCCTTTTAGTTTTCATTGGAAACTCTTTCTTCTTCAACTACTAAGAACCATTTTCTCTTCCATTATCAACCTCCATTCAAGATTTCATAAGACCATCCATGATTATTTCCGCTTAACACATTACCGATACCAATTTCACTATTATCATCATCACCCCATACGAGTCGATGCAAGGTGATCCCCTTACCCGGGATCCTAACATGCACTAAATGTATGCTAGGCAATACATCTTAATCCCTTTACCCGGGATCCTAACATACACTAAATGTATGTTAGCCAATACATGATTGATCCCCTTAGCCGAGATCCTAACATACGCTAAATGTATGCTAGTTCACGCCCCAAATTACACTTCTCATATTTCCTAAATTACAGGTTTATCTCATAAATTTTCCTCACTCAAGGATATGTTTTATAATAACCATAACAACAACCAATAAGTCTTTCTTTCAGTCATTTCTTAATATTATACGTTTTTCTCATTTCACCCATTAATATTGTCATTCTTTGTCCAACCACAGTTATCATTCCTTTCTTTATATTTGAACTGTTTCTGTTTAAATCCCGAACTGTCACTATCTAGACATCGAACTATTATTGTCCGACCTCTCCTCATATTTTTAAATATATCTTGAGTTATAGAACTCTGTTTCAAGCGAGATTGGTATCGTTAGAAAGCTAAGACATGAGGCTACAAGTTCTCTGAAGGAAGGAGAATCCAGTTCTGCCTTCAAGGACAGTCAAAATTTCTCATCAACAAACATTTGGACTGTTACTGTCCAACTGTTAGTGTCTTATTTTTGAATTGTTACTGTCTGACCTCTCCTCAAAGTTTTAACTATATCTGGAGTTATAGAACTCCGATTCAAGCGAGATTAGTCTCGTTGGAAAGTTAATACATGAGGCTACAAGTTCTCTAAAGGAAGGAGAACCCAGTTCTACCTCTAAGATGGTCAAAATTGCTCATTAACAAACATTTGGGTTATTATTGTCCAACTGTTACTGTCTTGTTTTTGAACTGTTATTGTCTGACCTCTCCTCAGATGTTTAACTATATCTAGAGTTATAGAACTCTGATTCAAGCGAGATTAGTCTTGTTGGAAAGTTAAGATATAAGGCTACAAGTTCTATGCAGGAAGAAGAACCCAGTTCTACCTCCAAGACAGTCAAAATTGCTCATCAACAAACATTTGGACTGTTACTGTCCAACCTTTACTGTCTAGGCATTGAACTGTTACTGTCCAATTGTTATTGTCTAGACATTGAACTATTACTGTTTGACCTCTCCTTAGATTTTTAACTATATCTAGAGTTATAGAACTCCGTTTCAAGCGAGATTGGTCTTGTTGGAAAGCTAAGACATGAGGTTACAAGTCCTCTGAAGGACAGAGAATCCAGTTCTACCTCCAAGGCAGTCAAAATCTCATCAACAAACCAGACCTATTACCCTATAGGGTCTGTCATGAACCAGTCTCGGTTGGTGACCTATAGCTGGAGTTCTATAACTCCAAATTGAGCAAGATCAATTTCCTTAGTTAGTCAACATCTAAAACTACAATTTCTATAAAAGAACCTAATCCTAATTCCTTCATCCTCCTACCCGAAATCCCTCTGAAAGTCAAGAGACGAAACTATCCAGATTCATAAATCTTTCCATTTACACACAACACATGAAGTTATTTAATTTAGCAACTCATACTTTTTCCTCAATTCAAGTCTAAGCACTCTAAACTATAAATCAACATCCAAGCATCAATTTATAATCGACTTTGAAACGACTCATAAGACCATGTTTAGAACACCTTACCCGGTACGAAACAAGGTTTCGATCTTCAACTCCCTCCTTTTCTTTCTAATGACAACCGGCCCTCCCCTCTTCTTTTCTTGTTCAAATTTTCTTGTTAATCCTTTGCCCACCAGTGTTTATTCTACCTATAACCCTTAATCTTGGATGGGTTCTTGAAATTTTGGTGTTTCTCTCTTGATTTGTAAAAATGGATACAAAAACTCCCTTTTTTCTTTCTTTACGATAGCTGCAAATTTGTTTTTGGTGAGAAGAGGAGTATTTATGCTCTATTATTATTCTTATTTGCATTTAGGCCCCATTTTCTTTAAGTGTATTCTTTTTGCCTCCACTTCTTTTTAGTTTAGTTTATTTTCTTTAATTTAATCCAGCCTTGATTTTCTCGAGATTTACAACACTAATGGTGTAAGAATAAGTATAATATAAACTCAACATGGACTTTAATGTTTGATACTAACATGTATTGTTTTTGTTATCTTGTTGACTTTTAAAACTTTGCTTGTTAAATGGTTAATCTAGATTTATGTTGTATAACCTTGGTACAATAAATACTTGGCACTTTCATAGCCCAACCATATGGTATAACTGACACCTGTGCTATGAAAGGAACTTGATTTGTTGTTAACATAAGTTATAATCATGAATACCTGACAACATTTACAAGTATTAACATTATTCGAATAAGATAACTAATGTAATTATGTTACCTATTTATAATCCGATTGGAACCTTCTTTGTGTGTGGTTTCCAGTTGAGTAATAAAAAGAGTTTATACTATACTTGTTTGAAATACCATTAGTGGAACCTCTAACCTTGACAATTATTTTATCCTTGTTTAATCCTTATATCAATATCACATCTCAAAGCTCTCTTCAACTCCTTTTCTATTATTATCTATTTCTTTATTTGTAGTTTATACAATTAACCTCCCTGTGGTTCGACCCCGGTCTTGATGGGTTATTTATTACTTTGAAACTCCTGCACTTGGGATAAGACATCAATTCTTTGATCGTGTCAAGGGTATCATTCCCAAAGGCTGTATATATAATGCAACCTGAAAAAGGTTCAGAAAGCCTTAGTCAAGAACTATCAACCATAAGCATAAACACCTTGGAGGGGGATAAAGAGGAAGGATGTGACATGAATATGGTAGTAGGAGGCAAAGATGAATCACTGCCACAACTGATTGTCCGTACTCTAGAAGAAGTCTTTGCCAAGACCTTTGTGCGAAAGCTTGCCGTAGGCGAGAAGTTTCAAAACTAGGTGACCTAAGAAGCTCCTGTAGTGTTTAAAATGTAAACCAACTCTGTTTGCATTCACATATTTTTGTCATTGCTTTTACTTGCTTTTATTTCCTCTGGTTGACAATCAAGGCTCATCAGGTCAACAGGTCTTCCACAACATCACATACACTTAACATCAAGAATGAATGGCCAAACTTTAACAAACATGTGATTGCGGTGGAAGAAGAAGAGTGGGATGAAAGCAATATGAACAGACCTGGAAGCCCGCTGCAGAAGAACTCGAAACCCTAGATGTGGGTAATGATAAGTCTAAGAAAGAGTTGAAAATAGGGACTTTAATTACTCCCAAGTAAAGAACAACGATGATCACCCTACTACAATAATATGCAGATGTTTTTGCTTGGTCTTATGAGGATATTCTTGGTTTGGATACAAATATCGTAGTACATAAGATCCCACTGGAGGAAGGTTGTAAACCAGTCAAGTAGAAATTGAGGAGAGCCCACCTAGATGTCTGGATCAAAGTCAAAGCAGAACTTGAGAAATAGTGGAATGCAGGCTTTCTAGTAGTTAAATATCCACAATGGGTATCCAACATTGTTGTTGTGCCAAAGAAAAAGGGAAAGATTAGAGTTTGCGTGGATTTCCGGAACTTGAACAAAGCTAGCCCCAAAGATGATTTTCCACTTCCGCACATAGATGTTTTGGTTGACAATGTTGCACGTAGTTCCATATACTCCTTTATGGATGGTTTCTCAGGATATAACCAGATAAAAATGGCTCCAGAAGATAAGGCGAAGACAACTTTTGTTACACCTTGGGGACATATTGTTACAAGGTTATGCCATTCGGTCTGAAGAATGCAGTGGCCATCTATCAGAGAGCCATGGTGACTTTATTTCATGATATGATTGTGAAGTCCAAGAAGGGAGAAGATCATGTAAAGGTTTTGAGAAAGCTATTTGAAAGGTTGAGGAAATACGAACTAAAGCTCAACCCTGCAAAATGTTCATTTGGGGTTAAGTCCGAAAAGTTGCTAGGATTTGTGGTAAGTGACAGAGGTAGATCCTGATAAAGTAAGGGCCATCCAATCTATGCCATCCCCAAAGATTGAAAAGGATGTAAGAGGATTCTTGGGAAGATTGAACTACATCGCCCGATTTATAGCTTAGTTGACCACAACATGTGAACCTATTTTCCGACTACTAAGAAAAAAGAATCCTGGGACTTGGAATGAGGAGTGTGGGGAGGCATTCAATAAAATCAAGCATTATTTACAAAGGCCACTTTTGCTTGTTCCTCCTATATTAGGATGGCCTTTAATACTGTATCTGGCAGTGACTGAAGCAATGGGATGTGTATTGGGTCAACATGATGAAACCAGGAGAAATGAAAGGGCCTTTTATTACTTAAGTAAGAAGTTCACCAAATGAGAGTCTAGAAACACGATGATAGAGAAGCTCTGTTGTGCGTTGGTATGGGCGACAAAAACATTACAACATTATATGTTGTATCACACCACTTGGTTAATTTCAAAAGTGGATCCATTGAGGTACATCTGTAACAAACCCTATCTCTCAAGTCGAATTGCAAGGTGGCAAGTTTTGTTGGCAGAATATGACATAGTGTATATGCCAAGGAAAGCCGTGAAGGGAAGTGCGATTGCTAACCACCTAGCTGATAACGTTGTTGAAGATTATGAGCCATTAGATTTTGATTTCCCTGATGAAAGTGTACTATCAATAGAGGAAGAAGAAGGGAAGACAGATTGGTGGACCATGTTTTTTGATGGGGCAGTGAATGTGTATGGTAATGGGGCCAACGCGGTAATAATCTCTCTTGATAAGAAGCAGTATCCGGTTTCAGTTAAATTACATTTTGAATGCACCAATAATACGGCTGAGTACGAGGCATGTATCCTGCGTTTAGAAGTCGCGTTGGAGCTAAAGATAAAAAAGATAGATGTGTACGGTGACTCAATGTTGATTATCTGTCAGGTGAACGGAGAATGACAAACCAAAGGAGAGATAGATGGAAAGCCTTGGTACTACTATATCAAGAATTTTGTGCAAAATCAGGAATATCCAGCAGGAGCATTAAAGATGGATAAGAAAACCCTAGAAGAATAGCCAGGGATTTCTATTTAGATGGAGAGATTCTATATAAAAGATCATTTGACGGAACCTTGCTAAGGTGTTTGAATGAGACAAATGCTAGAAATGCTTTATGAGAGGTCCATGAAGGGAGTTGCTCAACTCATGCTAATGACCATATGGTAGCAAGGAAAATACAAAGGGCTGGTTATTTCTGGATGATGTTAGAAAAAGACTGCATCGACTATGTCAGGAAATGTCACAAGTGTCAAGTGCATAGTGATAAGGTCAAAGCACCCCTAGCTCCTCTATTTAATCTAGCATCTCCCTGGCCATTTGCAATGTGGGGAATTGATGTGATTGGGCCTGTTAACCCAAAAGCGAGCAATGGGCATAGATTCATTCTCGTACCTATTGACTATTTCACAAAATGGGTAGAAGCCAGTTCATATGCCCATGGAACACAAAAGGTGGTGAAAAGGTTCATTGAAAAAGACTTGATTTGTCAGTATGGTCCGCCCGAAAAAATAGTGACTAATAATGCATAGAATTTCGACGGCAAAACAATAGTGGAGCTCTATACTAAATGGAAAATCAAGCATTCAAATTCCTCACCATACAAGCCAAAGATGAATGATGCTGAGTAAGCCACTAACAAAAACATCAAGAAAATTATTCAGAAAATGGCAGTCACTTACAAGGATGGGCATGAGATGTTGTCATTTGCTCTCCATGCATATTGCACTGCAGTATTCTCTAGTGTATGGGATGAAGGTGGTGATGCCTTTGGAAGTAGAAATCTCCTCGTTAAGGGTGTTGATGGATTCAGAACTAGAAGAGGCTGAGTGGGCCAAAATGAGATATGAACAACTAAATCTGATAAGTGAAAAGAGGGTAGTTGCAATATGTCATCATCAACTCTACCAGAAAAGGATGGCCAAAGCATATGATAAGAAGGTTAGACCTCGTATGTTCCAAGAAGGAGATCTAGTACTAAAGAAGCTATTGTCTTTACCAAGGGAAAATCAAAGCAAATGAGCTCCAAATTATGAAGGTCCTTATGTAGTGAAGAAGGCTTTCTCAGGAGGAGCTCTACAGTTGTCTAGAATGGATGGAGAAGATCTAGCTAGACTTGTGAATTCTGATTCTATAAAGAGATATTATGTCTAATATGTTCAGTTTTCTCCCAAAAATCAATAAAGTGAAGTTTGGCCATGATTTCTTGGTGTAAAAAACCTTTTTTCACATTGCGTTGATCTCACAACACTTAATCTGTTTATTTTCTAAGAAGAAAAATCTTGAAAGAATTGGTTTTGTGTATGATTACAAGGAATGTATCATAAAACGCTCAAAAGTGAATTTTAAGCACTTCCCAGTAAAGAGGGTACCAAACCAAACCTAAAGATAAAACCCAGTCTTTGATAGCATTTTGAATTGTATAGATAAAATGTCTGAGTAATCACTCTATAATCATATGCAATTGTCGTTTGGGATGAGAACAAAGTTTATCAATCCTAGTAAATTTGCATTTGAAATGAGGAAAGATCATCTTTGTTAGCCCTTCACTTTCTAAAGATTATATCCTTAGTGGTTCCCATTTAAGCCGGAACGAGTTTTTCTTTGAAAGCCCTGACTAGGACCACACCCTATACTGGGGGCAATGAGAGATCCTTTGTTAGAAAAGATAAAGACAATGGTAGAATCAGGGGTAAAAAAGGAGCTAAGAATGGAAGCCCCATGATTGATAAAAGGCTAAGAAGAAAAATAAGAAGGAATTTGAGCAAATTGTCAAAGAGAACACTCGGATCTTTAAAATTCAGAACCCAACACTTGGGGGCATTAAAAAAAAGATATAATAATTCGATGATGCTTTAAGACTGATCCTTAAGCAAGTTTCTCCAAACACAGCTTATGAGACAGCTTCACAAGAACAAGAGATAGAAGAAGAGTGATCCTAAGTCTTTAAACCCTCAAACACTTTTTGAGCTTTAAAGCATCTTTTTCTTTCATAACCCACAACTGTAATCAACATTACAAGCCTTTAGAAGTCCTTTCTAATTGATGCAACCATGTTATTCGATAGTTTCACCCACATTTAACTAGTGTTTGCCTATGTTTTATATATAAAATGCCTTGATATTCTTTGTTTTATGTTTTGAAGGCACTTTTGGATGAAAGATGCAAAAAGGAGTAAGTTGGAGGTAATTGGCAGATTTGACATTCAGTTGATGTTTTGTGCAGAGCGTGAGCTCTAGATGTTGAAATGAAGTGATTCCAGTGGCATTAAAAAGCTAACATCCATACCTTTTTGGACATCTAAAGCAAGAAAATAAAATAAGGAAGAGCATGGAAATCACAACCTTCAAAGTCAAATCTCGCAATCTCGCCACTAGCCCTACCCTATTGAGGCCAAATTCCGCTGTTTTTTAGGGTTTTTAGGCAGTTTTAGTTTTCTAGCGTAGGATTTTCGTACAATTTGCATTGTTTTCGATCTCTTGTGTGGTTGGTTTATTTTGAGTTTTCTTGATGATTTATGCATGTAACCCATTCTACTAACTAGAGTCAAGTGTAGGTAGATCTCAAAATAGAAAACACCATGGTTGTTGCACGACAACGAACACTCAAGGAGCTTGCTGCTCCTAACGTGGAAAATCAACCATTGTGCATAAACATCGACAATAATGTAAACTTTGAGCTCAAATCTGGTTTTATACATTTGCTACCAACATTCAATGGTCTTGCAGGAGAAGATCCTCATACTCATCTCAAGGAGTTCCATATGGTTTCCGTTGGCATGAAATTGAATGGAGTTGACGAAGAACATGTTAAGTTGAAAGCTTTCCCTTCTCTTTAAAAGGGGCAGCAAAGGCATGGCTTTTCTCTATTCTCCCAGGTTCCATTGGAACTTGGAATGCCATGAAGAAGATTTTCCTTGAGAAGTATTTCCCAACATCTCGAGTTGCCAACATAAGGAAAGAAATATATGGGATTCAGCAATCTCATGGAGAGACACTTTTCGAATTTTGGGAAAGATTTGAGCAACTGTGTATTCATTGCCCTCATCATCAAATACCCAATCAGTTGCTCATTCAATATTTCTATAAAGGATTGATGCCTACTGACCATAGTATCATTGATGCTGCAAGTGGAGGGGCATTGGTAGATAAGACACCCGAGGTTGCACGCTAATTGATCTCAAACATAACAGTTTAGCACCCGTGGAGACTTCACAAATAAATGAGTAAATGAGGTAAGTATTTCTAACCTTGAGAATAATGTTAATGATCTTACTTCTCTTGTGCGTTCTTTGGCTTGTGGCAATGTACATCAGGTGAAAGTTTGTAGCATATGCTCCTTACAAGGACATGCTTCGGATATGTGCCCAACAATGCAAGAAGATTACATTGAACAAGCTAATGTAGTTGATGGAGCATTCAATGGACAGCTTCAGCGTAAGTATGATCCTTTTTTCCACACGTATAATCCTGGATGGAGAGATCATCCCAACCTACATTATGGGAACATACTCAACAAGGCAATCAAGGACGATAGTTCCATCCCTATGGATTTTAGCCCCAATAAAATTATTAAGCAAGACAACCACCTCCATTCACAAACTCCAATGTTATGGGGTCGTCTTCCAGTGATAATCTTCATGAGATGATGAAAACTTTGGCTTCTAACACTGTGACCTTGCAACAAAATGTCATATCTTTTCAACAGGAAACAAGGTCAAGTATTCAGAACTTGGAGAAGCAAATGGGGCAAGTAGCTTCAAGTGTGGGGAAATTGGAAGCACAAATGAATGGAAAATTGCCCTCCCAAGCATTGAATCCAAAAGAGAATGTTAGTGCGATCATGCCGCGAAGTG
>Ga0325414_1001862_pt1 | contig 20848 bp, 6 predicted proteins | sample PopdelMetagenome_8_FD_206183 | JGI IMG/M metagenome (GOLD analysis project Ga0325414, IMG submission 206183) | Populus deltoides microbial communities from Bellville, Georgia, United States - Leaf-PdKOR-R3 | ecosystem: Host-associated > Plants > Phyllosphere > Phylloplane/Leaf | place: USA... | reverse complement strand
GGTGTAATTTAATTAGTCAGATTTTAAATTTAGTTTTTAAAAATTATTAATTTAAGTTTTATAAATTTTAAAATTATAAAAAATTTATATAGTTATTAATTTTATAATCTATAAAATTAATCAAGATACATACAAGTTAATTAAAATATCTAATAAAAAGAATTCAACTAGCTCACGTACACTTGTATAGTCAAACATTTTGTCAATCTATCTCTCAATCAAAGACCTAACACCAAGAATTTTCTTACCTTGCGTAACCACATCCAAAACGTCAACATTTCTTGTGTCAAATTTCCACAATTTGTTTTAGCATACGTAGTTAGTTTGATCTCTATAGCATCAAAGATGATTAAATAATTTTTTTTACTAGTATTTATCAAACTCAGCATTTATTTTCTTTTCAAAATTGTCTCTTTTCTCTCATCAAATTCTTCTCATCTAATTACTTTTTTCCATATTTACCAAAATAAAAAAGTAAAAATAAATAAATTGAAAAGGATATAAAATTGATAAAAATATTATGTTATATTATATTTAAAATACAAGTTAACGAGACTAGGTTATTTTTTTTAACAAAAACAATATTATTTTAAGTAAAAATATCTAGTGTAATATTAAATTTAGTCAAGATTTTAATTAATAAATTATTGAATTGATTTCTAGAACGGCAAATATGATTAAATTAAAACATTCTTAAAACATTAAGCAAAATCTATTTCATTTTTTGTGCTTCTCTTTTCCTTTATATATTCATTATAATATCACTCTCATCAAGAACCCATTTCCAAGATTTTCACGAAATGGCAAACCAACTTCCCCAGATATCCGTTCTTGGAGCTGGCATCTTTGTCAAGACTCAATACATTCCAAGACTAGCTGAGATCTCTCATCTTTTTGTTCTTAAATCCATCTGGAGTCGCTCTGAGGTGATTCATTGCTCATTACTCATTTCATTTCTTGATTATCTTTCTTGCTTATATATTTATGTACATGTTCAGGAATCTGCAAGAGAAGCAGTGGAGGTAGCAAAGCAGCATTTTCCTGGTGTGGAATGCAAGTGGGGTGATAAGGGTCTTGATGAGATCATTCAAGATGAGTCAATTCTTGGTGTTGCTGTGGTTCTTGCTGCACAATATCAGGTGTGTCATCAATTTTGTTTCTTTATTCAAATGTTGATTATTTTATGGTGATAAGGTGTGTCATCAATTTTGTTTCTTTATTCAAATGTTGATTATTTTATGGTGATAAGGCTTAGAATCTTTCTTGATATGACTGTCACTAAGCGATCTTAGATTTTTCTTAACAATTTTAACAAGAAACTGTAAAATCATAGCTACCATGGTGCTCTTGTTTGATGCGTTTCCATGCGTTGGTTGCTGAATTTTCTAGTTCTGAATCAAGAATTTGACTCTTAATGATCGAATTCATTGCTGGCTATAAAGAATTTCGAGAAGGAGCCTATCTGTTAGTCATTTTGTCAGTATAAGCTTAGTGCAAAGCTAAAATGTAATTCAGAAATTGGGCAGGCAACATGGCAAATGATAAATGTATGTACTGGAGTCTGGCGATGAGCTTTGGCCGTGTTTAGAGAAATTTTCTCGACAGACTATCCTGTGATTTCAGTTTGGATGTCATCTTATATGTTCCATCTCTTTTAAGGAATTTGCTTTGCTTTGACATGTTATGTTTTCAGTAAATTTTTCACTTACATAAACTAATTCATGCAGGTTGATATGTCACTAAAGCTACTAAAGGCAGGGAAGCATGTCCTCCAAGGTAATATAAGCTCTTAGTCGCAAAATGAAGGCATTTTTTTGTTCAGATTGATGTGGGTTGTTTCCTAAGACATTCCCAAATTTTAACCAAAAACAATCTAAAAAATGTTGAATAATAAATAAAGATGGATAATTTACTGGTGAATTTTTTGTTGATGTTGCTGTTGTATTTATATTTCTCATTTGTGCAATGTTCTTAATCTTCTTTTATTTTGGCATGTCATCTGCAATTCTTGAATAACTTGGATGACCTGAAGAGAAACCAGCGGCATCTTGTAAGTAAACTACAACGTTTTCTGGTTGTTTGTAGCCTCTCCGTGATATTTAGGAATAGAAATCATCCCACTAGATTAAATTTATGTGGAATATTTGCAGGTTTAAAAACTCTTGCACATATAGATTCTCTTGCATAGAAACTCTTTTCATGCTATTGAATTTAATTTACATATTACAAATTGATATAGTGGCACTAGGAATAGTTCTTCATTTTTTTAGTCAGTAGTGAAACAGTACGAAGAATAGATAAAATGTAACTGTGAATTTTGCAATGAGCAGGTGATAAAAGAGATATGAAGTCATTTATTGTTGAGATTGATGTGTGAGATCATTGTCTGATCATACCAATAATCGATCTAGATTATTGTGTTATTTTTTTTTATAAGAATATATACAGGGGCCATCCTTGCTTCAAACCACAAAGGCCAATCATGTCTTGAGAGCAGAAAGTTCACACAAATAGATTTGTCCAAACAGAGTCATTATTTGATTATATTCAGTTTGGCAGGATCATAACTGGATAGTGGCATTGTTTTGGACAAGAAAATATGCTTCTATTATTAATGTGACTCTCTTTTCCTTCTGAACTATACATAATTAGTATCTTATCTGCCCACCATAGATTGATGAAGAAGACTGCTAGAACTTTTGTTTGCAAGAAAGTTAACTCCAGTCAAACAAAGTCCCATATTCACCCATCGCACTAGGATTGCTTGCATCTATCAGTAGTAAGCTTTTCCACTGTTGAAAGAAATCTCCGGCCCAAAACATATTCATTAGCAGTCCCTGTTCAAGATGAACACTTTTATGCATACAATATGCTCATAAAGTTTGAGTTTGTGTGCATTCGGATAATGGTTGGATAATGCAGCTATTAGTGAAATAGAAACCAGCCTGTCAAGCTACAAATCTATCTGTGCAAATTCACCTGGCTATCCAATTTGGGCTGTGGCAGAGAACTATAGGTTTGAACCTGCACTTGTAGAGGTAATTGTTTCAAATATCTGATTTGAGTTGATGTTCAAGATAGTAAGATACTGTACGTTCCAATATACTTGCTATTGCTTTCACAGAGCAAGAAATTATTGGCTGATATTGGGAAAATGATGAGCGTCCAACTTATAATTGAAGCATCAATGAATAGTGCAAACCCTTACTTCTCAAGCTCTTGGCGGCGGAATTACACGGTTTGTGCTGATAATATAACTGAGTTATATTACTCAGAATTTTTTACTGATTCTTAAAAGCATTTGGTAATGTGCATATGTTTTCAACTTCTATGGCCCAAGCTACTTATCTATGTTATAATCGAGAAATATACCCTGAAATATGAGAGTAGTTTTATCTTTCTAGATATCAGATGCTCCTTTACTAGTTGATTTATCATGCTTAAGCCATCTACCGTTGCTATTATTGACCAGTGCATCTTCTGTTTTGGCAGGGGGGTTTCATTCTAGATATGGGAGTGCACTTCATTGCAGGACTGAGAATGGTAATCTCTCATTTTAAATATACCTTATTGATAAATAGTGACATTGGTTCCTGCTATCCTTATTAAAAAATGATGTTCTGCTACTACAATATCACAGACTTCCTAAGTGTGTATTTTTTATAAAATATCACAGACTTCATATGGTCTTCTGAACTTGTTCTCCTTTCACTTCTTTATCTCTAACTTCTCATTCCTCCATTTTAACACTGTTGTAATTAATTTTGTCGTAGAGTTAAGTCATTCACACAATTATAGTTTTCCAAAATCTTGTTCCTATATCAAGAATAAGTTCTTATATCCTTTGCATGCTTTTAATTCTGGACACACCACAAATGTTATATCAGTAGTGTTTTTCTGTGTAAATAAAGCTTGTATAATTGAGGCCACCTAAGCCTTGTTAAATGGGTATTATGCTTGCATGTGAATCAGAACTTGTATAATTGAGGCCACCTAAGCTTTTTAAAATGGGTATTAGGCTTGCATGTTAATCACTATTTATTGCTCTCTGAGATCCAGCTTTGACCGCTAAATTATGCATTTCAATTCAATTGAACAGCTTGTTGGTTGTGAGGTGACATCAGTGTCAGCTATGACCTCTCATGTGGATACAACTTTGCCTCCACCTGATAACATATCCTCAGTTTTGTAAGTTTCTTATGCATGAAGTTGATTTTCAACCAAATCATTTCCTGATACTGTTGGAAGCATAAAAGTCACCGCATGAACTTTTCCTATTTTAGTCACCTGGAGAATGGATGTTCTGGAGTTTTTGCAATGGTTGTATCCTCCAAAACACCCAAGGCAAGTGGTAAATTGATGGTTTTACTTCAAACTTCTTGATAAATAAATTATTCTTTCTCATTTCTTTTAATTCGTTTAGATATTATGGAGAATTGTTGGCATAAACGGAACAGTGGAAATTGGGCGTGGAAACCAAGGTGGACAGCATGGTTACATGGTATGCCAAAACCCAATATGTTGTGGTCAATTAGATCTTCATCGGCTGCAATAGTCTTGGGAACTTTGTCTGAGCTATCTAGCTAAATTTTAATTTTCAAAATAATTGATTTCTTACCTTTAACTTGTAGCATTTATATTTGAGAAGTAACCTTCATTTGATATCTTACAATGCCGTGGCAGATTTCTTTTTATGGAGCTGGTGGACACTGTAAAAGCAACTTCTACCCATTTAGTGGAGTGACCGCTGAACTGAAGGCATTTTTACATGACATTTCACAGGCCAACCTTAAGGTAATATAAGATGACAAGCTCCTGTGTGCATTGTCACGGTTCGCTTCAAACATAAACCATAAGCATGGTAGTCTTCACATTTAGCTTTTTATTATTAGTCTTAATGTGCTTTGAGTGGAGATTACCTTCAGTTCGGTTGTTTTGTTCGACATTAGAGGAATTTGACTCATTTGATTGACAACAAAACATTCTGTTAGTTGGAAATTCAGAGCTTACTGTTCATTTATTAACCCTCGTTGCCTTCTTTCGTCAACAACAGCCTGATCTCTCGGGTAACTGTTGTTGGATTACTAAAACTTCCATTTCATTAACTGAACAGGAATTAAAATTTAATGATTCTGCTAGAATGCTACTTGCTTTAACTGATGATCTCTTGGGTAACTGTTGTTGGATTACTAAAACTTCCATTTCTTTAACTAAACAGGAATTAAAATTTAATGATTCTGCTAGAAGGCTAGTTGCTTTAACTGATGCGTTCAATTAAATACCTTTTTATCTGTCACAGAAGGGAAGTAGCTACGAAGTTGAGCCTCGACTCTCTTTTATTGAAGGAGCCAGAGATGTTGCAGTTTTAGACGCAATGCTTGAATCTGGAAACAAGAATGGAGCACTAGTTCAGGTGAAAAAGTTTTAAGGACCAATTTCATCATGTTTCACGCAGCTAAAAACACTTCTGAGACCTAGCAAACAGAAGGGTAGGGAAAGGAGATATTGTTGAAATGCTATGGAGAAATTTACAATTTTTAAGATGAATGTATCCTTATTATGATAATACATATTTCTTAAGAATAATTAGTGCGTATGCTAGAGAGGGGAAAATTGCATGAGTACTGTTTAAACTGATGTATTGAATCAAAATAATGCTGCAGACTCGTTTACATGTGTATTTGGGAGCTTCCCTCAGATTAGGCTACGAGCGGGTTTGCTCTTTACTTTATCAACTAGGGTTCAAATCTAAAATGAGGCCTCGAGAAAGAAATTTACTGTAAAATGCACTAGTATGAGCATGGATAGCTTGTCTAGAACCTTATTGGGAAGAGACTTGTCTCAGTATGCGAAGATTAATCCGAAGATGCCAAGACTTCAACCGAGAAAGAAGATAGTTTCTATCATGGTGTGGAAGTTGAATCCCCCCAACTGCACTCTGTAGGGTTTTTTTTTGTCTTCTATCAGTCTTTTGACAGACCACCTTCAATTACTGAACTAATAACTAGGGGAACCACAACCACATTGAATTGGTGTCTAGCGCTTTTGTAAGGAAATTGCGTTTAGTTTGCTGGACTGATGCTGCTAGACTCTTTGGTATAAGAAAAGTGCATGTCTATATCTAGTGGCGTAGTTTCTGTACTGTTGCTTTCTTTCATGTTGATATATGACAAACTGGCAATAAAAGTGTATATTTGTATTTGGAAACATGAAAATCTGTAAGTTTACAAAAAGGGTGTCTATATATTTCTACCTTGAGTTACACCTTTATGGAATCTTTTTATAGTATAGTTGTAAAACCTGGTTTGACCTAACGAGTTGATTTGAAAAACTCGAAACCTAGAGCCCCACTCAAGCCGGGTTGCTAGTTGAACTGTTGACCTGTCCAAACCAAGCCAGATTACCGCTGTTTTAATAAAAATAGTTTATCTAGTGACCTTACAACACAAACCCTTTTCCAGGTCAGTTCTTGAATAGGCTAGCACAAATAATGACGGGGTACAATGTAGCATGTTAGCACAATGGCCATGTCTATAGCATTGAATTGTTGGATGGCTTCTCAGAGGTGGTAGCAGCAATTCATTATTGCAATTCTACAACTGCACAAAGTGCAAGTTGCCAGACAGCAACTTAGCCTAGCTGTAGTGTCCAGTGAAGGAGAGATTATAAGAAGAGAAGGGGGAAAAAAAAAACAAGTTATATTTTGTCTGGTCTATATTTTCATGAAGGAAACCATATATTAATGGCAAAGAAAGGGTTACATTATGAATGGAATTTTTGCTTAATAGTAGTAGTGTTCATATCTACAAAGCTAGGAAAAGACAAAATGCTTTTGAATTCAGTCTTAGTCCAGTTGCCCTAGCCAGTAGCCACCACAACAACAACTAAGAAGAGAGAGAGTAGCACCGAGGGTCTTGGCCTGGCGGTGGGAGGGGCTTGTCTCCTCCTGCTGCTCCTGGGTTCGAGTCCTCATGTGCATGCCTGTTATTCTCGTAGTGGTTTACATGCCTACTGGGTTTGCAGGATGTTCAGTGGATCGTGGGATTAATCGTGGTACGCGCAAGCTGACCCGAACACCCATATAAATTAAAAAAAAAAGAAGAGAGAGAGTAACATCAAACTTCAAGATTTTGTATTTTGTTCTTTGTATCATGATTAAATTCTTTTTTGATTGGATTTTAGAATTTTAAACAATGAAAGATAAATCGTTTTCAATTCTAAACCATCCTTTCCCCCAATCTCCACCTAATGGAAATCCAAATTTGACATTCCCAAGTGTCAAGATCAAAACATTCAAGATTAAGTTGCAAAACCTAATCAACTCAACTTCTTGGCAAGTTTTTTCCTTTTTTGTCGTCACAGAACAGTTTGTTCAACTAAACCTGGGTATCGAATCATTTTCACAAAACTCTTAATATGTACAAACATATAAAGTCTTACAAGTTTTGTGAAATTGTAATCTTCAACATCAGAGTTCCTGCCTTTTCCAGTACAGGTGAGGAGCAAAACCTAACATGACGGCAACAAACTAGAGACGATATTGGGTTGAATGCGCACATAATACAGAGATAGGAAGGCATGCAGCAGCTCAGCTCCCTTTTCAAAACCAACTTCACCTAACTCCATTTCTTTCTCATTATTTTCTCAACTGTGAATGAAAAAGATTGGACATACCATTTCCCATATTCTTATCAAAATCATGCACAAAACATTGATGACATTGGGTACAATAATAGGTTACAGGTTACTGTCAAGAATTCAATTCTGGCCCCATGAAGCTAGCCTATCATAGAAATGGTAATTTTGGGTGTGGACAATCTACAAGGTGACAACACAAAATCGATTCCCTCTTCTGCTTCCAGCTCTTGCATCATAAATGCTGTCCTCCATGTAATCTGAGGGTACCCTTCTTGGCTAGAAAATCTAATCATGTACGTCTCAACTAATTATATTGCTTATGGACTAACCTTTTTTCATATTTTGTAAGGAAATAGATACATAAAGCTTAGGTTAAAATAACTTTCACTGTTTAGGAAAAAGTTTTTCAACAATGTTAATAATCTTGGCTTGTCCCCCGATGTGTCGAAGACTTAGTTCTAATTAGATTAGATATGAGAGCTAATCTGATTAAACCTGGTAGATCTAATAAATTTACTTGTAATTCTAGTTAATCCAGTTAAAACTTGATTTGATTTTTAAAAAAAATCATGTTGTTTTAGATTTAGTTTTATTATTTAAAATTAATGTAATTATATCTTAAATGCTGAAATTAAAAAACAAAAACTCATGAAATAATAACCATGGTGAATTTCATACACTTGATTACACCATAAACCTTAGCCTTAGTTAGAGCTTATAAATTATTCTAATATTATAAATTTTACCTCACATACTAAAACTTTTTTTTTTTCAATGAGCAACATCTAGCATCCTAGACTATCAAAAAAAAAATACAAAAAAGATAAAATGTATTTTATTAGGGGTACAGAGACGGAGATATAATAATAAAAATATTTACAAAATAATTTTAAAATAAATTTTTATCATTTCAAAATATAAAAGCAATAAAATATATCCTTTTCATCCGAAATATTAACCAAATATTACTAGAATGAAAATGATTTAAATATTATGATTTCATACACAATTACTATTTTTCTTATGGGCTCTATTAATGAAATTATTATTATAATTATATATATATATAAATGTACAATCACAAAAAGCACGCAAGGTGTTTGGGTAGAATATTCCAGGTATCCGTTTCGCGCGTGTTTTTGGCTGAGAAGAAACGACACTGCAGACACCCGGTAAAGGTCGGAAATCCTGCAACTGACCGCACTCATCCTTCCAGGTGCCAAAAGATTATGAGACACCGATTTTCATAGGATTTTTTTTATGATCTATTTTCATTAAATAAAGTACACAAATAAAAAAAAAAATTATATTTATCATTTTAGATAATAAATAACACACACATCAAATCAAATGATATCATCTCCACCTCCATACCCGAATAGGTCGGGTTTTTTTACCCGTCTCTTTTCAAGTAAATGAAAGCAGACTTTTATCAAAACATATTTAATTAATTTTAAAATATCAAAACTATTAAAAAACTCTAATTAATTTCACCGAATTACACGCCAAAGACTTAATTACATGTTTTGCCGCAAAATGATATGCAACTTGCACCAATGCCTGCCCATCAAGGATAGATTTGGAGGGCGATTGAAAGCGTTGTGATTTTTGTTTTTTATATGTTTTAAAAGTATATTTTATTTGAAAAAAATATTAAATTGTTTTTTATACATCATATCATATATGGATGCTATTTTTATCAAATCCCACATCAAATCTCAATTATATTCCCTCCGTACAATTTAATCTACTCGACCAAACCTTATTTTATAAGTAGTTTTATTCTTGAAAACTAATTTTTAAGTGTTTTTAATATGAAAAACATTAAAATAATGATTGTTTTATGTGATTTTAAATGATTTTGATACTAGAAAGTTAAAATTATAGAAAAAAATTAAAAATTAATATAGATAAAAAAATACTTTGAAAAATCAATATTAATCACATTACTGAACACAGGTAACAAATTATAACGATCTTAAAATACACAGAATGCCTACATTGAAGCAGTAAATCTAACGAGAAAACCAAGAAAATGAAAAGAAGAGTTTTTCTCATCTCCCAAGTCCAAGAAATAAACAACAATTCCAACCCCAAGTAGTCCCTTCATGTGCCTATACCGACCATCCTCTTCGCCTGTGCTCTATTAAGATTTCCTAGTTCATGTGCGAATTTTTGTAACTATGCACACAATTGCTCTTAGCAATAAATGATGTAATAAGTATGAATCTTTTTCTTGAGTAATAAAATATGAATGAAGGATAAAAACTATAGTAAAAAAGGTTTAAAGAAAGTTGGTAGTGAGTAGGTTCCATCCTTTCTCTTTCTTTTTCTCAGTAGATTCAGTCTTTGATAGATATCACCCCACATGCTCAATATTTCTACATTAGCTCGCTCCCTCTTCAACCCCTCTTAGCTCCATTATTGTTCTCTTAAGAAGGGTTCTTGGCTTCAACAGTAGCTAGTGGCTGACCACTAAGGTACTGCATTTTTCTACTTTCTTGTTTTCTTGATAATGCAATGTGGACACTCAAAGGGTAGTGTAATTTGAAGTTGGTTGGAGTAGTTGTTGAGACCCTAAGCTGTTTTTGTTCACTCTTTTAAGTAATGGGAATGGTGGGTGCATATGATGCTTACATGTTTTTCTTGTAGCTATGGGAAAAGTTGGTGTTTTGTAGTGCTTGTTTGCTTAAGGTTGCTTGTTGTATATGGTTACTTAGGTTGCCCAACTATTGAAGTAGATCTGTTGTGTTAATATTACCAACTCCACTTTCTTTATTACTGAGAGTCTAACAAGGCCACGGTGATTAATGTGTGATTTATACTGTTTGATTGTTGTGAAAATGTGAAAGGAACTTTCGTTTTGGGCCTTTTGAAGCTTGAAGTATGCATCAAGGGGTCTTAATCGAGTAAAATGTTTACTTTGAGGCTGAATGAAAGAGTATTTTAATTTCATTTCCCATATCATGACACCCCATGTGGTATTGCAATGCCATTTTCTTTGATTTTCTTTCATTTTCTCAGCAGTTGAAGTTGTTCTATGAGTGTAAATGTTGACCCGGTGGTTTTCTTGCTGCTTTTGCAGATATTCGTGGTTTCTGGTCTAGAGCTTCCAATTGAAGTGCCTGGTGTTGCTCTATAACTGTGTCATGGATGAGGAATTATAAGGTTCTTTATTCTTTTGTTTCCCTGCCTTCATCTTTACCCTTTTAGAGGAAGAATTCAATAAAGTCCATGACTGAGAGAAGTGGTGACTCGTAATTGTGGTCAAAATAACCCTTAGATTTCTTGTATTCCACCATCAACTTTAGTGACTCAAATTTGTCCAAATAGCCTTGAAATCACTAGAACAAAGTTGGTTTCTTACCATTCGAATCATTTTCGTTTCCTGAATTTCCATTCACTTCTGTTGAATCTTTATCCTGTTTCAATATCCTTAGTTTGAAAGCCTCCTTGTCTTCCTGTGTGATTGTTGAGTGCTCCTTGCATAACTCTGGTTTTGTCAGTGTAAACTAAAAAAAATGCAGAAGCCACCACAATCAGTCGACTTTGCTCTAAAGGAGACCTCACCAAACATTGGTGCGGGATCTGTCACAGGAGATAAGCTTTCCTGCACCTATGACCTTGTTGAGCAAATGCAATATCTTTATGTTCGTGTAGTGAAAGCTAAAGATTTGCCTCCCAAAGATATTACTGGTAGTTGTGATCCCTATGTTGAAGTAAAGCTTGGAAATTACAAGGGTGTTACGAAACATTTTGAGAAGAAAAGCAACCCAGAATGGAATCAGGTTTTTGCTTTCTCAAAAGATAGAATTCAAGCTTCAGTTTTGGAGGTGTTTGTGAAGGATAAGGATGTTGTCTTAGATGATTTGATTGGTAGGATGATGTTTGATCTCAATGATGTGCCAAAACGTGTTCCGCCGGATAGTCCTTTGGCACCACAGTGGTATAGACTGGAAGATAGGAAGGGAGATAAGATTAAGGCTGGGGAGCTGATGCTGGCTGTTTGGATGGGAACTCAAGCAGATGAGGCATTCCCCGACGCTTGGCATTCAGATGCAGCCAGCGTTGGTCCTGATGGTGTTAACAAAATCCGATCCAAGGTATATATTTCACCCAAGCTTTGGTATGTTAGGGTCAATGTGATTGAAGCTCAGGACTTGGTGCCTGGTGACAAAAGTCGGTTCCCAGAAGTATTTGTGAGGGGCACCCTTGGAAATCAAGCATTGAGAACTAGGACATCTCAAACTAAGACTGTCAATCCAATGTGGAATGAGGACTTGATATTTGTAGTTGCTGAACCTTTCGAGGAGCCTTTGATTTTGACTGCCGAAGATAGATTGGGACCAAATAAAGATGAAGTTCTGGGGAAGTGCGTGATCCCTTTGCAACTTGTGCAGAGGAGGCTAGACCACAAGCCAGTTAACACTCGGTGGTTTAATCTTGAGAAGCATGTGGTTGTAGATGGAGAACAAAAGAAAGAAACCAAGTTTGCCAGCAGGATTCATTTGAGGATCTGTTTAGATGGAGGGTATCATGTTTTGGATGAATCAACTCACTACAGCAGTGACCTTAGGCCAACAGCAAAGCAGTTATGGAGGTCTAGCATTGGGATTTTGGAACTTGGGGTTATAAGTGCTGTGGGGCTGATGCCAATGAAGAAAAAGGATGACCGAGGTACGACAGATGCCTACTGTGTAGCTAAATATGGGCAGAAATGGATCCGGACAAGGACAATTGTCGACAGCTTCAATCCAAGGTGGAATGAGCAGTACACATGGGAGGTTTTCGACCCGTGTACTGTCATTACAATTGGGGTTTTTGATAATGGTCACATACATGGTGGTGGAGGGGGGAAAGACTCCAGAATTGGGAAAGTCAGAATTCGTCTATCCACACTCGAAACTGATAGAGTTTATACACACTCCTATCCTCTTCTGGCCATACAGTCTTCTGGGGTGAGGAAAACAGGTGAAGTTCAGTTAGCTGTGAGGTTCACATGCTCATCTCTGGTTAATATGTTGCACATGTATTCACATCCATTGTTACCAAAAATGCACTACGTCCATCCATTGTCAGTAATGCAGCTTGATAGCTTGAGGCACCAAGCTATGCACATTGTCTCCGTGAGGCTGAGCAGGTCCGAGCCACCTTTGAGGAAAGAGGTTGTGGAATATATGCTAGATGTAGATTCACATATGTGGAGCATGAGGAGGAGCAAGGCCAACTTTTTCAGAATTATGGCTGTTCTAAGTGGCTTGATTGCTGTTGGGAAATGGTTTGATCAAATCTGCAACTGGAAGAACTCTCTTACCACCATTTTAATTCACATCCTCTTCATAATCTTGGTCCTTTATCCAGAGCTAATACTTCCCACAATTTTCCTCTACCTTTTCCTGATCGGACTCTGGAACTATCGATGGAGACCAAGACACCCTCCTCACATGGACACCCGACTCTCTCATGCTGATGCTGCTCATCCTGATGAACTTGATGAAGAATTCGATTCATTCCCTACTTCCAGACCATCAGATATCGTCAGAATGCGATACGATCGTCTAAGAAGTATCGCAGGGAGGGTTCAGACCGTGGTCGGTGACCTTGCAACTCAAGGGGAAAGATTTCAGTCTCTGATAAGTTGGAGAGACCCGAGGGCTACCACTTTGTTTGTGACATTCTGTTTAATTGCTGCCATAGTTCTCTATGTCACTCCTTTCCAGGTTCTAGCCCTTCTCATTGGCCTTTATGTGTTGAGACATCCAAGGTTCCGCCACAAGCTCCCTTCCGTCCCCGTCAACTTCTTTAGGAGGTTGCCTGCAAGGTCTGACAGCATGCTATAAGCTCCGTTCTGCCCCCAGCTTAGCTCCTACCAGCCATATATTCTTATGATATATCATGTCTTCCTGTTATTTTTTTCTTCATGTAACTGGACCCTCTTGTGCACAACTATAAAGTGTAAAGCCCAACATGGCAACAACTTTCACCATTTTTTTTATTTAAGTATTTTTTATGAGTTAGCTATAACTTAATCCCTATAATTTGGCAAAAATAATTAATTAGTCCTCTTGGTTTTATGAACTATATATATATACTTAAATTCATTTATAACTTGATCCTTATATTCCATTTCATTTTCCTTTTCAATTTATTTTGTTTTTTTTATTTTATTTTAAGAAATAGAAAAAGAAGGAAAAAGTCGGTAGGATGAAAATATTCATGAGAAAAAATCACTTTTTGAAACAAAAATATATCTCTATTAGCATGGAGTTATTGACAATTATACCAATATCAAGACATAATAAATACTTGCATAATTATCAAAGCAAACAATTACCATATCGAATAGAATTTAATTCAACAGAATGTGAATACAAATTTTAAAAATAGATGAGTACTTATATAATAAAGCAGCATATATGAATATTCATGAATTAATCAATTGTATTATCATATAATCAACATACATATATTATTTATATTATATACAAATTAAAGATTATCTCACTCACTCAAAAAACAAAAGTAAAAGACAAACAGATGCAGAACTGGAAACCATTGAAGATCATTAGAAGCGTAAGACCCAAACTTTTGGACCAAACCCAAGCCCAAGTCAGCCCAAACCCAACCTAAGTTAACCTAGGTATATAAGAAAAGGTTGCAAGAGAATTACTGTTCTCTCTTCTAAATCTTGTGGCCGCCATGACCCTTTCCTCATCAAACCAAGGATTTCAATTTTTGATCTTGCGTTTTGGGTTTAAGAAAAGTGAAAGTAACAAGTAAGTGATTCTCTCTCATGTTACTTTTAATTATGATTTGTTTATGGAATGATTAGAGAGAGAGAGAGAGAGAGAGATTAGGGTTTATAAGGATTAAAAGTTTATGTTGTTAAGATTGATTTATGATTATTAAAGGTTTATTGTTAGGTGATTAATTAGTATGTTGTTAGAAATAAAGATTTGTGAGTTGATTTGTTTAAATTAATTTTTATGGGTTAAGAAATTCATTTTTACCTTGCTGTAAAATCTGAACAGAATGGTCTTGAGGTTGAAGATGACCAAATTTTATTTTGGTCCTTGATTTGTGAAAGTTTCAGTTTAGTCCCTAAACTTTGGGAAAATTATAATTTGACCCCTAAATGTATTTTGAGATTCTGGAAAGTGTTATTATGAGATTAAGGATGATGAATCTCAGTTTGATAATTGATTTGGAATATTTTCAGTTTGGTCCCTCAATTTTGGGAATTTACATTTTAGTCCCTGAACTTTATGAAAATTACAATTCGGTCCCTGGTGCATTCTAGACAGAATTGAGGATGGTTTATGGGTGAAATTTCAGTATGGTTATGTATTTACAGTTTGGTCCAGTTTTGATAAAATTACGTTTTGGTCCCTGTTTTGGATAATTGTCGTTTTAGCCCCTAAACCTAGGAGACTAAACCTGGTTTTCTTTTATGCATTGGAATCTTTTATTTGTGTTGCTTTGACTTGCTTTTGAGTATATTTTACATATTTATTGTAGGTTCTCCTAACGATCCTCAATAAGTTTTTCGGGTCTTTCATATGATGTTCCTTTTAATTTATATTCTTCCGGGTGAGTGGGATAATCTTTAATATGCATATATTATAAATAAATATGTATGTTGATTATACAATGAGTACTAGTTAATTTCTTGAATACTTATATATGTTGCTTTATTTTCCGAGTACTCATTTATTCTTGAACTTGCACTCGCAATCTGTCAAACTAAATTCTATTTGATATGATATACGTTTCTTTGATGATTTTGTGAATATCTATTATGCCTTGATATGGGACTTGTCAGTAACTCCATGCTAACAAAGAGTAGTTAGCCTATGTGCACATAGTATTCTGTATACCTAGCTGGTGAGAGAGGCATCAGCCTGTGGCGACTGATCATCCCACAATGGTCACCTTCGGGTGTCATCTGGTCACCTTTGAGTGTCATCTGGTCACCTTCGGGTGTCATCTGGTCACCTTCGAGTGTCATCTGATCTCTGACATGTATTCCGCTACATTATGATAATATGTTTAGTATATATATGTATATCAAGATAAATCATCTTACAAACTATTAATATTATAAATATCTAAAATGTATATTAAATATTATTCCCTCACTGAGATGGTTGAACTCACCCCTCATTCTTAATATTATTTCAGGTTCTTAGTTTCTGATAGCAGGTGAACTTTGTTGAGTGTTCCTGCTTCTTCAATTTTGGTCAGTATGCCTTGCTTGTTTTGCGAGGCTTTCCTTTTAGTTTTGATTCGATGTCTTAGACGCTCCACTATTACCTTGTTTTAATTAAGTTTGGATTTTAACGATGTAATGAGTATTATGGATTATTGTTTTTGTTTTAATTATTGATGAGGAGTTTTAAACTATCTTTTGGTTTCATCAGTTTTGAATAATATAATATTTCTGAAGATTATGAAATGCTACGTATTTTTGAATAAATTGTTCTTTTGATATGTCCGTTTTGAGGCTTAGCGTAGGTTGGGTGTCCTTTCGACACCGCTCCCGCGTTGCCGGTCATGGACCCGGGATTCGGGTCGTGACAAGAAGGAACATCAACAAAACCTATAACGAATATAGAAAACACTAAAAAATAACTCAAAGCAAAAATAACATAAATTATTAAAATGCTAAGCTTAGAGATAAAATAATAATAATAATAATAATAATAATAATAATAATAATAATAATAATAATAATAAAGCTAAAATAATTCACCCAATTAATCTAGAATATAACTCAAATTGATCGAACTAATAAATCCAATTAACCTCTACTACAGGGTCAACTGGTCGATCGATTCAGACCAACCAGTCGATCGGGATCTCTAGAATTCTGATCTGTCAGTTTTCAAATCTGCAAATCCTAAAAACAATTGACTTGTTCTATTAAAACCCATAATCCAGTCTTCTGATTAATTAGTTTAAGCTCAACTAATACCGTAATACATTAATTAAAACTACTAAATCATCAAATCAAAATACAAAATCTTAAACTCTTTTTTAATCCTTAATTATCAATTCTCTAATCGAAAACAATAAGAAAAAAGATATTTACTTGTTTCTTCAACTCTTTTTGAAACCAAAAACTTAAGTTTAGAATTGAAATCTTTGTATAGAAAAGAGAAAAGTCATTAAGGGGGAGAGGAAAAGAAAAGAAAAATCATAAGATCACATTCTCTTTAAATATATAGGGTTGGGTTTTGACTGAACTTTGAGCTTAGGTTTGAAGGGTCAAGAATATCAATAACATATATGTTTACAAAAAAAAAAACATTTAAAGCAAATACAAGGTAAATGAAAGTTAATCATGAAGATGTTTATTAGTTTAAGGAAAACTAAGAAACCTAATCTAAAATTCTAAGATAAAAATGTTGATTATATCAACTGGGACAGTAAAAATTACTAAATAATATGCTACTTTATTTCTATAAAGGAAGCTTGAAATTTTATATCTTTTTTAATAATTTGTTCAAGTGAACTAATGTCTCAAGATAGAGATAATAACATAATATAAATTTATCTCTATAATAATTTTATATTAAATTTATATATTTTTAAATAAAAAACACAGAAAAACATGTATTTTTTATTTTTTACCTGTCTTTTTTGTCATGGAGTAACCAACCTATATGAAAATCAAGTGAATTTTAATTAGGCTATTGGACTCAATCCTCACTTCACTTATTAATGTGGGCTTAGGACACAAATGGTGAAGAGAGATTTTCAGGCTTTAAACCTGTTCAAATTTAATCGAATCAATTTTGGGTTATAAATACTCACTCATACATACCTAAATTAACAAGTTCTATGGCATTGGTACCAAGCTCTCCTTTTCTCCCTAGTGGACCTCAAGCCCAGAATTAAAGCAAAATGACCCCAGAGAATAAACACCGAAGAAAAAAAAATCACCTAGGCCCCGTTTGTTTGCTGAAAAATAGTTTTTTTGAAAAGTGAATTCTAGAAAAGTAAATTATTTTATGATGTTTGGTAGTGTAATGAAAAATAAGTTGGAAAACACTTTCTAGTGTTTGATTATGTTATGGAAAATGAGCTAGAAAATAATTTATTAATGTTTTATTTTTCTCAAGTTTATTAAAATAATGAGGAACAAATCTTACAAATTAAAAAGTTGAATGAGAATGAAATTGAAAAAAAAAATTTCATAAATTATTTCAAATAAAATAAATAATAATCAAAATAATATAAATCAAATCTAAAAAATAAAAAAAATAAAAGATGAAGAAATTAAAATAATAATAATTAACATTTCATAAATTATTTCAAATAAAATAAGTAACAATCAAAAGAATGAGAACTAAATTTGATAGATAAAAAATTTCAATAAAAAAATGATAAGGGAAAAGCAAATAACAATTATAAAAATGAGGACCAAAGTTAATATAAAAATTAAATTTTAAGAGATGAAATTGAAAAATAAATATTCAAAACAAAATATATATAGCAATCAAAAGTTTGAGGACCAGATTTGATATAATCAGCAAATAATATGATATTTTTAATTTTTTTACAATTTCTGAAAAGTGTTTTTCGCCCAAATTTTTCAGGAAAACACTTTTCTGAAAACTAAGCTAAATTTTTCTTTAACTGAAAAGTGTTTTTCGTTGACCAACTTTTCTAATATCAAACAAAAACAAGAAAGTTTAGAAAATATTTTTCCAGAAAAATTTGAAAAGTGGTTTTCCAAAAACTACTTTTCAAAAAATAAACATGGCTGTAAATTGATTCTAGATTAACACCTTTTACATATAATCAAAAGATAATAAATGATAAATTACCAAAAAAAAAAAAAGAAAGATAAAAAGTAATTGACTAACATTATCTCCGGCCATACCTCTTCCCAAAAAATCCAAGAAAAAAAAAAAAAAAAAAACCTCTCACACTACCATGTTTGAAAAGAAGAAACTTACCGTGAACTACTAATAAATTTAGTAAAGTCTCGATTCACAATGTGATTTTAATAATAATAAAAAATTGATATAAATTACTTTTGATCTAATTGTTATTTGCAAGTTGACTTGATTATTATTGTTATAATTCAATTTTGATTCATTTGCCTTTTAATCTAATTTTAAGGGGTTAAAATTTGAAATTAAAAGATCAGGAGCTTGAATGAAAATTTTGGAAACTTCAAGGACCAAATTGAGAAATGGCCGCCCCAACCAGAAACGGCGCCGTTTTGTCATCTCCATTCTTCGTCTTCTTCCTCTGAAAACAGAGGAGACCACCTGCGAAGGAAATACAGAATGGCACCCAGACAGGCAACTCACACCACCAGACACATTGCAATGGCCACGACTTCCACCACCAGCTTCGCAGTTCGTTTCCGTGTCCTTCGCCGCCATAACAAGCCATTGAGGAGTGGAGGAAACCACCACCAACAGTCCAGCAATGGCGGGACTGTTGGTGTCCCAATCCAAAAAAAACACGGAGTCTCAAATTCTATCTCCACATGAAGATCAGCGCCCGGGGAAGATAAGGATTGGCCTTGCGCGAGAAAAGCCTATAAAAGGCAGAGGAGAGCAGACGAGGGGTGGGGATCCGGAGGAGGAAAAAAAAAAGATAACACAGAAAGGAGAAAACAGAGAGAAAATAAAAAGAAAAGAGAGCAGAAGGGAGGAGAGGACTGGCTCTTGAGAAAGCAGAAACATAAAGAAAAAGAAGAGAAGACGAGGAGCAGAAAGGGAGTCCAAGGAGTGCTTCATCCAGCACCTGCATCTTTGCCGCTAAAGGTCGCTGCAAAAAACGGGGAAGTCACTTTCAATTCTCCCCCTCCCTGCATTTTAATTACTCTCCTCTTGTAGCGAGCGTGCGTGAACTTCACGCACGCTTGCAAGTAAAAAACAAAAAACGGAAAGAAAAGGGTTACTGGTCTGAACCAGTAACCAGTAACCCGGCCAGCTGGCTGGGTCCAACTCAGCTCAATACAAAAAATAAAAGAAACGGGTTGGATCTGGACCTCCAGCCTAGCCGGCCCAAACTGTGCTGGCTAAGGGTGTGTGGCAAAACACATCTTATACCTTGTCCATGTATTTTATCCCATTTTATTTTGATAGTTGGCCAAACAAGCTCCGTATTAATATTAGAAAATTTTGAAAATATTGGAGGATCATTGTTGATTTATTTGTGGGCCTATCGTATTTTGTAGTATTTTTTTAACGTTTTGTGTTTGTTCTGCTATGTGCTCAATTTATAGATCATTGTTGTTAAATGAAAATATATTGTGCAATGCTTTTTTATTCTTGTCTAAAAAAACAAATAATAAAAAATGGTAAAAAAGAAAAGAAAAAAAAGCATAGAAAAATTGTTCCTTCTTCATTAAAGATTCAAAATTTTGCGAATTTATTTACTTATGCTAGAGTTAGAAATATCACATATTTTGAGTTTTTGTAATTTTTACCAATGCCAGGGTTCAAAATATTTGTAGGTATTGTTCACTGACACCAGAGTCAGAAACATGATAGGAAGAATAAAAAAAAAAAAGAAGAACAACAAATTCTTAACAATTTTAGACCAAATCAGCAGTGTAGCCTAATTTAGGTAGAATGTTTAAGGGGTGATAATATTTTTTCTTTCAGGTAACCAATCCCGTATCATAGAATATCTATTGACCAATTAGGGTTTCTAGTAACTATAATATTAGGTGGCGACTCCTTAAACAAAACCTTTTTTTTCCCAAAGAGCGAAATACTAGATATCTGTTCTTTTTCTAAGATTAATTTTTAATCGGTTGCCGCGATATCCGGGTGTTACAATTATATAAAAAGAACTTCACAAGTTAATACAGCAATTCTGTAGTTAGAACCTTTAATTAACCTCAGAATTATTTAGATAAATAAACACTTTGCCTTCTCTTTGATGATAAAAGTGCAAAGTCAAGGAAGAAGACACCATACAATTAGTTTAATAAGCAAGCATGAGGCCACGAGTTGATCCAGCTTTGACAATCATATATACATCAATTTAAAAGCTACTGCTGTAGCCTCTGGCGTCTGTGAATAGATTTCTTGTGCCTCAAACCAGTGTGCTGGCTTTTCAAGTCATCCATGACATAGCTTCCTACACCTTTGCTTGATGTTTTTGGATGCGACAAATATCACCAAAAAGGAATCGAAGTTAGTTTCTTCATGAAAAATTTAGTCGTCAGTCTGACACT
>Ga0325414_1001861_pt1 | contig 20857 bp, 14 predicted proteins | sample PopdelMetagenome_8_FD_206183 | JGI IMG/M metagenome (GOLD analysis project Ga0325414, IMG submission 206183) | Populus deltoides microbial communities from Bellville, Georgia, United States - Leaf-PdKOR-R3 | ecosystem: Host-associated > Plants > Phyllosphere > Phylloplane/Leaf | place: USA... | reverse complement strand
GGTTTTGCAAATCTTTAATTCTCAAACGTTGTTTTGTTCTTGATCAGTTACAAATGAGCACCTCGATCATAATATTTGCAGCCATGAGTACTTGAAATAAAATCTACCTACGAATTCATTATTGGCCGTATAATGTGATCCAAAATTACATTTGATATTCCCACGTAGGGAAAACCATGTATTACAAGATATACAACCTAACATAATCAAGAAGCATGGGAATACTATGCAATATACACGATTCATGTTACAAAAAAATATATATATTGGTGGAGTGCAGGATTTTATATACCCAAAACACTAACTTGACTGTCTTAAGTCACAGCTCACTCAATTTTCTCGATCACTTCCAACCTGGTTTTTCTCTTCCAACCTTTCATTGCAGCAACGAGATTGATCAACCCAACAATTTGATTTTTAGTGTATTCCTGAGAGGAAAAGTGTGGTTGTATTATTAAAAGATAGATTGAAACAGGTGTAAGTATGTTAAAAACAATAAAACTATCCCTCGGTTCCAGTGCAGAATTTTCTTACCGGGTGAGCACGAGCCCAGTGTACATACTCGGTTTCTGGAAGGTAGTAGGCCTGTATGGGTTGAGAGAACGAAAATTCCAATTAATAATCTTGATAGTGAAAATGTTCACTAGGCATTTCTAAGCGAAACGTGTATCCAAGAACCAAGGAAAATGGGTTGACCAAGCAAGCCTCAAGGCTCAAAGATCACTACTAATCATTTCTCCTCCAATATCTTCACATGTTTTTAAGAAATTGTCTCATTGAACATGCTAATTCTTACCTTTATGAAAGTTTCAACCATTTGTAATTTTGGCTTTACATTTACAGGGACAAAATGCTGGAGGCCATTGATCAAAACCTGAAAGGAATTTAGATAGCACTTAAATTATCAATTCTTGAGAGGTGCAAAAGGAGGTAGAGGCAAAATGGAAATCTTGAAAAATACAAATTCCTGTATGAGTTATGAAAGAACCTGAAGATCTAATGACATAAGAGCTCGTCCTTCATCACTGCACCTCTTCACCCGTGATAGACCTTCTATGAGAGTTTCAGCAACGATTTCAACACCATATTCTGAAAGACGGTCTTGTGCCTATGAAGATAGAAATATAGTTTAGACTAGTTTGTTATTCAAGTTTTGGGACATGAGAAACATGTTTATTAGTACAAAATTAGAACATGATCATAACCAGGCGGGCGAAAGATATTAGCAAAATAATATAATGAAGATATTATTAGATTCCGAGAAGAAAATAATACAAAAGTCCTCCATGACAAGATGTAGAAAGGTACATAGGAAGAAAGCAAAACCATAAAAAAAAAGTACTGTAGTCCCACTAAATAATTGCTCTAAAGACACCCCTCTAACTGCCCCTAAAGTGGAAGACTGAAGACCACAAGTAGATTATTCTATCCCACATCTGCTGCCTTGGAAAGAGTACTATTGAATGTTTTTTGAACTGCTGCTCTTCATCCACACATTTCAACTCGCAGCAAACATTCAGGAAGTGCACATTAAACATCCATGATTTACATGCATTTCATTTTAAATATTTAGATATTTGTTTCCTCGTTATCATCACAGGATTTTTAGAGCACAATAACACAGCAAAATTATGCCATTTATGATGAGGTAAGGCCAATGATTGGGAGGATTGTTAACCAAGTGGTTACTACCAGTAAATTAGCCAGCCTAAGAAACCCATTTATTTATCGGCATATGTGCACATACAAATTTATTCAAAGTTCTCGTGTATCCAGAATGTAAAACATCAACATCTTTTGGATGTTAATCTAACAAATATTGAGTTAGCAAACAAAAAAAATTGATGAGCATCAAGTTGTAAATTCTGTATTCCAAATTTTACAAAATGCTGCTCCACCGGATATGTGAACCAGCCATTACCTCTTTGTGAATTCCACCATGTGCAAGCCTCGTTTTATAGTGCTTAAACTCTCCCAAAAGTAAATCAACATACCTGTCAATATAACTCGTATGAGAGGGATTATAAAGTGATAGCAGTGATAATTATTGTAAAAATATGCTCGGTACCTATTAAAGAATTGTAAGAGATATCATGTAGTCCACAGATATCAAAAATCAAAACCTAACATAATCAACATAAAGGACTAGTTCCATTGACTAACATGGGTCAAGCTAAAGTGGAGGGAGGGGGTGTCACTGAGGACAAAGCACAAGAGGCAAGGACCAAGGTCATGACCAAAAAAAGCTCCAAAGTAAAGTTTTATTATCAAACAAAAACTCCACCCTAAGCCAACCAGAGTAAGTGAGCAGGACAGTGAATCAAAAATTTCAATTGATAGCACAGAATGCAGTACAAATATTATAAATAAAAAAAAAGGAAAATTGTAAGTATATTTTTTTAAACATGACTAGAAAATGTTGCAAGCTAAACCACCTTTGATTTGTGAAATTAACACACTCAACACGCAGTTTTAATTGAAAAATTACAAAAGAGATAGATGATATCAAGGTCATTAAAAGCATGGAAGTTGCAATATGCTCGAACAATATAAACGAGCATATAATTATAAGAAAAAGGAGAGAATGAAACATACCCATTATGCTCTAGACCAAGCTCTTTTACTTCCCACTTAGCATTAGCTATCCGATCAACATACCTGCTAAAAAGTGCTTTGCATCAAAGATGGTAGCAATGAACCAAACAAAAATTTTTACTAAAAGGTAACGAAGAATCCGGTGGAATCTTGAGTTTTGATTGTATTTTGCTTGGGAAACTGATCATCTTGTTTTATCTAGGTACAGTTATCAGGATGTCCTTCAACCCAACAAATAACTAACATATTTTGTAAACAATCCCTATCACAGATAAAGCGATTAAAATCTGCATTTGCTTCATGTTTTCACAGCTCACCCATTTGATGCTGCAAGTCCTCCTTTAGCTGAGTCTATTAAAGTCAGAATTTTGTTGTCTCAAATCATGTGTTCCTCATTAAAGAAATTTACTTTGTTTTAGTTTCCAGACTACAGCTTCCATTTCTGATTACGAATGTTTTATCTAATTACCAAATATATTAAATATGATAGTTATGCCAACTTCCCCCAGCTGAAACTTTCATGCCCTGTAAATAGGTTTTTCTTTACACATTATCCTGCATCATACTTCACTTGTCTCCAAAATTTGACTCATGATCCATTCACAAGCTGTGATTTTTATTTAAGTGGAAGAAGGCTGTTTCCATTTTATGTTATTTTCAAATTTCAAGGGCTAGTAAGGTTGCTTGTATTATTGTTATTTGACTTCATTTGATATAGGAATTGACTTGCCATTAAAAAGGCTGCTTTAAAGAACCTTTGAACAGTTGACACAGATTAGCAGTTCCATCAAATGTATCTTAAATCAACATAAAAGTCATAAGTTATCATCCGCAACGAGAAATGCCGTTGGAAATGGCTTTGGGCATCCAATAGGGCTTCATTAAAACTATTCAGCCCATTAATCCACAAGAACATCCGATGGTTTAATTAATATAGAAGGGCTCAATCAACATTATTCAGTTCTAAACTTACCCATTAATGTGAAGAAGTAATCTTGCAGTGGTCCGGTGTAAGTGCTCTATAACATCTGGTACAGAGTCCACCTGATAAAAAAAAATAACCTACTTGTCAATAAAAAAGGAATGAAAATATCTATTTCTAAATTAAGGACCAAAATAATAACATCATGTAAAAACCAAAAAAAAAACTTATATGGAAAGATTACCCCTGAAGTTTAGCAAACAGGTATATATGATTGTCCAAACTTTGTTATAGGACAACTTCACTTATTAGAGGGTTGAATAGATGAAAAGAGAATATAAAGAGCATGCCTATTCAAGTAATGGGCAAGTTTTATGGTAAGAAATGTAGGTTATTGGGGGGCAATCAAGTCCTCCCTCTCTCTTAACCAACAACAATCTCAAATTTTAGATGCTTCCACTCCACCATCGCTCATTTCCTTTTCATTGACCAAACCCTATACAACCTAGCAACTGAAACCATCTGAACATGATGTGCACACATGGATAGATAAGTAAACTCCCAGGCTCTAGTATTCAATTGCAAAATTAATTTACTTTCTGAAATTCAGATGGTTTTCTAGCTATATTAGAACATGGAATAATACCCAGACAAACATATTTCATACTAGTGTCCTTTTCTCCTACAGCATATAATAATGTCAAAATATATAATTCCGATTATCCAATTTAACAACTCATTAATACAGTATCAAAATAATTTTTGAAAGATTTCAAAAAATTATGGCTAATAAAAATGCTCCAAAATACAGAAACAAGGAAATATACCACGAGGACAAAAAAGTCTTCCACTATAGCTGGATTATTTTGAAGAAGCATTGACTGTAGATGGGTTTTAGATCTGTGTAATATTTGAGCAACAAGAGATATGGTATCAGCAGCAGCACATCTTTCCTGCAACACAATGGTCTATTACTGTAGGCATACTGATTACAGAACAGTTCTTTTGTAAATTCAAACAACCAAATTTAGCTGATAGCAATTAAGAGTTTTTAATAATCAAGAAGCCACTGCACATTCATTGTAGCTATATATGTATTCATACACATGCATCATACGACAACCCATTGAAATGCAAGATCTGCTTTTGATAGTTTTGTTATACAAGACTGAATCATAATGTGATAAGTTTCATTGTACAGGATAGCATGATAATGAAAGTGACAATAATGGCCATTGGACATCCACGAGAGTCAAAACTCCAATAAACTTGCCAAACATTTTACAACACTAATTTCCTAATATTTATGAGCTCAACCTTCTCAGCAGGGAAAAATGCTGCCAGTGTCAAGGCCAGAACAAAAGATCCTTTTTCTTAGAGAAAATAAATGTGTCCTGTGTAACAGAGGTGGATGATTCTCCATATGTACAGACGGGGAAAAAATGCACTGATCTGCTTTCTACAATCAACGGCATATCATGAATACCAAACAAGTTATAATTGGCTATTGCATGACCCTACTTCAGTGAACATCAAGAACAGTGATGATCTTTATCCTGGTCTCTACGCACTTCAAAGTCAAAACAGTTGCACTGCGAAGGGCACACTCTCAATGTCTACATTGATGTAGGTAGAGAGAAGAATTAAGAGAGAAGAAAAAAAAGTCAAAATCAAACAACGAGCATTAGGTTACACAATGACCGATGGGTAGTTCACAAATGATATCCATACCAATATCACAGACCTCATTGCTATTAATCTTGATTTTTTTTTATTTTGTTTTAGTTATGCTAACTTAGTTTTAAGTGTACTATGCTAAATTGCTAAATTATTTTTTTTTAGAACTTCTTAGTTTCAGGTATACTAAGCTAAATTGTTAAATTATTATCATACAAATGAGATAAGCAAGAAAGTATTTTTCATGATATTAAGAAATTAGTTATTTAAATTTTAGTATCAGTATTTATCTTTTCTAGTGAAATTACAATACTAAGCATGTTTGGCTGTCTATTTTTCTAACTTTTATACTTTACTTTTAAAAAAAAACAATAAAAAAGCGTTTGATTAGGATTTTAAAAATCAATTGCTTCACTTTTGAGAGTGGAAGGTTAATTTTATAAAAAAACAGGTTAAATATATATAAGCTTCCACTTCAAAAAGCATGAGAAGTGATCATTTTGAAATGGAAGGCTGATTATTTTATTTAAAAAACTAAAATAACCTTAAATATTTTAGAATTAACGAACCCAAATCATTTTTGCTTTATATATAGTAATTAACTAATATTTAATTACAAAGAAGTTAATAACCTTAAATATATTAAAATTAACTAATTTTAATTATTTTATTCCAAGTATATTAGTTCTCAGCTTATAATTAAATTATTTGATAACTATGTTTACTAAAAAAAACTATGTAAGGTTTTTATTATTGCTTCTTTTAAACTTCTTTTTATATGATATTTGTGTTTTAAAAAAAAAAGAATTCATTTCTTAAGCAATTCATTTAGTTTTTTAAAGAAAATGTTTAATTTTAGTTGTCCTTAATGGTAATTTAATTTAAGTGATTTTACTAACAACACAACATAACAATTCATTACCAAACAACTTGATGTGTTTAATCAAGCATCCCAGCACAGCAGAGGTCAAACCAAATCTAATACTAGCATGAATGCCAATATAACCAATGTACCACGATCACAAACAAAATTGCAACTGTGATTCTAAACCGAGGAAGACAAAGTACAGGATAACAGAAGGAGATGATGCAGGACGACTTAGGGGCAGTTCTGGATATGACTTTTAAAGGCTGTTTAGGGTTGTGTATAGAGGCGTGAACAGTAATTTTAGGAGATTTTAGGCAAAATCTTTGACGTGTAATTGTTATAGGGTTGATTAGGTATGCATGAGAGGTTGTTTAGGTCTATTGATGAGATGTTTTTAGGTTAGATTGATGGGGTTTTCTTGGAAGTTGTAGAAACTATTTGTCACATTAATAGGGTTTCTATGAGTCACACATAAAGGATAGAAATACCTAAGCTTCACACCGATGGTTCTTGAAAGGTGATAGATTGAGTCACAAATCAAAAGCAAATTGCTAGAATTTTATTCATCAAGTGTTATTAAAATATTGAAAGATTCATTATATAGAGTTGATATGGTACTCAAAGGCCAACATGGACTTATTTTCTTATAAGAAAATACTTATTATCTATTTAGAATAGGAAAAACCTAATAAAGGTAATTACTTTAGAACTAGTAGAATACAACGTAGTAAACAAAAACTAAACTAAGACAATTTTCCAGATTTCCCAGCAGATCAGGATGTTACAGAAATAACCATGCCACAAAGGAACATTAGTTTTGCTTCTTTTGATATCTCCATCAGGGAAAACCAACTGGAGAAGAACTATAGGGATGGAAAACAATCTATCTATTTATTGTCAGTCCCCTGATCATCAAAAAAATGGCTCTTGAACTTAAGAAACAGAAGCTTTTATATAATACAACCATAATTGAATTATTAAATAGAAAACCCAAACCCAACACTACTCAATAAGAAACAGAATGCTTTCGATAAAAACTACTGGACAGAAAATAAAACAAAAAAGGCTCTAAACAGTAAAATTTATAATAACTGTAAAGAAAAAAAATTATTGAAATAAATCCTAGAAGTCTTTCTGGGTTCTCCATCATCATTTCTTAGGGAAACAAAATTTTGATTAATTCAAGTACACTCTCGTCTTGTGTAGGTGGCACACAATGGATTGGAAAATATTTCTCTATTCAGAAAAAAATTACTTTTGCAAAATTATTCTTGCATAAATACCTTGAGACCAAAGGATGTGGCATGATTTGGAGGACTAGCCGGTGTTACATCTCCATGCATATATGTACTCAAAGACGTTGGGGAAGAGCATGAAACAGGGGTCAGCTGGGGCTTTATCCATTGGTCACAATCTTGTGTAATTCTGGATATAGCAGTCTTCAGCCGATCTGGGTACCACAGACATGAATTATGGGTACTTAGTTCAAAATAGTAGCAGCTGATTAGGGGTGAAGGAGCATATCAGAATTGATCAACATGGGACAGGATGGAATTTTGGAGGAAAAAAGGAACCCTTACAATTGAGAGGGTCAGCTTTTCCATTTGAATTAGAGTTCTGCTGACCAAATGTTTCAAACACAGAATAGAAGAAAATCTCAAACAACTGGCATATACCCTGCAAAACTATACTGAATCAGGAAAAACAATTTAGAGGGAAAAAAAACTACAGATTTTTAAAGTTAAATAAATAGAAGACAAAGAAACAAGAAATGTAGACAGTATAACATACCTTAAAAAACTCAACATTTACTATTTCTAGTTTCTGCATGAACCTTGCATATTTGTCCATTGATCTAATATCCACAAATAAACACAGCTCAATAAAGCACAATTATGTATAGTTGCAGGTTATAATATCCACGTACAAATAGTTATCAGTTAACAGCACAAAATGGCTTTGCACCTGAGAAGACAGAGAGATGATCCTGTCTGTGCAGATATCTCATCATCTTTACAATGTGAAAAGTTACTTTTAGGAGCTTTTGGTTTTGAAATTCGACTTGGGAGTTGACTGTCCTCATCAATGAAGTCTGCAAGAAGATCTTCATTTTCATCTTCTGAAACAGGAGTTTCATTTTTATGACTTGCACCACCACTATGGGGAGACGCCTGATCACCGTGATAGCTATCATTAGCATGTCCATCATATTCACCAGCAGTTGCCCCATTAAGCAGGGATGAACTGTGGCCTTCCACTGAAGTGGATATTATTTTTGGCGAAAATGGATTTCCACTTTTAATCCAAGAGGTAAATCCACTCTTTTTGATAGTGGCATCAATGGAATTCACTGATTTGTTAGAGTGATGCAATTTTGCATTTGAAGAGATACCGTGAGATGGAACTATCAGGGCAGCCCCATTGCCAACAAGCCCAGCAAAACTAATTGCTTGGACTGTATCTGGTGGCAATTTCAGCCAACTTTCCTTTTCCAAAACCATTTTGAGTGCCTGAAAAAGTTTTACGAAAAAAAATTATATTGTTTTTCCAAGAATTATATATTCAGAATTTAGATAAGAAATTTTATTAGAATCACATAAAAGCAAGTTATGTTAATGTGACAGGACAATAAATAAGAAACAAAGTGAATTTATTGACTAATCAAGCTTTACTTTGAAGGGGGGTAATAAAGCTCTGAAGGTAAATGTATCATGCACCTAACAGAGCAGGGATACGAGCAAAGAAAACTAACATTGTAAATCAAATTAACCCTGGCAACAACTTACATGAATATTTTGCCGATGAAATGCAAGAAAATAGTTCTCACATACAGCCTTCAACTTCTGTCGGAACTCAACTGCTTCAACTCCACAGAAGGCTTCCCCAGCCAAGATGAATACATTCAAATCTTCATAATTTTTCAAGAATTGGTGTGTGCTCATAGAGCTAATAACTGCAGAAGAAAGCAACACTGATACTCGGCTTGTTGTAAGCTGCCAAAGATTCTTTCGACCTCGCTGAAGAGTTTGTGAAACAAATGCTGTCGCATCTTTTCGCAGATGATACCAAGGAGATCCACTGATTGATGCTTCACCACCATTACTTCTAGTTTCATCTGCATCAAAATTGGAATCTAAATACATGTAAGTTGTTGTAGATTCCTCGGTAGGAGATGAACCAAGCATTCTATCTACAGATTCACGGGGAGATCCATTGCTTCCTAAGGAATCCTGCTTCATGTCAGATGTTTGGTATGCCGAATCCTGTAAACCAATGAACAAGTTTTGAGGATAAATGAGAGAAACAAACACGTGAACAGAAGATACAACTGACATTGCAGAACCAATGTTATTTATAACACTACATAAGAAATACAAAAAATACCTTCTGACTAAAATAGATTCAAGGGTGGAAAAACTTGTCTCTAGTAATCATGGAAGCTTTCCAACTCATACTGCTTTTATTATCCCCGTGATTTCGATTAACAGAAAAAACAATTCTTGGTTTAAGAGGCTATGGGTTGGTGTGAAAGATCTACATTTAAGTTGTTTAGCTTCATTTCATGTAAGAATTCTAGGTTTTCCAGAATTAATGCGCCTGCCTCATCTATGATTGGTAATAATGTCACCATAAAATGTGTAGTCAAAATGAGAAAACAAAACCAAAATTTACTATTACTATAAAAAAAACTAAAAAACAAGGCACTAGATGCAGAAACAACGCACAAATGATTAACAATCCAATATGATCCATTAAATTAAATGACAATCAACAACCGTTACACAGCTAGTTTAGAAACATATTTAAGCAACCATCCAAAGTTTACAAACAAAAAAATGGATAAAGCATAGATAGGGAAAGAAAGCTTAGGGTACTCAATTTAACCATCAATGTTTGCAAGCCCTGACCTTGTTGTGGAGAGGACTGAAAACATCCCATAAAAGTAAGGAAAAGGAAAAAAATAAAAACAAACAGGGTATATAAAGAATATAGTCTGACCTTGTTCTCCAGCTGGAAGTTCATGATTTCATGATAGGAACTAATCAACCTGAATAAGACCGCTAATGTTCTCAACAAACACTGCCTGAACTTAGATTCAGGTATCTGAAGGCTTAGATCACTGTAGGTAAGTCTGGAATGAAATGCACAAAAATATCATGTAACATATAAAAATAATTGAGTTATGATGGATTCAATACTGAAACAGTTAAAGTGAAAAGAAAGTACCTACTGTTCTGCATCTGTATTTCCAGATCCTGCATAAGTTAATCAGTTATCTGAGTAAAGATTACCTTGGGAAGATAGCTGACATTAATTTCCATGGAGGACTAAAAAAGGAAAGAAATTTTGAAGGGGAAAACCCTGTGAAGAAGTTGAGATTTTAAACAACCTCAATGCATGCATCAATAAGTGCGTAGGTGCAGAGAGAGATTTTGGACTTGAAATTCATAACTGAGCTATCTATATCTTGCCCACTACTGATTATATGAAACTAATTTCACTTATAAAATCATGCTCCATCTGAACCAGAGATATTGTCATATTTGACTTTCACACATATTAATAATGTTATTAATTGATATTCCATATCATCAATTTTATCCATAATTTCTAAAGACCCCCTTTCCAATTGTAGGTCTCCTGTAAAATGAGCTTTAATTAGGAGCACTGTAGGAAAATATGTGACTTAATATTTCGACCAAGCAATCATTTTGGGACAAACAAAAATAGAAAGGCAGACAATTTCTTTGGAACAGAGGGAGTAATTAGTTGTACGTACCTCCTGCACAGTATTCTTCAACACAGAGTGGGTTTCTGATAAAACTTCCTGCATATAGAAGCTTTGCAACTTTTCAGCAAGACCAGAGATATCTCCAATTAAAGCATATGCATCAACTACCTGTACAAATTGTAACAATCTATCATTTGAATCTTCAATCTTGCACACTGCAAGTGGTTCTACTGATTCTTCAAGTTCAGTTTGCCAAGATAACATACTTCAAGTCTCTGACTACTCATATCTATTACTCATAAAATAAGGGGGATTGTGAGAAAATGTAAAACAAAACGAACCTAATACAAGGGTGAGGGGAGAAAACATAAGTTTTTTTTTTAATACTACCAATCCACAATTTTGTTGCAAAAGTGTTGCTTGTTTAGGTGGCACATGAGCTGATTCAAAACTCAAATACCTAATGTCTGGTAACAAGAGAATAAGATGTTAACCAAAAAAGAGGAGGAAGAGAACATGGTTAGACAAGATCAAGATAAAGCTATCATTTTTTCTCTCAATGGTCTGATAGTTATGTAACAGATACAGCTAACCCCCCTCCAGAAAAACCCAGCTGAGCTAGAGGAGCACACATGGTTAAATAAGATCTAGAGAAAGCTATCATTTTTTCTCTCAATGGTCTAATAGTTATGCAAGAGATGGAGCTAACCCCTCCAGAAACCCCAAGCTGAGCTAGAGGAGCAAAATCCATTCCTCAGTTTCTGATACAACGCCCCAGAAATGTTGACACTTAAAACTATCATTTTTCAGTTGATTGAGGAAATGATGTCCCAAATCCAGAATGATGGTTACATTAAGCATACACATGACATTCTATAATAATCTTGTGGGAAAAAAAAAACTCATTAACAGTTAAACTACCAGTTTTCAGTTGATAGAGGAGATGATGTCCCAAATCCAGAATGATACCGCTAATCATATACATGAAATTTTATAAAAATCATCTTGTGAAAAAAAAAAGCTACAGCAAAAACCAAAAAAAAAAACACAACATATAGCATTGAATAAAACAAACCACTTGTATGAATAAAGTTACATGAAAAAAAAAATATATATATATATATATATAAATTTATATAAATAGCAATTTTGACAATAATATGAAATTTGAATAAGATAAATATCCTTTTCACAACAAAGGATCAGTATACTGACTGTTATATAACTCTCCTCCTTGAACTGCTGGCACACTCCCAGCAAAAGGGCATCCAGCTTTTGAAGGGTTCTTCCCAACCAAACCTGTATGAAAATCAAAACCAGTTACAAGAATAGGGAAAAATTGCTCAAGTATAACTGTATGTCACCAATGTGAGCTTCAAGTCACAATAAAAGGGCAAGACATACAATCAAATGGCGAAATAATGAAGCATGAGAACGAAAAAAACTGGGAAACAGCAACAGTGAACTTGGATTTCTTGATATATGCATTATTAAACGTAAGACAAAAAACAAAATAAGACTAATTTGGTTTGAATGATAGATGAGTTTTTTTGTTTAAGCCAGGAGAAAAATGTATTAAAATAAAAAAGAATCACAAAAGCTTGATAAAGAATAGTAGTTGTATGTTTAATTCTTATTTATATTCACCTCAACTCCACGGCTCATCTCCTGTATTGCTGGAAGCTCTGAGAAACTATCTAATAGCTGTAAATACTCGGATAGGACTTGGAATGCCTGGGAGAAAAACACAATTTAGTGGAATTCTCTGACACAACAAACAAGAAAATAGACCACATTTTTCGCAGAGAAGGAAGGTTGAGAACTGAAGTCCATAACACCATAGGATACCACTAGCAAAAAAGATGCATTGACCAACCTTGCAGTAATTTCCTTTTTCAACCAGGGATTCAAGTGCCACTTGCATGTCCAATGCACGATGAAGCTCAGTTAATACTGCAAGCATGTCCTGAAAATGGAAAAGGTGGTTCATACTTATCAAATGCAGCTCCAAACATCGATATATTCTTGATTGAAAAACGAATCCACAAAGAATGAAATGTTCAGATGTTATTACTAAGATATCCAGGAAGATGAGCATACCAGGAGAGTTTGTTTCCTTTTGGAATTACTATTCACTACAAGATCCCTAGAAACCTCATTCATTGATGAAGTCAGGTGCCTTCTACCATTCTGAAAAACAAAATGATGGATATCCAGATCCGGAAAGAGAAGCAGTGGTGACAATAGCATCCTCAAAAATACACACCCACATCATGAATTTAGAAGGAAAAAAAATAGATGCATTTCTTACAAGTATCCTTCTTGACTAAGGCCCTTTAATCATTAAGGAAAACACCGCAGGAATGCTTACCATGCAGATGACATTAGCAACCTTTAAATCTTTCTCTACTTCCCTCACCAAATTCATCCCCTTCACTGGCCAGAAGCAAGTATAAACATCTCATTCAAAAGAAGGACTACACAGACTTTTTTCTATAATTAAAATTTTATAATTTCACTCCAAGCTTTCTTTACTTGATCAATATAAATGCATGGACAAGGGAAATTACTAAAATGACAAAACTTAACTATATTATATAAGTTAATGTCAAGGTACATGTACAACAGCATCGCATCAACTCATAAAAGTGCCGAAAGCATTTAATGCACAAATGGGAAAGGAGGTTAGCAAAGATTAAGAATGCAAACCTTCTCAAGATAACTTTGAATTAGATGTGACAATTAATAAATGTACATGCAAAAACTTAATTTGATAAAAACAAAATATTAGCAAAATTTTCATGTCTAAATGAAATCTAATAACGCCTTACCCATTACTTCATGATGCTCCATGACATGAAGAGATAAACGCTCTGCTACTCTGTCTAGTTGTGCTAATCTAAGAGTGGCCTACAAAAAGAAGAATCCACATTGAATTGCAGTCAGTTAATTGAAGAAAAATATTTGAAAAAACAATTCTGTGAAAAGACAAAGTGCAACAACATATTCTATATGGTAGTTTAGACTGGCAATGAGCTTTAAACATGAACAAACAACTATGGCGTCTGCAAGTGCGTGGAATTCTGTGAGTTTAAAAGGGACATGCACTGGCAGTACAAGAAAAAAATATAAGCCATAATAGTAACAAATAAAAGCATAAACTCCATCATCACACTCTCAACAACATTATACTTGCCCTTGCGTTGTATAAATCTATTTACTATGCACAAACACAAACACAAACACAAAGAAAGAATGATCATGGAAAACTCCTATCAAAAGAACTAGTTCGTAGAATGGGATTCAGACTAATGTCGTGCTTGTGCAGGTTGAACACTCCTTAAATGCACATACTTTCAACCACATTCTTTTAGGTAAAGATCTAAGTATTGAAAATCACATTATTTATCACTATCACCCTAAAGATTCAAATGAGCTATAACTTTAGAGTATTTGCAGTACTTTAATTAACTGAACTGAAATTAGTTCAGTTCAATTTCAGTAGTTTACATGATGTGGAATAAGCAACCTAAAGCAATGACAGTGGTTGCAGATGGCAGAGTTGGTATCAAACTTAGCAAGAGAGCTGGCATTTACTAATATTGTTTGACTCCTTCATCACTATTTTGTCACCAGTTACCATCCCTATTATGACCACATTACATCTTATTGTGGTGTCATCGCTGACACCACAATAATCAAGATGTCTTTTGGCAATAATGGTGGCAGTGACAAGCACAGAAACAAATGTAGTTATGTGCCAACTTCGGTAAGAATAGTGGTAGTAATTGATGGAAGTGGCTGTAGAGGAGAATAGGACTCAGATAAATATATCTCAATTGTTTGCAGGGATTTTTTTATTTTATTTTTTTGGGCATATGGATTTTAAATTCCATGAGAAGTGAAAGTCAAAAATATTTAAGGTGATGAATTCCCAGATATTCTAAATTTGTGGCTGTTGTTTCCAATACTTATCCCAATTTAGGTTCCATGCACCACCAGAAATCAAACTAATGTAAAATCAACTAATGCATTTAACATGGAATTGGTTGTGGTTAGAATGCATGGCACAAGAAGCATCCAAAAAGCATAATAATGTGGCAAGGCATGCCTCTGGTATCATCATGAACAGGTCCACTTTAGGTGCCCAAATACTAGAAATAATCCTCACGGAAATGCAGGCAATGTAATGGACATTATCATCACTATGAAGTCATCATCATATTCTGAGTGAGTACCAAATAGAGCAACAAGCATAGGAAACTAGCTGAAGATAACCAAAGAACACTTATAATTTTAGGCTTGTTTATAAAGTAGGTCACATAATGTATGTGAGTTAGAATATCAATAAACATAATGAACATAGGAAAATCCCAACCAATATTCACCAATCAGGTATCAAGGCATATTATTTTCCCTGAAGAATATTGACTAATCATCAAAATTCAGTTATGGAAAATTACATAAATTTTGGGCCAAGCTAAACACCAAAGTTAACACATCATATTTTACAAATACGGTCTCAAATATTTCCTCTTTTAGACAAATAAAAGTAGAAGTAGATACTAGTTACAAAAAATGTAAGAGAGGTCCTCCAAACTTTCAAGAATCATCAGTAAAAGGGCAAAATAGTTAGTCTGCGTACTCCAACAGTATAAGCCCTTCCGTTTGCATATTTATGGGGTCCATGGATATTTATAATAAGCAAACCCCATGTATATGTGGTAGGAACAACCTCAAAGAGTACCAGATATTTTTCTTCCATTTATGTAAGTGATGTATCCTTCACGAATTATCTAACATGGATACAACATGACAGACACAACATTGCTAGGTATAATTTACATGCAACTTTGAGGCCACTTTGTTTTTATACTATTCATGATTTCATGATTGATTAAAACAAACCATTTCTCTACATGTAGAACATACAATGATGACATTATAATCCTACATACCATCAGATAACACAAAAGAAAGACCATCCAATTACCATGCAATATTCAGCCCACATCCTGTGAATACATCCAAAGAGAGTAAAATATCAATGATATTTTGCTAGAAGTACCTGTTCCTCAAAATACGTTAACTCGTTTTCTTCAGATGGAACATGCTCTAGAATATGCCTAACTGGATCAAAATCCTGCACATGATGATGTCCAACAGCCTTTTAATAAATCAGCAAAACATTAGCTCAATGCATACTCAACCACCCACATTCTAAGAAACGGAAATAAAATTGAAAAGTTCTGTAAGAGTGTAGAAGGCAAAAGAAATTTTTTTATAAACGAACATTATATCAACTAACTGAAAAGTACAGCAAAATCATGTTGTATGGTGGCTCATCTTCCAAATCATGAAAGCAAAGAAAAGAAGAAAAATCATAAACAAGTAGCCTGAACCAGCTGAATATCATTATCAGTCAAGAAAATTCCCCCAAAAGTACCAAGCATGAAACTGAAAAGTAGAGAGAAAAGCCACACATCCCACAAGAATTTTCTCCAGGTGAACTGATTCTTAAAAGTTATAGCATTAATCTCCAACCAAGTTCTGAATAAGACAGCAGAAATGGCATATTCCAAAAAAAGTCTTAAAAATCTTTCCTTTCCACAAAACCCACTCATAGTTCGAGACAAATACAAGAGTAGTGTCATCCAAAAACATTATTTGCTCAGAGTTACATGTAATCCTTCTTAAGTTGCAGAATCAGCACCTACAAAGCAACTTGTCAACATGAGCAGTAGCAAGGTAATTTTATGGTAACACAAGTTCGGATAAATAATCCCAGTTTTGGCACCTTATTTAATATCTTCCTTCTTCCTTGCTAATAGAAAGGACTTGTTGGAACTGATCTATAAAGAGTATCACTTCTAGCTCTCAAAAGTACCCCTTCCCCCTGGGTTTCATGATATCAGAACCACTGTAACTAGCAATGACTGAGGCACACATCTCTCTTGTGGCTAGACAATGAGTGATTCTGAGAGACTCCACTATATTTACACATACAAGGCTGTGTCCACAAGATTTATCTGTGGCCAAAAATACATAAATTAGCTCATTTCTCTCAATTAGTCAATTGGGAGCCTTTTTATATTTGTTTGGTTTATTCACCCACAATTTGATAAGTAAAAGCCAACATCAAAGGCTACTCAACCAGTTAAGAGGCTGTATATTGTGCCAGTGTGTCAACGTTTGACCTTTATTATCTAATAGGTTTTTCTCTCTCGATGTTATCAGATATTGAAAGCGAAAAGTTCAGATCCTCTCTTCATCAGTATTATCAAAAGCCAACTTCAACATTAGCTACTCATGTCTACTGATCTCAAATCGAGCCAACACAAACAACATAGCTAGATATAAAACACTAATCCAATATCCAATTGGTTCAGGAGCAAATGACCATGAAATAATCATGGCATTTGAGGACTATGTTGATGGTGTCATATGGGAAACTTTTTTATCTCAAAAAGATCTATCCAATCTTAAGATCCTTAAAATGACATCACCATTTGATTTGACAAATTGATTAACTCTACAGACATCTGCTAGTGTGTGTGTGCGTGTGTGTGAGGGGAGAGAGAGAGAGAGAGAGAGAGAGAGAGAGAAGTGATTTTAAATCAGAATGTTATTGCAGTCTACTCTGTGCTTAAAATACTCTGCAAGTTTGCTTTCAAAAGTGGTAGAGAAGGAAACGGAAAGAAAGCAAACAATCAATGTGATTTTCAGTGGTTGGAGAAGTGAGAAATTTTGAGGCTTTGGAATTCAAAGTCTCACAAGTGAAACTCTTTTGTGTGATTTTTTTTAACTTTTCAATTCTTTAAGCAGTTTATTGGTGTCACGTGGATCTGCTAGAAGTGAAGTTACCACTGCTGCAAGAAATTCACCTTTTTTTCTTCTGATTGTGTGTTTCTTAATTAAATTCATTCAATTGTTTACTTACAATTATCTTGCGACATTAGACTAATAGAAAAGAGACAGATAAAGGTTAATTGAAAAATTCCAAAGGGAGCCAAAGGTTTGAGCATTTGATACCATGATTGATTAAACTCTCGCACAAATAAAAAAAAATTCAAGGCATATCATGAAGACGTGGAGTAAAGTAGAAAAATAGCTAGTGATGTTCTATCAATAATTCTTGCTACAAATAGACTAGCAGCATTTTCTGACAAATAAACCATGTTCATAAAAACAATATTGACATGCTACATAGAAACAGAAGAAAATTTAAAGCACATAGGAACCTCTTCATAGAAGTCTTCTTCCAGCTCCTCCACCATGTGACCTTGTGGTATGCTTCCATATATTGATCGTAGTTCTTCAGAACTTGAAGGAAGATTAAACCGCTGATGAGGAGGCATTCCTGCAAGCACGCGAGCAACAGCAGCTGCTGCTGCAGCTCGAGCTGGAACCTGAAAGGGAAATAAGAATCAAAATCTGTCTGTATGACTTTAGCAATTTGAATGAAAGATCTCCTTATAAACAGTGAGGATGAGTTAATTCCAAGACTGTTACTAAATTTGTTCCGTGAAAATTATAGTCTGTGTGAATTGTTCAAGGGATGGTGAGCCAATCACTCACAAGAGTAATATTTTACAACCAGCTCAAGATTGAAACAAGAAACCTCTTGCTGGTGCTGTGGCACTAAAGCTCAGAAACTGAACACATTCATGTTTCAGAGATTCAACTCTTGATAATATTTTCAGTTACATTTTTTAATGAAAACAGAGTTTTCAATGCATAGCATATGATGAGAGCTACTGGATGGGTGTTTACATATTATGTTGAACTGTTGATGAAAATATTCAGAGTTTTTAACAATTTGCTGCCAGAGCTCCATAAGAAAGTTGGTTAAGGAGAAGTTGAACGACAGGGAGAGAGCTAGAAAGAAATAGATCTTTACAAAACTCTACTAAAGAGAACCCATAAAGAAAAACAAGAAACCAATAAGCGTAAAAGGAATCTGCAAAACAAATAACCAGAGTATTATCAACAAATTATTGCTCCCTGTTCCAAAGATCTGAAGTCTTTATATTAGGCTCCTTGAATTAGTCAGAAAATAGCTAGAGGAATTAAAGCAACCCTACTGCAGTAATCAGTACACAAGTGGGTACATCTCCATGTTCATACTTCAATTAAATATATAAGCGTCCAACCAATCCCCTTCATTGTAGATATGCTCCCACGGCATTGAAGTAAAAATGGTAAAAGTGCCATTCCATTCAGCTGCCCTTTTATTAAAGAAAACCCTACTGATCAACCTTTTTTTTACGAGATTGTCAATAGTCAACATAATCCCACGCACCAGTTCCTAAAAGAACAAAAAGAGAAGGGGGAAGAATCAACCTTAGAAGGAACAACTGCCTTCCAAATAGGTTCAACAAAAGATAGTTCTATCAACTCCACCTTCCCCATCAAAAATAAATAAATAAAATAAAATAAAAAAACTCCTCAAAATAACAGCATGATTAATACAACCCTTTCAGTTTGGGAGTGTGGTAGATATTATTTTTCAAAATGTTTTTTTGTTTGAAAGTGTTTTTCATTTGAAAATGCATCAAAATAATTTTATTTTATTTTTGACATTAACACATCAAAACGTTTCAAAAACACAAAAAAAAAAATTGAAAGCTAAAACTAATTCAAAAATTTTCAAAACTACAGTTGGAACGCAATACCAAATACCACCTACCTCCAATAAAAACAATCTTTCTTCAGGAATCTCCAATGCATCACAAAGCATGTCAAGAAAAATAGCATTTATTCCAAATTCCAATCTCGGCAGAACTCCCACAAACAGCACTAACACCTTGAGAGTTAAATAAAGCATTCACATCCCTAACTAACAAGAAGACCTGAAAACTACTCCGATCCCTAACTAACAAGAAAACCGGAGAATTACTCCTCTACTAGCGACATGCCCCACCAAGAATCAAGCTAAAAAGAACAACATTTCCACTACAAGCGGCACAAAATCTTTCAACCATTTCTGATAAATCTCTGTTACGCATACCATCACCCTTCCTCACCTCATTCGAGTTCCAACCACCCAAAAAAAATATTTGGAAGTTCAAGAATTGCATTGCGTTGCTAGGGTTCACAAATCACGATTAAATAAAAAAATATATAGAATTTAAGCTTTCCAAATACAAATAATCAAAATAACAAATACAAAAGGCATCAATTTCAAAAACAAAACAGATACCTCAGGTCGATCAATAGTGAGAGGCAAGAGACCGAGAGATCTAGCAGAGCGAACAGAACTCAAAATCTTCTCACCAACTTTAGACAAATCCATTCCGCCGCTGCTTCCTCCTCCTCCTACTCCTTGTAACAATAAAAACGGAACCAAAAAGAATAATCTGGAGCGCTCAAATCCAAAACCGACACCGTCTTCTCCTAAATCAGCATTTAACAGAAAAGGATTCCCTAATACGCTACCGATTGGGAACAGATTTGGCTGCATTTCAACTCCGAACTCTGAGATCTAACCTCGCTACTGCTACTGCTACTGCAACAATACAACATTTTAATTAAACACTGTGTGTGTATTTATTTAATTTTCTTCTTTCGATCGAGATCTGATACTTCCTTTTTTGGATCGGAGAATGTGAGTTTTCTTGGGAGTGAATTTGGATTTCATGTTCTCTTTTTTTTTCCTACCATTGGTATTGTTATATGTAGTTATCATGTATTTATCTTTTGAGGACTTTTCGTAGGTGTTAATGCCTGGCTGACCTTTGAAAAATGCTACTAGTGTGTATATAATTGTCACAGCGGTTATTTTACTTTCTAAAATGATTTTTATTTGTAAATTTATAAAATAATTATTTTAAAAATATATATATTTGATATTAATATATTAAAAAAAAAATTTCAAAACCATTTTTAAAACCCGAAAACAAACCCTCTTAATTATTATTTTTATAATTAGGTGTTGGGTATGCTATTAAAAAGTTTTTTTTAATAGAAAACATTTAAAAATATATATTTTTAATATCAAAATATTAAAACTATTAAAAAAATATAATAAACTAAAATATATAGATGCTTTAATGGACTCTTC
>Ga0325414_1001860_pt1 | contig 20860 bp, 10 predicted proteins | sample PopdelMetagenome_8_FD_206183 | JGI IMG/M metagenome (GOLD analysis project Ga0325414, IMG submission 206183) | Populus deltoides microbial communities from Bellville, Georgia, United States - Leaf-PdKOR-R3 | ecosystem: Host-associated > Plants > Phyllosphere > Phylloplane/Leaf | place: USA... | reverse complement strand
TTTTTCCCCCCCTGAAACAGATAAGCTTTGTTCTTGTCCATGTAAATTCACCAACGTCCCACTTCCACCTCTAATTTGAAACTCCTCAGCTATTTTTTATAGTTTTCGAAGCATTTCAATTGCACCATAGTCTAGTTCTTGAATTTGGTTTTGATTTTTATGTTTTTTAAGTGTTTTATGAGATATTAAAAATATGAAAGGAAAAATTAAAAGAAATATAAGAAAAAATGGAATAAATACACGAAAGGTAAGTTTTTTGTTGATTATTCAGTAAGAGAAAGTAAAACTGGAACTATTAAAAACTACGGAGGTAAAACTGGAAAATAGTATACTATGAAGGCAAAAGTGAAGCGTTATGAATTTACAAGGATAAAAAATACAGTTCACCAAAAAAAAGGAAATATAATCCTACGTGGCCTACCCATATAGATTTGGTTTCCTTCAGCAGGGTGACCAGATAAAAGTCAATTTCCCCTTTCTTTACTTGGACCTCGCCCCCTCTATAAATACCAAAAGCAAGTTGCTAAACAGAGAAAAGAATCAAATGATTTATATAAAATACTCTCTCTCTCTTGATCACTGATTAATCCTCTTCATCCTCGCTCGCTTCTATAGCGGCCCTGTCCGTCTCTCGCTCTAATCAATGGCCGCGTCTCAAGCAAGTCTCCTGTTGCAAAAGCAATTGAGAGGTAAAAAAAAAAACAATGATTTTGAATCGGGTTATTTGTCATGTTTTTCTTTTAAGTTTTGATCTTTTAACGTATTCTGGTTGATTTTCCAGATCTCTGCAAGAAACCCGTTGATGGATTCTCTGCTGGCTTGGTTGACGAAAGCGACGTGTTTGAATGGAGCGTCTCAATTATGGGACCCCCTGATACTTTATAGTGAGTAGTATTTAGGAATACAAAGTTATGATCTTTAGATGTTTTAATTGGTTTTAGGATTATGATAATCGTTCATATTTTTCGGTCAAGGATCGTGTTTTTTTTTTCCGTGAATAAAAAGTTTTGATCTTTAGATGTTTTAATCGGTTCTAGGATTATGATAATTGTTCATATTTTTCAAGGATCGTGTTTTTTTTCCCTGTATGGATCTACTGTATGGGTTTTGATTGTCTGATGTTGATGCTGATGATGTTCTTGATATTTGCTCCACGATGATGGCTTCATGTTTTCTTTCAGTTTAAAGTCTAATGGTTTGTTGATTTTGAGCGATGATTCTGGTTTACTACTTGAGAAGCTACCTAGAGGGCAATGGTTAACTGGTTAGTGGTTTAATCGGATGATTAGCTGGACTTGATTAAATCATCTATCCACGAATCCTCTGTTTATATGGTCTTTGGTCTAGTTTTCGTTTCATTCTAGTTCTCTCCGATAACTTGCCAGGGCTGATATTATAGAGCTTGATATATTTGCTTCTACACATAAGACACTGCGAAGCTGGGTGTTTCCTTCTTTTTTGGTGTGTTTTTTTGGAGGAAAAAAAGTCGAGTTTGTTAACGGATGAGCTTCTCACAAAATTTCTCTCCCGCATCTCTTCTAGGATGGTGTTTAGGTGTTTACTTCTCTAAATCCTCATGAAAACTAGCCTATCACATGAGTTTTCCAAGAGAAATGGAAGGATTTAGTATAAACTCACAAAAATTCTCCCTTCTCTCTTTTCCCTAACCAGCCGGCCACACAAGCATATATATATATATATGCTTAGTCTAGTTGATCCTTAGTCGGGTGTAGGTTTAGGGTAGGTTGATGGCCTACGTCAATGTAGTCAAATCTTACATGTCATGATCCGGATGAGGAGAAGAAGGGTAGGTGTGGCCAACTGCAACTAGTTTGAAGCTAAGGCTCAGTTCAAATTATATTATATTTTTTTTCTGGAGAATTTTATGCAGAACTTTTTTAACATGCAAATTATGGCAATGAGTTTGAAACTAAGGCTCAGTTAAAATTATATTATATGTTGTTTGTTAACAAGCAATTCTCTTGTTACAGTGAAGGAGGTTTCTTCAATGCCATCATGAGCTTTCCAAAGAACTATCCAAATAGTCCTCCAACTGTCAGGTTCACCTCAGAGATGTGGCATCCGAATGGTGAGTGCTTTTCTTCTGTTATTTTCAATCCAATATGTATATTCATACTTTAGCTACTTATTTATTTTGGGATTCGGGCGTGGCATGCGTTCCGACATGTTTCCATTGTATATTTCAAACGAGTGAAGTTCTAAAATGTGTCTGGCTATCTCTCTGAACTGCAGTTTACCCAGACGGAAAGGTTTGTATATCGATTCTTCATCCACCTGGTGATGACCCAAACGGCTATGAGCTTGCAACTGAGCGCTGGAGTCCAGTCCATACTGTATGTGATACTTCTTTTTTCTGGCTGTTATGAGCCCGTAGCTTACTTTCTCTTGTTTTTTTTTTGGTTTATCCTATCAGCCATAGGTGGTATTTTGGCTTGATTATTGTTTGTTTTCTTTGTTTGCATTTGTTGTGAACACTAAGAAGCTGCCCTGTGAAATTCTATCAACCATATGTTTTTTTTGCTCTATGTGACATATGCTTTTTTGTGCTCCTATCTAACATCTACCACTGGAAGGCTGCAAGCGTTTGAATAATGATTTGCCACTTGCAGTTCTAAGTTACCATTTGGTTCATGGATAAGGAAGAATGTCTGGAGAGATGTGCATGGTAACTCTTTGCTTTCATGCATGATTTTAATCCACTTTATGGCGTGATCATGTGATGGTGGTTCTGGTTGGCAGTGCTTATTGGTGATGGGCAACTATAAAGAGAGAAACTCGAGATGACTGCAAGACTGAATTGCATTTCAGTTCTGAGTGGCTAATTCCTAGCCCAGAATGAGGTGCTTTTCCCTGAGCCCTGGTGCGACTTTAGCTTACAAGAGGTCACTTTGTCGGGGTTGGTTAGCATTGCATGGCTGATTGGACATGTGAAAAAGTAATCCAGACAATCTGGGAAAAATTGAAAAACTATAATTAGGTTTATGCAATAAATATGGAGGGAAACCTGGGCAGCATGGAGTGGGAGTCATATGGATTTTATCCATGTGACTTTCAATTTCAGAAATGCTGTTGAAACAATGAACATATTTTGAGTGCAGAAGAAAAACATGAACAGTCATACTTCAATCCCATAGAGCCCTATAAGAGAAGGAAGACTAGAGAAAAGAAGGTTACATATAGTAGTCTTATTAGCAGGGAGAAAAAATTAATCAGAAGGATGGCCAGCAGAGGCAATGCGATGTTTTATTGAGTTTGCTTGAGGGAAAATTAGAGGCAGAAGGATTGAAATTGCTTATAGCTGATGCTAGGATTGCATGGTGTATGTGTCCTCTCTTTTTATATGCACGAACTTAATCTGATTCCTAATGATAATGTCGTGTTTTTTGTGTTCCTTTCAAAACCAAGATTGTGGTCTTTTGCATCACGGCAAATGTTCTTCCTTAAATCTTTTACTTGGTGCTTTTTTGTGCCCTTTTAAGTTGAGGCCTTGTTATTACTGAATCCAGGTTGACTTCATGTGATTCTGTTTTGCAGGTTGAAAGCATCGTTTTGAGCATTATATCGATGCTTTCCGGTCCTAATGACGAGTCTCCTGCAAATGTTGATGCTGCGGTAGGTGTAGTATTTCATATTTTGGCTACTTCCATTTCAATAGTTTCTTGAGTAAGTATATTGAGCTGGGTTTTGGATCGAGTGTTTAAAATAAATATTTTAATCCCTTGAAGAATTTCAATGTTGTGTATGAAGAATATCCGAGTCGCATTCTGCCTGACCTTTATCATGATTGGAATAGGTTAACTGTCTCATTACATATCTCATCGCATAGAGTTGGACGCATTTTATTGCCGCCATTCAAGCTTTCACATGAGATGCTTCATTGTCTTGTGATTATTCATTTATGACTGGATCATGCACTTTTTTTTTATCTCTATTGTTCTGGTTGATGCTCCACTGCTTTTATAACACAATGCCTTGAATTGTACAATAACCTCAGAAACAATGGAGAGATAGCAGGGAGGAGTTCAGGAAGAGAGTAAGTCGATGTGTTAGAAAATCTCAAGAAATGTTGTGACACTATATATTGCTGCATAGCTTCTGCATATCTTAATCAAGGGAAGAACTGGTGGCCATCAGACCCTTCAGTGAACCATTTAGAATTCGTTGTAACCTGCACCTTCTGTGCATATCTTGGGGTGATAGTTATCAGTATTGGATTTCTATATATGGTTTTGAACTTGGCTTTTCGTGGAGTTGTATGAACTTCATTGGTTTCTTTGTATCTTAATGGTTTTATTTTCTTTATGCTGAAACAAGTACAATAGTAGTTTACTTATAATACTCCTTTCATTCTTTCTTCTATGATACATATGACAATAACCTTGATGAGATTACATGCAATTATTCCCCGCCCCAGACAGCTCTGAAATAAAATTTCTTCAGAAATAATTCATTAGAAACGCGGCTAACTTGTACTGGGACTTTGTTCAACTAGGTTGGAAAGTGATCGCACAACTCACTGTTCAACTAGGATACAAAATGGGCGAGTCATTCACTTATTGATACAGCATTGTTAACATTAGCAGTTAAATGTCTTGCTTGCAGCTAAATCATTGAAGTAATATCTTGACATTAGGGATGGGGATTTATTTCAGAATATGATGAATATCAAATAGAATGGGTGGGTTTTTTTTTTATAGTTACTGATATTGTCAAACCTATATATATATATACATACATACATACATACATATTGAATAATAAATTGTATCTATTTTTTTTTAACCTCATGAATAATAAATAAAATATGAATATTATAAAAACTAATAATTGCGTGGAATCTGGGTTTTGACTGTAAAAAGGTCCTAGGCTAGAAGGTCTTTTTCCCAAGGGGGCTTGTGTTGGAGCTATGAGTTGGATTATATTCATCAAAATGCAGAGCTTGTAATGGGCCAAGCTTGACTCATTGATTATCAAGTGGAGCATTGGAGAAATTGACCGCAGAGGGATGTACTGAAGAGCTCGGTAAGCTGCTTGGCAGTCGGCATTTATTTCCGGAAAATTTGCAAGGAAGACGACTACCTTGTTCTTACATCAATTGGCTTTTTAGAAAGAAGTAACTACCAACAAATATAAAGAATTTAACTGGGGATGGTAAATAAAAAATAATTCTGCCCTACGCTTTTCTTCTTTCGTTTCATTTACATGTAAACTCTATGAATCTTTAGAAAAAAGGGCCAGAAAAATAGATTTAATTATTTTTTGATGTGAGGTTCAATAGTGTTTGGTTTAAAAAAGATTTTTTTTTATGATTGAAGTTGTTTTTTTAAGTATTTTTAATTTTTTTTATGGTTTTAACATGTTGATATAAAAAATAAACTATTTTTAATTAAAAAATACTTTTAAAAAACACAATACACAGGGTTACTAAATACTCTCTAAATAATAAGAATTATCCAATTTAATTGGATAGATTTTAAATTTTACCTTTGAAACAATTTTATTGGTATTTCTTTTACGACAATGGGGACTCAAATTAGCTTGAGATCTCCAAGGTTCAAACCGAAGGACACCCTCGATGTCCTGGAGAATTTTGCTAGCAACGCCATATTTATTTTTAATGTTTTCCAATCAAATAGTTCAAAGTTGAAAATATTATTCTGATCATCCACTTATTAAATAATAATTCCTGAGAGCTTGATTGACGTGATATGTAAATTGATTTATCCACTGAATTTTGAAAGAATATATCAAGTAGATGTCTTATTTGAGATCTATTTGAAGATAAATTTAACCTAAGCAAGTGAAAGTCGAGAGAAAACAATGATTGTTTAAAGGAAATCTGTTGACTAGTAAATAATGAAAACTAACAGTAATCACCTTAATTTTCATATTCAACTATTATTAACATTTTAACTCATAGGTTTGGAAGCCGGTGGGTTAACTCGGGATTCGGTCGATCCGGGATTAGAACCTGACTGATAAAAAATAGGAAAAGTTATGACCCGGCCGATCCAGCGGGTTGACCCGGTAAAACCCGATTACAACCCATTGACTTTTTTGTTTTACTAAAGTGATGCCGTTTTGAATTTTTTTAAAATAGAGATTGATCCGGCCGACCCAGTCAAACCTGGAATCCGAGCCTTGGACTGGGACAGGTTTAAAATTATATTTTAACTAGATATCTATTATTTCTTAAATTTTACTTGATAAAAAACACAAAAAAATAAAAGATGAAATCTATAAACTACTAAAAGTAAAAAAAAAGAAAACATTTTTATCTAGAATTTCTTTATTCTAAATATATTTTTTAATAAATTTTAAAAAATAATTAATAAAACATCTCTAATTATTCATTAAATACCATAAAATTTATGCAGTTGATTGCCATGCATGCAATACAGAGACAAAGGCAAATACAAACGCTAAGCAAATACTCTGAAGGCTCCAAATTCGATCACAAAAACTACTTCAACTTTTCAATTTGAAACAGGAAAAGAGAAAATCCAACATCACCCACATATAATAGATTCAAGCTCCTAAATAGAACTCAAAATCTCTGTGTTCATCTCCTCCTCCACATAAATAAATAAATAAATAAATAAAATCCCTGACCCAGAGTGTAAAACCAAAAAGATTTACACTTTACTGTATCGCCTTACCTTACCTTACATATACTCCCCTAATTATCTTTTTTCCCTCCCTTCCATTTCGGCCTCTCTCTCTCTCTTTCCTTCTCTCTCTAGCTCTAATCATATAGAGAATCAATGGCCGCTTCTCAAGGAAGTCTCCTCCTGCAAAAGCAGCTGAGAAGTTAATAACCCAACCCCTATTTCTAGTTTTTTTAGGTTTTTTCTGTTTTTTTTTTTTTACTGATTTGACGGTTGATTTTTTCTTGTTGATTGATTTTGTAGATCTATGCAAGAATCCAGTTGATGGATTCTCTGCTGGTTTGATTGATGAAAATAACGTGTTTGAATGGAACGTTACAATCATAGGACCCCCTGATACCTTATAGTGAGTATTCATCAATTCAATAAGTTTTTTTTTTTTTTTAGAAATTCCAGGGCTATACAGCTTGTTTTTATTTTAATATTTCGTGTTTTTTAAATATTGTTGCCTTTTGGCTTGAATTTGGTTTAGGGTTTTAATTAATCATCTGGTTCTGATGATGCTAGTAGAATCACCTTTTATGTCTGGATATTTGCTTCTGTTTTATTTGATTTCCATTCATGATTTTTGGATTTCTTTTTGTGAAGTTTACTTAAAGTTGGTGTTAATGTCTTTAGCGTTTCGTTTAGCTGTTATTGAGCCCATCAGATTTTCTTTATTCGATTGGATTGCCACCTGAGCGTAATTAAGCCATGAATGCGTTCTGTTTTTTTTATTGATTTCGAGCCTTCTGTGCTTTGTTTCATTCCAGTGCTTTCTGGTAACCTGACAAGGCTGATACAATTACATATACGTCAACTCGTTTTTGGAACTAAGGCCTGGTTGAATTGAGTTTTATTTTGTTTTTTAGAATTATATCCAGAGCTTTTAGGAGCATTCGATTTATTGCATTATTAGTGGACAATTAGGTGGGATTATGTTGTTTGTTAACAACAACTTGTACTCTGCTCACAGTGAAGGGGGGTTCTTCAATGCCACCATGAGCTTTCCACAGAATTATCCAGTGAGTCCTCCAACTGTCAGGTTTACCTCAGAGGTGTGGCATCCGAATGGTGGGTGATTTTTCTTTTTTCATACTTGTGTGTGCGCACTTTCCTGCATCCATGCACATTGAAATCCAAAACTACTAAAGCGTTGCTGTCTCCGAACTACAGTTTATGCCAATGGAAAAGTTTGCATATCAATTCTTCACCCACCTGGTGATGACCCAAATGGCTATGAGCTTGCTACGGAGCGCTGGAGTCCAGTTCATACAGTATGTGGTTTGATGTCTTACAGTTGCTGCATCTATTGTATTCCTTGCAGTTTTTATAAAAACGATGCTTATTTTTTCCAACCTTTTCTTCATCGTATTACCCATAGGGTGGAAGTTCAGTTCATAATTGTTTTTTTCCCCCTTAGTTTGTGTTGAATGTGAACACTAAGAGCTGCGTAGTGGAGATGTCCTTTTGTATTCATGATATTCATGAGATAAGCTGTTCTCCACTCCCTTGGAAGGCTTCCATTGTCTGGACAAGCAATTTATAACTTACTGTTCTGAATGATGAATGCCTGAGGAAACATGGATATAGAAAATCGGAGCTCTTTGCACTTTTGCATGATTTTGATTTGTGGCAAGAACATGTGATGGTGGTTTGCATTGGAGATGCATCTCAGAAATCAGCATCTATAAGAACAGAAAATTGAGATGACTGCTAGACTTAAAAGCAGCTCAGCTATGAGGGGCTGAATTCTAGCTAAGATTATGTGCTTGCATTTTTGGCATGGGACAACTATAGGTTACAAGAGGTTGCTCTGGCTGGGGTTGCTTAATTTTTTTTAGCCTATGGAACATGGGACACTGGACTGGCTGATTTAGAAAAGATCAAATATAATAATTTGAGTTTAAAAGGTCGTGCGTGTAGAGGTCAGTTAGGCTGGGGTTGCTTAGTATTGGTTAGCCTATCAAACATATGACACTGGAGTGGCTGATTTAGGAAAGATTAAAATTTGTAATTTGAGTTTAAAAGATCATGTAGGTGATGGGGGGTTTTAAATTTTGTGACTCAAAGTTTACTTTCTCCATTCTTCACTTTCGGGAGAAGCCAGCAAAGGTGGTAGTATCAGTAAACAATATGACCCTGGATTTAAACTCGAGCAGAGCGGGGGAATCATTTTGTCTTCAACGATAGTGAATACAACTTGTTAACATTATGAGAACTTTTGTTGAAAAGATTTAACATATTTCACTTGCCAAAGGAAAATATCAACTGATGTATTCCGAATGCAAAGAACTAGAGGCACAACATGTAATTATATTGAGTTGATTGCCAAATAGCTCCATGTGTTTCACCTTACAACTCAGCACTGCATAACACAGTTCAGAGGCCAGATTGCCTCTAAATACTCTACTTGGTGTTGAGCTTTATTTTTTGTTTGGTTGAGAGTTTATCTTCTTTTTTTCCCTTAACCTGTCGTATTTACTGTCCTGGTTTGTGCAGGTTGAGAGCATTGTTTTAAGCATCATATCAATGCTTTCTAGTCCAAATGACGAATCCCCTGCAAATGTTGATGCTGCGGTATGTGTATAATCATTTATATAATTTATTTTATCATAAACATGAACATGCAACTATTATTCGTGCTGTGGTATGTGTATAATCTTTTATATCATTTATTTTGTCATAAACATAAGCATGCAACTATTATTCATACCATTTTTTTTTACTGAGAAAATTTTAAGTTTGAAATAAACACAAAAATATTGTTCTTACAAGAAGATTTTTCAAAATCACCAGTGCATTCCAGTTTGTTAATGTTGCCATGCATAATCAGTTTGATACATTTTTGGAATTATGCTTCACTTTGCTGTAATTAGCACACTTTATCTGCATTATTACACATCTTATCGTATTCTGTATCAGCAACAGCAATATGGGCAGCATTTTATTGTTTGTTGAGCGTATATAAGGATCGTACTATAGTTTTTTTCCTAGTAATTCTGTTCAATGCTCTGCAGCATTTTAACATTTTCTTGATTGAACACCTTCAGAAACAATGGAGAGAGAATAGAGACGAGTTCAAGAAGAAAGTAAGCCGATGCGTGAGAAAGTCACAAGAAATGATGTGACCCAGTGTTGCTGCGGTGCTTATGGTATCTGTAGTCAAGAGAAGCAGCAATGAACTTTGTAGAATTCCTTACACCTTTTGTTTTCAATCCATTATAACCTTAGCTTTTTGTGCACATGTTTTAAGTGACAATTATCAGTCTTAGATATTAATATTTTGGTTTAAACTTGACTGTTCTGGAACTTGCACGAACCTGTTTTGTTTCCCTGTCCTGGATGGTTTGATTTTCGTGATCTTGAAATCAATTAAAATTACGTCTTTCCCATTTCATTTGTTCAACCACTCATCTAAATGATTTTCTTTTACATTAAAACTCGAAAAACATAAAAGAATATCAATTTAATATTTTGTTTCTCACGTCAAAATGATCTCTTTTCCAGATTTTATTTATTTATTTTTGTTATTTACACGTTAAAACTATATAAAAAATTATCAATTTAATATTTTTTCAGTATTTTTAAAAATTATTTGAAAATAAAAATTACCTAAATCCACGTTTGTATTATTTGGTAAATCTCAAGACACCTGGTTTTAATTTTTTGAAGTGTGAAGCATATATCCACGTTTGAATGCTGATTTCTTGATATATATATATATATATATATATATATATATATATATGTTAGGGGTGAGCAAAAAAACCGATTTAACCGAAAAAACCGAATCGAGAAAAAAAACCGATTAGAATTTTTAGAAAAACTTCCGGTTCGGTTCGGTTTTTGGTTTTGTACTGTTGAAATCAGTAAACCCAAACCGAACCGAACCGGTTTTAATAAAAAAATTCTATAAATAGAAAAAAATCTTTGCCTCATGCCCAGGAACCTAACCCTAGCAATGCGGCCGCCCCCTCTCTTTCTCTCAAACACCAGAGACACGCTCAGCTGAAATCCTAACCCTAGCACCCACGATCGCCGCCTCTCCCTAGACTCTCAAACACTAGAGACACGCCAAGCATCAGCTGAAATCCCAACACTAGCACCGGTGGCCGCCCCCTCTCCTTAGAGTCTTAGACTCTCAAACACAAACAACCAGAGAAACGCCAAGCATCAACTGAAATTTGAAAGTTGAAACCAATCAAGCCTCTCAAGTCTCAATAATAGATCAACGTGTTCCAGAACGGCAGAACCTATCTAGTTGGCCTTTCCTCTTCATCTATACAAAATCATAGACACATGGTACTTCTTTGAATCTCTATAACATTTCACATATGCATTCTGTCAACATTCTCTCATTGTCATTTTTTTTCAACCCCTTCTACAACAAGATCATAATTGATTAATGACCTTGTTGAATTTCTTTTGGCAATTTTATTTTTATTTTATGGTTGCAGATAAGATGTTGGATCTAAAAGACTAAAACACACTGTATTACTATAGATTCAAGAAGAAAGGTTGATTTTATAGCAGTAAGTTTTAATTATGTTTTTTCCTTTTTAATTAATTAATTAGTCTATCCTCTATTATATTTATTGTATTTGCTTTTCAATGCAGAAATCAGAGACACAGTTGTTGTTTTGAATGCTCAAAAATCCATATCTAAGGTAACAATTTGTAGTTTTTTATTGGGTTTTTATTTTACTGTATTGCTTGCGTAAATGTTTGTAATTGCTTTAATTGGGTTTTTATTCTTGAGCAATTAAAGGAATGTATATATCTTGATCTAGTGCTTGCAGCATTGCAAATTACTTAGCCAGAATTGCAAATTAATTATTTTCTGTTTCTTCAAATTAGTCAGATTGACAACAACAATACGAGGAAGTGCAGAATATGTAAAACTGTTTTCCAAACCAAGTATGCAAAATTGAAAACCCATGTTTGTGCTTTATTTTAATTGATAATTAAAAACCCATGTTTGAGCACTGGAAGGAATGTATATATCTTGATCTAGTGCTTGCGGTATTGCAAATTATTTAGTTAGAATTGCAATTATTTTTTGTTTCTTCAAATTAGATAGATTGACAACAACAATAGGATGAAGTGCAGAATATGTAAAATTGTTTTTCAAACTAAGTCGGCATAATTGAAAACCCATGTTTGTGCTTTGTTTTCGTTGATAATTAAGGAAATAAGAGATTCAGTATTTTGATCTACAGTGTACTTGTTGCTGGAAAATCATATTGATTTTATTCTTTATATGAAAAATTGTTTCTGCTTCTATTTGGATTTTTGTTTCCCTGTTCAACTTTCTATTTTCATTCTATTGCTTAGAATTTCTTTTGAAAATTACCCAAATTTGATGTGGAATACTTTTATTTTTTTACCTTCTAATTTAATTTATCAAGTTATAATTTTATATTTTTAATTTCAGGTTTTGATGGCAACAATTGGACGATTGGAGTGTTTTATGATAATGTTATTTGTTGTTTTTGTTAAGCCCTTTGAAGACAATGCTTTGAAATTTGTATTTGAACTTATTGGTATGTGTTATTTAAACTTATTTGCAGCAGGAGTCCTGCTCACCCAAACGAAACAAATAAAAAATTATTAGGAAAGCAACAAATGCATATTCAGTTGCAAAAAACAACCCAAAAAAAATTGATTTGGTTAAGAATCTTATAAGAAAAGTTGACAATATTATCATTAATTACAAGCCCATCAAAAATTTAATTAAAAACCCATAAAAAAGCCCATTAAAAACCTATTACAAATAGCCTAAAATATATTATAGGTTTTCTCGGTTTTTTTACATAAAAACCGAACCAAAACTGGTTGATTTGACTCGGTTTTGGTTGTTTTTTTTTTTAAATTCGATTTGGTTGGTTTTTATAGGTAAAAACCGAACCGAATCGAAAATGATCACCCCTAATATATATAATTTGTTCAAATTGAAGACATGAAATTACTGAGCATTCGTTATTCCTTTCAAGTTTATGTTGGGCAGGCTATATTTTTACGTTGTAATGTCATAAATATTCCACTTTTAAGTTTATAATTTCAAATTTCCCTATAGTTTTACGAGACTATAACGTAAAAATATGTTTTTAGAAACCAATTTTACCCTTCCTGTTAAATTACCAACAAAAAATTGATTCCTTTTCATATAATTATCTTATCTCTCTTCCCCCCATTAGATCCCCAGACATGTAAAAAAACACACTTAAAATCCCAATTAACCATGAGTTCTACCAAATTCAGAACGTACGGGATTTTGATTGTAGGGTCAACACTGAAACTTCTGAACACTAGAAGAGTGGGTTTGTAGATTTTAAATATACAAGGGTGGAAATGGAAAGTTGGTGGCTTTGTAAGGACTAAGATGAAGTTCACGCCTCCTTACCAATAAATATGAACCACGACAAGCATCCCTGGCTCTCTCGAGTCTCAAAGTTCCTACACTCCGGCGACCGTTACTCGGGCTTAGCGTCAGATTTCAGCACTGTCTTCCTCAAATATATATCTGCTAAAACCTCCCACGCATCCCACTTCTCCTCGTCATCCTCCTTAACTAAGCTTCCCTCTTTCACGTTCTGAGGTTTAAGTTTGCGACCTTATTTTGAAGAAGCCTTATTGGATAATTTGTTAAATACCCACTTCTATTTTAATGGTCGGTCGAGATATTGTCGATTGTTTTTGTTGTTTGGAGTTTTTTTGCTGTTGAATAAAGTGAATAGTAAATGTGCTCTTAGAGAAACCAAGACCCATTACCAAACACCAAAAACCCATTCCCCTTACATAGTTTCTACAAACATTGCAATGACCACACGTGCCAAATATTGACCTACTGGGCATTGCTCTCTTCCTGTTCGATAAAATGCCAGTACGTCCTGTTATTTCGTGGAACACTACGATTTTGAGCTATTCAAATTGGGGCAAGCTCGATGGTGTCTTTCCTTACTTTCGGTAAATCAAACCCAGTGAGACTACATTTTGTACTGTATCAAGTGTTTGTGCTCATGTGGGGTCTGTTTATGGAAACCAGGTTCACTGTCTTGTTTTGAAATCTGGTCTAAGAGTTTTGAGCATGTTGGGTATGCTTTGTTGAATTTTTATGCAATTAGTTCAGTAATTGAGATGCTGAGTTGGATGACATGAGAATGTGGACACTTTTAAGTTTAAACTGAATACAGAAGCTAAAGACTTGCTCCCAAGACTTCTGTTTTGAATTTAAAAACAGCAGGAGTCTGGTTGGGGTATGATTTTTTGTTTAGTACCGGGGAACTAGGTGCTGCTCTATACCCGTTTTTCTTTGTCGCCAATATTGAATTTAGATGCTATGAACCTTTCACTACTTGATCCATACACATGCTCTTCAGAACATTTTTGGCACGCATTTAAAATTGGGATTGGAAATCCATACTAGACTCATTTTATCAGCTCATTTGTTTTTTACTGCATATACATGCCGATCATGGTTAGTGGCTGGTTTGGCTTCATGCAACAAGCTCAACGTAAACAACTGACCAACATGATCCAACCTGCAAGTTGCAATTCTATGTCGAGATAGTTGCTATTGCCCTACATGATAGACCAGTGACCTGGATTATGTGAAAGCGCTTACTGTTGACCTATACTAAATTCCTTCATTGCCACACTGCATTGAAACACCATGGTGGAACTCCAGCACATTTGAGTTTGTTCTTTTACAAACATACAAGGATCCTAAAATACTTTTTTTTATATATGTAACAACAACAACAACAAATGGCAACACCACCACCTCCTCCACGCACCACCATACTAGCCTTTGAACCTTTGCCATTTGTTGATACACACCATAGTAGCTTACTGGCTTGTGCTGATACACACAATTCAGGAGGGAAAAGGTTCAAAGGCTAGCATGGTGGTGCGTGGAGGAGGTGGTGGTGTTGCCATTTGTTGTTGTTGTTATTATTATTACATATAAATTGATTGTTGTGTTTTGTTTTATCAATATACTACATGGTGTGCTTCTTGTCCATGTAATCTTTTTGGTTGAACTTTGAACTCCTAGCCCTGCACTTTTGTTCCTTTTGTTATAGATTTGAACCCCGCAGCTTCTAACCATTGACTAACGGGCACTTGGTGCTGTCATTTCTCTATCTTCCATGTAAACTAGGCAAGTGATAGGGCTGGAATTAAAAAGTTAGAGATTAAAAACTGGAGGTGTCCAAATTTTTCTTCATTATCATTATTATTAAAGGCCGAGAATTTGCAACAAGGAAACGACATGTGATTTTTGAGCATTGCAATGTATTTGTTGAAGTTAGAGTCGATTTCAAGTAATGATAGTATGTTTTGAAAATAATCCTATATGCTTATGTGATTGCCGAAGTGGAACTGCATTCTTATGCGATGTATGTGATGTTGCTTAATTAATTACATACATTTATCTATGTACACGGGCAGAAGGGCAGGAAGACCACTGACAATACAGAAATTGAGTGAGTGAAAATGAGGATAGTGGGATTGACAGGTGGAATCTCATCGGGAAAGAGTACTGTCTCTAATCTTTTCAAGTCCCATGGTATTCCTGTCGTTGATGCTGATATTGTTGCTCGGGTGGGTACCCCCCCTTGATTCTTTCTTATCTCTTGCTTTTGTTAAATTTGGTAAATTTCACGAATGATTCCTTGTTTTGGATGGAACAATCTGATTATCACATAAAATTCAGACATGACTGCCAAATTTTATAACTTTTCATGGCTGCTTGAAAGAATTATTCCCGATTAAAGCTAATTTGGTTGTGGTTATGGTTATGAATCAAATGGATTGCAGGATGTACTGAGGAAAGGCACTGGTGGATATAAGGGTGTGGTTGCAGTATTTGGAGAGGACATACTGCAAGCTAATGGGGAAGTTGATAGGCCAAAGCTGGGCCAGGTTGTGTTTTCTGACCCCGGGAAGCGTCAACTTCTCAATCGGTACAGTTTAATTAATATTGTGTTTGAGGAATAACAGATGAATTATATTTATAGCATTTGGACCATATGGAAGGGAAAATATACTTATGAAATGAAGTATCTAAAAGAATGGCTGCATTTTAATTTTTAGGTCCTAGACTGGAGTTAATAAATGTTTAATGAAATGACATGGTCTCAAGTCTTTTTATGTCTATGCTCCAAGTTATATGGGCTCAACTCGTGCGTGAAAGAATACATTAAATTTCTCAGAGAAAAAGCCCATTCTTTTGGCTAGAGTTGCAGATGTATGATTTGAGGAATCATGCAAATATCATAGTTTGCGTTGGTTTTCTCTTGTCTATAAAATAAAACAAGAACCAAATTCCTTGCCTGGTCTTATCGATGCCATTTCCTTTGAATTGTGAAGTCACACCCGTAAATTTCTATTTCATGTGATTATATGTCCAAGTTAAATCTCAAGCTTTTAATCTCGTCATTTCTTTATATCTGGGATATTATGCCCCCAAAAAAACTTTATTGGCCTTGCCTAAATTTTGCCGAGGCATTCTTGATTGAGATAGTGTTCTGTCAAACAATGTCACAAAAGTTGCACTTTACACGCCTTTTTATGCTTGGCTATTGTATGCTTTCAGGCTTTTGGCTCCTTATATATCCTCTGGCATCTTTTGGGAAATTTTGAGTTTATGGTTGAAGGGGTATAAGGTAATTGTCTTAGACATCCCTTTGCTGTTCGAAGCCAAGATGGATAAGTGGACAAAACCCATTACTGTTGTATGGGTTGACACTGAAACACAGCTTCAGCGACTCATGGCAAGAGACAGAATCAACGAGGAAGATGCCAGGAATAGAATAAACGCGCAGATGTCCCTGGATTTGAAAAGGTCACAGGCTAATATTGTCATCGACAACTCTGGCTCTTTGGAGGACCTGGAGGAACAGTTTCAGAAGGTATTGGTCCAGGTTACCAGGCTTTTGACGTGGACTGAATTCTGGCTTTCAAGACAGGGAGCCTTCTCGGCTCTTGTGTCCACTGTTATTGGAGTAGTTGCTGGAAAAAATGTTCTTAGCAAATTATAGCTGAAAATCTAAACTCCCGTTGCTTAAAACTGCCCCTTGTATTTTATTTATGAAAAAAAAAAGATATGGTAAAATTCGGTAACAATTTCCAGACTATGAAATGTCTTGCCAGGAGTGGAACTAAATGCAATTCCTAGCTTGAATTTCCTGCGGTCGGTCCAAACGTTGTTAAGATGAAGTTAATGGGTTTTGTGCGTGGAAATGGTTTTTGAGAGGGAGGGAAGGAGACCACAGCATCTATCGGAAATAAGACGTCAGATGAGCTTTTTATGGGATAGACATCCGATGAGTCTAACAGCCCGTGTTAACAAGATTTGAAGTTATCTTGCACTCGAGTTCATGAATTGTCCTGCAAGAGGCTAAAACTCTGCGGTGTCCGTAATTATGCCATTTGGCTTCCCACTTTAGCTGTTGAGAGAAATTCGCTCACTGGATTCCGGCCACATTTTAGATTTTCAACGTGCGTTCTTCAAATTAATTATGACTCCCGTGGGCCGTGCTTAACTAATCTCCAAATAATTAGCAAGAATGCGGATTAGCCTTTTCTTCTTCCTTCTTTATTCACACCAGTACATCAGAAAAACATTCCACAGCTACCAACCAAGCTCACCTAACATGTCTCCAAAACTAAATCAATTGCAATATATCCTTTGCTATGCAAGTTACCAAAGCCATGCAGCAGACTACAAATGCATCAAAACCTTAATCAATTGGTCAGGTACCAGAAAGCAAGCGGCCTGCATGCTGTTCAAGCTCGGCGAGTCTCGAAGTCAAAACACACACCCATGGGTATGCAAATAAATTATTAGGTGCCGAGATATCGATCTCTCTCAGGAAATAATAATAAAAAAATTCCATCATGCAAATGACCATGACATTTTTCTAACATGTCTCCACAACAAGAGAGCTTTAAACTAATTGAATTTACCAATTCACTACATCCAATTAAAAAACAGCATAATTAATGGATAGTACAACACCCCCCATGAGCTTACCCAAAAATATCTAGCTGACTTGTCCAGACTCCGGAGTCAATTACAAAAACAAAGAAAAATCAAAGTCAATGGCTGTGTGAATATGTAGAACCAGGATGTCTGGAATATTGACTTGATGATTATCAGATGGGAAAATGAGGCAGTGCTTTACTGTTCACGCTTTAACTAAAGAGAGTGGGGAATTATTACAATGTAAATCAATCAGCAAAAGATTAAAAAAAAAAAAAAAGAAGCAGGATTTCGAGACGAAAAGATGTTTGTTCGTGGAAAAGAAGAAGAAGAAAGAGAGAGTTGAAGCAAACTCTCGACTCATCTACCTCTTTTTTATTTATTCCCTTCTCTCTAGTCTGAACAAAATTAGCAAACAAAAACTCTCTCTAATCTCTCCTCAAAACCTGACTGACTCATTATTTTCTTTTAATCTTTTCACTCCTCTTTCTCTCAAAAATCCCATGAAACATTGAAACCCCATGTCATGTCCCGTGACTTTCAACAACTCTCCTCCTCTCAATCTCAACCTTCCACCTCAAAATTCTCCATATCTTCCTTTCACTACTCGATACCTAACGACCCTTTTCACCCGTCTTCTCTCTCACGACTCCTCCCTATTTCTCTGACCGCAGAATAATTACCAGCTGTATCATCAATAATCATGCGGTCTCCACATCCCCACCGTAACGGCGGCGAGACCCAGCAACACTTCCACTCCACCATCTCCTCGCAGAAGCTGAAACGCTTCAACTCACTCATTCTTGTTTTTCGATTCTCTGCCTTTTGTTTCTCTCTTGCCTCTGCTGTTTTCATGCTCACTAACTCTAGAGGATCTGATTCCTTTCATTGGTACAATTTTGACGCTTTCAGGTATATGTACATATTATATCACAGATTTCTAACTACTTTCTCTCTCTATCTTTTTTAAGCTCTTTTCTTTGCTGTAAATTCCTGTTTGGTTCATGAGGAGAAAAAAAGTGTAAGAATCAAAAGGGATGTCTCTTCAAATGCTCTAGATTCAGTTTTTTTTTAAAAAAAAAATTACCTATTCCCGCTTTTTGCTTTTTCGTGATTTTTTTAGGAAGTCCAAAATTGTTTGAAAATTCTTTATTTGACCATTTGACCCAACTACACTTCCTCACGATTTTTGCATGTCTGAGAAGAGTAAAATTAATTTTATCAAAATTCTTTCCTAAAATAACTTACAAATGTTGACAGATACGTTTTTGCTGCGAATGCGATCGTCGCCGTTTACTCTCTATTCGAAATGACTGCCGCCGTTTGGGAAATTTCAAGAAACGCCACGCTCTTCCCTGAAATTTGCCAAGTCTGGTTCGATTTCGGCCATGATCAGGTATCGTATTCGTATCCCTCCGTCCGTCCGTTAAAGTATGCATGCGTGTTTTAATCATCTTGGAAGTGAGCAAGAGAGTTTTGATGGTGTGCGCGTGGTGCAGGTGTTTGCGTACCTGTTATTGTCAGCGAACTCAACCGGCACGGAAATGGCTAGGACAATGAAAGACGCGTGTACCGATAACAAGCCGTTCTGTGTGCAGTCAGATATCGCGATTGCTCTGGGTTTTGTCGGGTTTTTGTTTTTGGGTGTTTCGTCTTTGTTTTCGGGTTTTCGGGTGGTTTGTTTTATAATCAACGGCTCTCGTTTTTATGTTTAGATTATTAGTTGATTAAATTAATAGTGTATGAAATTAATTAAGATTGGACAGAGAGGGAATATTTTTTTGTATGCGTGAGACCATTTTTCACGTTTTTACTGTGTGTGATTGAAAAGAATGAATGATGATCGCGATTTGAAAATTAAATATAAATAAAATATTATTTTAATTAAAAATAACTACTATCACAATTCAATCACTAACATCATTTGTTTTTTTTTTTTTTGATATTTGTGTGATTTTTGGTCAAATTTTCATTTAGGTTCGATTTTAGACAATTTATAGTAGCTTAATCTGAATTCATGCATCTTTAATTTTTTTTATTTTTTTTACACATTGAATTATTGGGAATTAGTGTAACTCGTATTTATTCTCAATTTATTTTATGGCTTTTTTAAAAAAACAAATTGAAAAATATTCTTATCTTAATGGATAAAAAAAATAAAAAAAAATCTAACACGATATATTATAAAAATATTTGAAAAAAAAGAAGATAAATGGCAATGTGGTATTTTTTTTTATATGTATCTTTTTGTTAATAAATCAGATGGAGATTTAAATCTTATTATGCAATAGTGATCATGAATTTAGGAGGAATTTATAAGCAATTAAACTTGTAAATGTTTTTTGAAAACTTAAACTTCAATTTTATTTTTTTTGCATAGCAATAACGCTTTTTAAAAAATTAAAATTTTTTTATTTACTTCAAATTATTTTTTTAATATATTTTAAAATAAAAATACTTTAAAAAACAATCCTATATCACACTATCAAAATAAGCTCTTATCCAGGTATATAATAATAATAATAATAATAATAATAATTTAGGTAGTTCCTCGATGTAATTTTTCCTTTTTCTAGGCTTTATTTTAGGGCAGTAACTTTGAAGTGTAAAACAAGTCATCGCATCTATAGTGGGTGTTTACGGTTTCTTTTGATTTCGAAATGAGACAGTGACATTAGCTGAATTAGAAATTGAGATGGTAATATCAAAAGCATACCTACCCGCTAATTAAGCTGAACCTCGAGATATTGTTAGGTTAAAAAACAAAATGCAACGGCGGCAACGAAAATAAAAGCTCTATTCTCCCCTCTGTAGATATTTTTTGTGATGAGATTGAAATAAAAATAAGAGCATGGATGAGAATGAAAATTAAACATTAAATTATTTTTAAAGATAATAAAAATAAATAATACATTATTTATATTCATTGTATATCAATATATCAACTATTATCACCGCTCCAGCCGTGATCAACGCCACCATTTTAAAAAATATTATATTAATATTATTACTGTACAACCACTCTCACTTCTTATTGCTATTCCTATCACGAACGCATAAACAATCAAACATCTTTATTATTTCCACTATTATTATAAAATCATTGTTTCTCTTCATAAAAACAAGCCATTAATTAAAAATTTTAAATCTTATTTCAATTATTGGTTATTATTACAAATACAATATTAAGATTAAAACACGA
>Ga0325414_1001858_pt1 | contig 20902 bp, 9 predicted proteins | sample PopdelMetagenome_8_FD_206183 | JGI IMG/M metagenome (GOLD analysis project Ga0325414, IMG submission 206183) | Populus deltoides microbial communities from Bellville, Georgia, United States - Leaf-PdKOR-R3 | ecosystem: Host-associated > Plants > Phyllosphere > Phylloplane/Leaf | place: USA... | reverse complement strand
TAAGAATTTTATTCTTATCATTTAAATTCTTAGTCGATAAAGTTTTATTGTGTTTTACGGTTCTCTATTCAAATTTTATTTTAAAGTTCTTGTTCTTCATGTTATACAATTGTTTTTTTTTTTTTTTCTGAATTTTGTGCATTACTTTTCAATGATAGTAGGCTAACCCCCTTCCAAGAGGAGAGATCCACCATGGTAATATTTGGGGTGAAGTTTTTCTATAAGATGCCTCGGGAGAGGGTCTAAATTAAAAGAACAATAATATTCTACGCTAATCATCTTTTGAAGGCGTTATTTTTAGGTGCATTATTATTCCTTTATTAATTTTTCTATTTCATATTTTTATTAAAAAAATGGTTTTTAGTTGCCCTTCAAGAGAAGGAATTCATTGACTTATTTAAGTGGGAAGTTAATATTCGAGTTTGCTTTAAAAGAAAGATTTTATTTATTGATTTGAGTAGAATAAGTATTGGATTCATGAGATGAGAAGGAATCAATTCTTTATTCGTGAGAAGAAATAAAATTATTAATTTAAGTATTTAAAAGAAATGAAATTTATCCACTTATCCAAGAAATCTCTTTCTTGGGGTTTGTATTTGAGAGAGAGAGAGAGAGAGCTATCTTAGGTCACTTTCTTTCTTGGGATTTTTAAATACTAAGCAACTATGCTAGCACCCTTAGGTCTTGTGACACCAAGCTCAATTTATTTGTTTTTTTTTTTTTTTAAATATTTCAGTTTTGAATTTTTATTTTTATTTATTTTATTTAATTTTTTATGAGTTTCTCCCGTGAATTTCTAATTTTATGTACACAAACTAATGATATTGTTTTTGGTGTATTTCTAATAATCAAGTACTTAAAAATATGCATGTAATAGTTGTTTTTTAGATAAAAAAAAACGTCAATTCTAAAAAAGGGTATACAGAAAAGTGTAAAATACAAATAAAAAAATATAACACAATTATAAATAAATTGAACCTCATGATAATGATAGTTTTTCCTTTTTTAATTAAACTTTACCCATCTACGACATATAGTTTTTAAGAATTAATATTTATATAATAGAACATTGAGATTTTAATATACACTAAAATTTATTTCCAAAAAACATTTTCTTTCCTACAGGTGGATTAAACTCTTAAAATAATTCCTTAATGATAATTTATTTTTTTTAAGTATTTTTCAACTCAACATGTATATTCTGAAGTTTATTTGGTTCTTTTTGAAAATTACATGTGATATTTTAAAATAGATCATGGTGTTAAAGATTTAAAAATTAGTTATCATTCAATAAAATATATGCGTTTGATAGTTTTTTTTTAATCAATAACTCAAAAATATTAAATTTAAAAATAATAATCTAATAATATATTAAGGGTAAATGATAAAATCTTGGTTTGTGAAGCAATTCCTATTTAGAATATTTAACATTTATAATTTAGAAAATATTTAGTTCTCTAAAATCACATGTGATCATTTAAAAAGTCGATAATGATTTATAAATTTAATATTCATAATTTGAAAATTTTAATAATTGTTTTTAAATATTAAAAAGAGAAGTAGAATAGATAAAATAGAATATTTATAAGCTATTATTGAGCACAAGTATTCTTATTTCATGTTTTGATGAAACTATTAATCAGTCAAATTTATTGGGTATTGTAATTTTCTCTCTTCTCTCTCACACTTGTCATGGTTTAAGATAAAAAATGATAAGTTTGATTTAATAATAATTAAATTATTTATTAACTTAATATGTCATCTGTTTTTTTCAGATAACATAATTAATAATTTAATTTTAATTCAATTAAATTCTAATTAAAATTAAAAACATGATCATAATAATACGCAAAACTATTTATTAGTTAGTTTTCCTTTTAAATTTATTGAAAACTAATTCAAATATATATATTTTTGAATGGAGAACTAGACACCATAAAAAATAATTATAATATTAAATTTTTTTATGTTAAATTTAGGTTAGTGATTTCTACTTCGTGCTAGAGGTGATTTATGTTTTTAATTTTTAAAAAACATGAATTTTTAATTTTTAGTGTATAGTTTATGTTTTTAAAAAGTTATATTTTTTAAAAAAGCCATCGTATCTCCAAATCAAATACACACTTAGCCAAGAGTAGCCTAAACCCTAAAAATCAACAAAGCCTCCAACCAGTGAAAACGCAGCACGTAGGCAAAGGCATCCGAACCTAAACATGCCGTAACACTGACAACCCTAAAGAGCTGCGGATAAGCCTTACTGACTGTATATATAAACAAAGAAGGAACCCAGGCATCTTATACAAGGATTACAAGCCAGCCTCCGCTTCTCAATTAATAAGCGAAGCCCCTCCTCCTCTAGGGTTTTTGCAAGAAAGCAAATCAAAGCGAATAAATTATGACTGGAAAGGCAAAGCCAAAGAAGCACACGGCGAAGGAGATCGCTGCAAAATTAGATGCGGCGACAACAAACAGAGGGGGAGGGAAAGCAGGGGTCGCAGACAGGACAGGACAAGAGAAAGGAGGTCATGCCAAATACGAGTGTCCGCACTGCAAGACGACAGCTCCTGATCTTAAAAGTATGCAGATCCATCATGATGCTCGACACCCAAAAATCCCTTTTGAGGAAGACAAGCTTGTTAATCGTCATGCTAGTTGTGCTGCTGATCCTTCCAAATCTCGTCCTGGTGTTAGAGGCAGCCTCAAGAAGTGAAGTTAATTACAAGAAATAATATTATTAATCGTGTCCTTTTCTTTTTCTTGCTCTTTATTTTTATTCCTGGGTATGTTTGTGGTGTTTAGATGATGTTGTTGTTATGTTTTTGATGATGATGGTATTGCGGAAAAAAAAACAAAAATTCTGATGGTTTGTGGAATGTATATTAGAGATATGATTATCATGTGGTTATGTTAATGGGTGTTTTTCAAATTTGTTGCCGCTCTTTTCGGTTTTATTTTGTTTGCTATACTATTTGATGATGATCATGATATTGCTGTTTGTAGATAATGTTCTGTTATAGCTGTTTGCTGACAATGTTCCCTCAACCCTCCACTTGGAACCCTAAAATTAGTAGTTTTTATTTGACGTTTGAGCAGATACTTATTTCATGAGTCTTATCCTTAAGATAATACTGACTTTCTTGATGCTCATAGTAGCAAGCTCTTCCAGTTTGGAATCGAAGGCAAGAGGGCAAGCTTATCGTTTTTGTTTTCGAGATCCTTTCCTTGTTACACTATTATTCTACTAGTATACGAGTAGAATGAATGATTGACAAAAGCACCATTGGTATATTTTAATAGTGATATCTTAATTATCACTTGCATCATCCATAGTAAGAGAACTTCTATTTCAATTCAGAAATTCAGACGAATGCTATCACGGATGGAGGCTCATAAAGTCTTAAATTGGTAAGAGAAAACTTCTATTTATTTTGAATGCCTCCTCCATCTACCTCTCCTTCTTTTCCTAGTTATATATCTTAAATATGCACGTCTTCTGCTCTGCTATGCTGTTTCCAGTTGTGCGGGATCATCCAGTTTTGATTCATTACAAATGTGGAAAGGTAAGTCCAATTCCAACTTAAGTGCTTTCTGCTATTGAGATTATTCCTTTTGTTGTTCAACCTTGTAAATGTAACATGTCCAAAACTGTGCTCATTGGGTCATGAGTTTGTATCTTTTTTTTTTTAGTTTAGTTCCTGATCACTCATTGTGGAGTTGCGTATGAGCTTTCTTAAAAGAGTCAGTTGCATGCTTTAGTGTGCTAGATTAGGCTGTGTTTGGTATTGCATTTGCACTGTGCTTAAAAGTGTTTTTTTTTCAATGTTTGGGTTTAAAAGGCATCATTTTGATGCTATGTTGATCGTCTGGTCCATTATTCTTTCCACCCTCAAATTACTTAAAGATCATCCATAGGGGGTTTAGTGTTTAGGACATCTATGCGCAGTTTTTACTAAACATTACTTGGACTATTGAGGTCTTTCTTCTATGTTCTCTTATGCTTGACCTTGGTTATGTCATGAAGACTTGGGGCTTGGGGTTATTGGTTTAGATTTGGACCATCAATGTTGAGAGTTGCATTCTTAGTAGAGAAGTTTCTAGAACTTTTCCTAACAAGCTCATTTTTGAAGCTTTGTATGGTCATGGTTTGGTTTGGACCCAAAAATCCCAACCGAACCGGAAGTTGTAATTTCTGAAAAATTTAACTCGGACTGAATCTAATATCAGTTCAAACCGAATCAGTCCAGGTTGGTCAAGGTCAGTTTTTTGGCTTTGAAAACCAGAAAACCTGATACCAGTAAAGGGAGAAGATAAGTTGGTCCACTACATGGAATAGATGTAGAGGGAGAAGATACTAACAAAAAAACAAAAACTGCAGAGAAACAAAAACACTTTTACAAAGTGAAAAAATCCTAGAAATACCAAAAACCTCAATAAGAAAATCCAAAACAAAGAACAAAACATTAAACCAATAAATGTAAGATTTGAAATGGTTTATTACTTTAAAATCCGAAACACGTTTTGTTGTTACACAAAAAGGTAAATCATTGAACCTGCCTTTCGACTTTGTATTGTAGAAGTACAACATTTGTAACATCTCATGAACATTCTCAATTCTTAGATGAACCAATGATATTTTTTTATAAGTTCCTGCGGAAAACTTAGTAGAGTTTCTCCTATTTTTAAGCATATCATGTTATCAACATTTCCTCAAATCACACATTCAATCTCAAATTTTACTTTTGATCCAACCATCCTAGATTACATTACATCCCAATTTCATTCTTAATGTTTGATGCTACCATATTATTTGTTAGTTTTACTCATATTTACTTAATATTTTACCCATGTTTTATATATAAAATACATTGATATTTTTTGTTTTATATTTTGAAGGTATTTTTGGAAGTAAGATTTGAAAATGAGTAAGTTGAAGATAAAATTTAGATCATGTTCCAACCCTTGTTGAATATTGACAAATTTAACATTCGATTGATGTTTTACGCAAAACTTGAGTTGTAAAGGTTGAAATGAAATGATTTCAGTGGTATTAGAAAGTTAACATTCATATCTTTCTATATATATATATATATATATATATATATGGCAAGAAAAAAAAAAGAAAAAAAGAAAGAGCATGGAAATCACAGTCTTCAAAGACAAGTCTCGCGTTCTGTAAGTTGACCTTCGGTCCTTTTGACTTGAATATCTTGAGTTAGAGAAGTTCATTTGATGCAAACTCAATTTTGTTTAGATTCCTGACTCAAAGATCTATCAGCTTACCAAATTTCAATAGAAAAAGAGCTGATACTAGAGAGATGATTTTTCTACGACAACTTATAAATTCTATTAGCAGCATGGAAAAAGTTTTTATTTAGGCAAATTAACTTCACCAAGTTCAAAGTCAAAACTTCAAGATTTTATGCAAGATTTTTTTTTTTATATATAACAAAGTAGTTATTTTAGAAAGGACTTCTATTTTTTTTTAGGATACAAATAGACTAGTAGGAGTGTGGGGAAGAGGGTTTTCTATTAGATAAAAAGGATAGAGAGAAAAAAAAGGGTGGTGGCCAGAAAAAAAAACTACACTGGAAATTATGTTTTTATATTCTCTTTCTTAGTTTTTTTGATAGTAAGGCTAAGTTATTTTTCTTTGTTGAAATGATACAGAAGCCTTTAGATTTTAAAAACTGTGAAATTTATTTTAACTTTTCTTTTTAATTTATATGATGAGTATGAATTTTTTTTATACTTATTTTCTATAATTGTTTAATTTGATTGTTAGAGCAGACTCTAAGTTATTATTCTAACTAATCTATTGCTAAGTTATCAAAACTAGAGTTAATCTTAGGAAAATCATTCAATTAAATCAAACATAGACTCTAAATAATTATGTTATTTAGATTTATCAATCTATCAAGTTTTTAAAGCTGTCATTGAATTAAATTACTAGTGCAAATGTTGTTGTTGTTTAATTGTTAGGGCTAGTTATGCTACAGATTGATTAACTGATTAATATTAAGGAAAGCTAAATATTCAGAATATAAATTTATGTATTATCTCAATGATCAGTTTTGATTTCTTTTAGTGGATATTTACTTAAAACAAATGTTTTTTTTTCTTAATAAGTTTCGGTTTATTTTAGTTAATTTGATTATTTTACTTCGTTTACCTTAGAATAACTTAGATAATCTCAAACCTTCTCAACTTTGAATCATTTAGCATAAAGATCTAAATTAGATCTTTCTCGTGGGATCGACTCCTTACGTGCTTTATACTATCTTATTTGTTTAAGTTAAGGTAATTGATTTGTGTGATCATGATATCATAGCAATGTTCTAACAATATACAAATATTCTTTCTTAATAACAAACAAACATATTACAAAATAAGTGAAGGAATTTAAAACATAAATTATCACTTAAATTATCATTGAAACGAAACATCAATCCTTATCTTTTCTTAATATTGGTTAGTTAACAGATCCGCTGTATAACAAACTCTAACTACCAAACAATCATAGTGTTCATACTAGTAATTAAAATTCAATGGCAGCCTTAAGAACTAGATAAGTTGATTAATCTAGACAACATAACTGTTCGCAGTTCATGTTTGATTTGATCGAATGTTTTTCCTAAGATTAATAACATAGATCCGCTACAATTATTTAACTTAGTTGCTTCACAAGGTCATATATCACAACTCCAGTTTTGATAGCAAACTTAGCAATAGATTGTTCACAATAATAACTTAGAGTCTGTTTTAGCAATTAAAATAAACAATCCTAAGAAATAAGCATAGGAAAATAAATATATTTATTCATCATATAAACTGAAAAGAAAATGTAAAATAAATTTTACAGTTCTTAATATCCAAAGGTTTTTGTGTCCTTGCAACCAAGAAAAAAAGTTTAGCCTTACATGTCTATCAAACAACTAATAAAAAAGAAAGAAGAATGCATGATTTAGGGTTTTTTTAGAGGAAGGTGCGTTTTTCTCTCTTGGCTGGCCGCCCCCTCCTCTTTTCTCTCTTTCTTTTTATTTGATAGGAAACTCTAATATCTCTTTCCTACAAAATAGTCAGACAATTTACATTTAAGTAGTTTAATCATTATTTTCCTAAAAAAGAAGAAATAGCCTTGCATAAAATCCTAAAACTCTGACTTTGGACTTATAAGAGTTAAATTACCGAAATAAAGATTTGGATATCGGTTGGATGCTTTGGGAAGTAATTTGGACTATTTTCTTCACAAAACTTGTCTGCTGGCAGAATTCATGTGGCATCTTAGAAAAATCATGTCTCTCTCATATGATCTTGTTTTTTTGTTGATATTTGGTATGATGATAAGTCTTTGAGTCAGAAATCCAAAACAATTGAGTTTGCATCAAATTGATTTCTCTAGCTCAAGATATTTAAGTTGGAATAGCCAAATGTCAACATTGGTAGAATACAAGATTTGTTTTTAAAGGCTGCGATTCTATGCTCTTTCTCTTTTTATTTTTCTTGCCATATATGTACAGAAAGGTATGGATGTTATCTTTCTAATGCCACCAGAATCACTTCGTTTTGACCTCTAGAGCTCATGTTTTGCGCAAAGCATCGATTTGAAGTCAAATCTGCCAATTATCTTCAATTTACTTCTTTTTAAATTTTATATCCAAAAGTGCATTCAAAATATAAAACAAATAATATCAATGCATTATATATATAAAACATAGGCAAAATACTAGGTAAATTTAGGTAAAACTATCAAATAATATGGTTGCATCAGGGGTCCTCCTGTAAACCCTACAGTCTCCTGAGCCATGAGTGAAGATGTCTCCCTTTGCATCGACAATGGAGGTGTTACTGGAGAGTGAGAAGCAATATACATTCTTTGCTCCCTCTTATCTCATTTGGCAATGGATGATTCTGAGCTCTCGCTCGTGCTCTTATTCTAACCATCCCATACAATAACAATGATAGCACAAAATTTATCAATCACTTCCCAAATTCTAGGAAATCTATTGAATCATAAACATGTTCCGATACCAAATGTAACGACCCCACTTTTATGATCAAGTAAACTATGTATACTCATAGTTGTTTTTTTCCTTCTAATAAGCATTTATTTATAGAATACTTCACTTTAAATAATAATAAATATTATAGTAGTTCATTGTTAGATGGAACGGTTGACTGGTTCATGTGACAACCAAACGGTCAATCAGCTACTACTAATATTGCTAGTGTCCCTAATGGTCGACCAATTTGATCGATCGATTTAAATAGTAAATTTTATTGTTCCTCCTATGAATCGGTCCACCGGATCACATGGTAATCTCAAACGATCGACTGATTTATACAGTTCGTAATATTTACATCTACAGTCAAATTTATTCCTCCTTAATTATTCTCAATAACCCTCCTAAAGCTAAATTCAAATCTTGGAATTTACCATTTCACCCCAAGGGCAAATCAATTCTTGGAATATACTATCCTGTCTCAAAGGCAAATAAGTTCTGGGAACACATTATATTGCCCCAATGAAAAATCAATTCTTTGAACACATTATCCTGCCCCGAAGGAAAATTAATTTCTTGAACATATTATCCCGCCTCAAAGGCAATTCTTCAATGTCTATTTTCATCATTTCAAAACTAACAATTAATGCTTAAATAATAACTTTTCATAAATTAGGAAATAGTAAAATTTTAAGAGGTAAGGGCGAGTCATTACCTTGAGTTCCTAGAATGCATGCTCCTGGGAGTATCAACTCCACTCCAAATGAACCTCCTGACAACACCAATGTTGAAAGTACTCAAATTTACACTTTTCACACTAAACCTTTCCATGTATTATGAGTTTATTTAAACACATACATGTATACTTGTCATGTATATATTTTTCACACTATTCTCTCTTAAATTACATCCAAAACATTAGTACCAAGTTCTCTCAATGTAGTTACTTCTTATTAACAATTTCTTAAAATTTTATAAGACACTGTAACCTAAACCAATCTTTCTTACTAACAAAATTTAAAACAATAGTAGTAACATTATTTGGCTAAAATTTCCACCCCACCATTTCTTTACCCATGGTCCGCCTCTAGCATGAAAGAAAAACCACATTTGATTTGAAATTTTCTTTCATTTACTTTCTTAACTATATCATTCAAACCAAAATAATTCTATCAATACACAAATCTTTTCTTGCAACACTATTTTAACATAAACCCTAACTAGTATAAAATTTAAGGATTTTCAATCCTTATCAAAACTATACAACATAAACAAAATTAAAGCGAGAAAAATAATTTACCATCACCAATTAACCAAGTTTGCCTTGTTACTTGCATTATTTCTTCCAAAAATTGCTCCTTTCTCTCTCTAACTATACAACCCATGTCTTTCTCTCTCTTTAGACTCACTTGGTTTCTTTAAATCCTTTCCTAAACCAACCTAGTTTTTTAGATTTGGAAGAAAAAGAAAAGATGAAGGGAAATGAAGAAGTTTCTTCCTTTTTCTCTCTATACTGAGTCGTCTTGTTCTTAAAAAGAGGGAGGGGTTGTTTTTGTTCTATTTACAAAATGCCCCCTTTTCTTACTTATTTACAGTTAAGTCCAGATAAATTTTTAATCGCAGGTATTTTTACTCATTGTTTCTTATTATCATCGATCTGAATTTATCGCAATATATATGGGGATTCCCGCAACTTACTCAATTTTATTTTTAAATTCATAGATTTAAATTTTTAGATTGGTGTTTATAATGTGTATAACATCATAAAATTGTTTTGACATTTTGTATGTGATGTGATTTAGAATTGTTCATGGTGTATATGTAAAAGTGTTATAAAATCTGTTTCTAATGACATATTTATAATGTAATTTGGATCGTTTAATTGTTGATGTTGATGTGTGATTATGGTTGCTTTGTCAATTAAATGGTGCTTGATTTGTAGGCGTGGTGACTAGGTATTAGAACATGATTGGCAATCATTTTGTCAACATAGAGGGCAAGAAAAATGGTTGTTGAGGAAGTATAAAGTTATGCGAGAAGAGTTTAGCTCACACACATGTTACATAAGAAAAGTTTGATTTATGTAACACCTCATGTTGAAAAGGCCATTTTGACTAGAGAAGGAATTAGAGTTAAATTTCTTACGTTTGGTAATAAAAGTGGACTATCTAGCAATGGTGGCCAAGGGGTAGTCACATCATCAGCATATATAGATCTAATGGAGATAATACGAAAGTCATAATTGTTTCATAATTCATGTCTTAGAAATAACTATACGGTTCTAAGAAGGTAACAAATTTTGATCGAGCCATTAAAGTGGTCATTAAGTCCTTGAACTCTAATCGTAGATCTTTGAACAAATACAAGTTAAAGTTTGTGAGAGTAAGTGACTTATTAACTGATAAGTGCAAAATATACATATATTGTTATTCCTTATTGAAAGTTATTTTTATGAGTTTAACATGCCTAAGAGACTTTGTGAATTAATTTCTAAAAGATAGAAGTTTCTGTATTTTATGTTTCGGACCTTGCTTCTTGTAATAGGTTTTTCACTGAGTTATAATTTTAGAATGTGAACGTAGGATAAATAAAGTTCAAGTACACATATCAAGCTTTCTAGGAAGGTATTACAGGAAGAAATCTGAGTTTATTTAGACCTCTAATCAAACCTGAAAAATCGGGTCGAAATCCTTCTTGCAGCAGGATTCTTTGCTTTCACAATACAAATTCAAATGGGCATATCTTGAGCCTCAGATATCAAAATCATGCAATTAAAAATCCCAAAATCATCTACACATCCAGGACTACAATGTTTATGAAGGATGTAAGGTCAGATAAAATCATTTTAAAAGCCAAAATTTGGATGCAAGTTGAAGGACGAGATTAGTCTCCTGCTTTGATGAGGAAACTAATGGTGTCGAGCATCTCACTACAACTGAGAGTCTGACATAAAAACAATGGGCCTTAGGATCTAAGAAATGAGCAAATCAAACCTCTAATATTCTATGAATGAAAGAATACAGCTAGAATGTCTGGATATTGCAAGAAATCAAGTCAGAAACAAAGCCTAGGTTGCAGTAAAGTCTATATTACAATATAGTCTAAATTATAGTAGAGTTGTGACAACAAAAAAGTCAGTTTTCAACACAAATTCTGATGAATTAAGAAGGAATTAGGTAACATTAAGGACTCCTAATTAGAAGAAGAATTCTAATGAAAGACAACAACTAAAGGAGGGAATTAAGGAAACAAATCACCGTAGAAACAACCCTCTTCTTCTTCTTCTTCTTCTTCTTCTTCTTCTCTATAATGTTCTTCTCTCTATGTTTTTGTTAATTTTGTAGCAGTTATGAACTAAACTTTGACTTTTGGTTTAGAGGAGTTTTGTTCCATTATTGTTTTAGATTGTGAGAAGAGATATTTTCAACTTTATTTCTTGACATTCAAGTACTTATTTTGCTTAATTTGATACGTAATCTACTATTTTCATTAAAGCTTAAAAAGATAGAGTTTAGTTTAACAACCGTTATGGATAGAAAGAAACTACAAAGCACATATATACCATCTCAAAATAATTCAATAAGCATGGACATAATTCTCATGCTTGTATAATGATGTATGATGCTCCATTAGTTCTACGACTGGGTAAGACATAGTTTGGTTTTCAACTTGTAATGCAGGTTTATAATCAAATAAAAAGTCTATCAGCTTAAAAGGGGTCTTAAGGGAAAGATTTATCCAAAGGTGGGTTGCTAGACTATATAAGGTATATAACAAATAATGCCTTTAAAATTTATCAGCCTACATTCACATTCTGAGATTATAACTTGGTGAAAAACCTGTCATAAGAAGCAAGGTCCAAAACATAAAATGTATAAATTCTTATCTTTTAGCAATTAATTCAAAAAGTCTCTTAGGCATGCCAAACTCATAAAAATAACTTCTAATAAGCTTAAATACATTAAAAAAAACATAGTGTAAAAGGAATAAAAACATATATATATATATATATATATATATATTCTGCACTTATCAAATTCCCCCACATTTACCTTTTGCACGTCCTCGAGTAAAATTTCAATTTTACTTTCCCAATGTAAAAAATACAATGCCATCAACAAACAACAATTAAACTCTTAAACCATCATAACACACTACAAGTAAATGGAAATTTCATAAAATGTTTTTTTTATACAGGTTCCCCGAATTTCTACTGAAATTTCAGCGGAGTTTTCCCTATATTAGGACGTCCCAAGTTATTGACAAAATCATATTACGCTTTTAATTTCATTTCACAAGCCGATTTAATCATTCTGAATTTCAACCCAACCCATCCTCATCAACACAACATACCTTATTCAATAACCTTATACAATTCAAGTTCACAAAACAACAATGCATAATTCAATTGTTACATAATATCATCACATAAACTATATCTTGCATAATAACATCATATAATATAATTCAAGTGAAGGATTCAATTTCAACTATAAACATTCATGGTTAAATAGATACTTAGAATTACTAACATTATATTAAAGTTATACATCCAAATTTACAAGTTAATATTACATTTCAAGTTTTAGGAGATAAATCTCTTAATTTACAAATAACTACATGGCCAAAAGTAAAAGGTAACTAAACTAAAATCACTCTTGACGTGACCCTGATGGACCTGAAAACAGAAATTAACATGTACATATAAATATAAATATAAAAAGATAGTAACAAACAATAACAATAACATGTAATAATATCCATGAAATTTCTTTTGATACATAAAATTAGGCATATACCTATTTTACAACATACATTTTCTATCGATTACCAATATCCATCTAATATCCTAACCCATTTGCCGAGAATAATTTTATCTTGAAAATCTCAATACAACTCAATAGTTTCGAAAACATCTTCTTATGAATCAATTATCACTTGATACCAAGATATTCTTCTCTTGGTATCTTTAACTTATCCCATTCTTTCAGAATAACTAATCAATATTTTCTCTTTCATTTTTCAAAAGGTAATTGCCGATACTAATGAATCTCATTAATATCATTAGTCTCCTAATACTAGGTTAGATTAATCAATTCCATTCAAGTGTCGATATTAATACAATCGATTGATATCATTAACTATTCCTACCCCGTAATAGTTAATCAATTCTTATCCACATCTGGTTTACCATCAAAGTTGCCGATGTCAAGAACTCTTGACATCATTAGCCTTCTTACCCGGAGTAGCTAATCACACTAGAAATGGTTGTCGATACTAATGCAATCCATTGATATAGTTAACTATTCCCAACCTAGAATAGTTAATCCACTTATCTTTTCCCTTAACTGGGAGTAACCATGCCAATGTTAGTAATCTTTACTAACATCATTAGTCACCCAATTACCCGGGATCGACTAATAAATTTAAGGAATGTTGGCACCAATGGAACCCCATTGATACCATGAGCTATCCAAACCTGGATAGCTAATCAATGTCATCTCAACCTACCATTCGTATTGATCCCCTTTTATTTTTCTTATTAACATCATATACATAGACTACCAAGTTCAAAGCACTAACATGCCAAACAATTTAAAATAGTAGAAAATAGAAAGCATAGGTGTTGGGTAATTACCTGCTATAAAAGCTTGATTGGTAGTCCTGGGCTATTGTCTAGGTCCTGTAATTTCTCTGCATCAACAAGCATACCACGTCATTACTTATGAGCGTTTATTTCTTCTAAATCCAAAATCTATACAAATTTCTCTTTAATCATCTCATTCATTATTATCCATTTTTATTAAATTTACATCCCATGTTCCCATTAAATCCATTTCCTTAGGTTCTTAAATAAGAATGCAAACCAACATCACAATTAACGTAATTCCTTATTTGAACACTGGTTTGTGTTTCATCCATAACTAACATTATATAGTTCAGTTTGAGGCTTGGATTAATCCCTCAAAACACTAAGACACAGGGTTATAAGTCCACTAAAGGGAGAAGAACCCAATTCTATTCCTAAATCCCTCAAAATTACCCGTTATCGAGAAGATGATCAATTGTCCAGTAGGGTTTGTCCCAACCCCTTATCGGTTACTAGCCCATAACAAGAGTTTTGAAACTCAAAATTAAGCAAGGTAAACTTTCTTGGATAGCTAACATCCAAGGCTATAATGTCTTTAAACAGACCTAGTCCAAATTCCCTTATTTTCATACTTGAATTCCCTTTGGAAGACCAAGAGTCGAAACTGTCCAGTTTCATCGACAAATTCCGTAACATTCACACATTACCAATTTAACTTATCCTTATTCAAAATCAATTCCTTGCCATGTTATATACACTATAATGTTGCCAAAGACACCTTCTAAGAGCTAGCTTACCCAATTTATCATCATTTTGCAACTATCACAATTGTAGACAATTCTTCTAATTTCATTAACTTATCAATCAACACTCTTCTCAACCCTCTCTAATACCTTCATTGTTATACCTTCATGCATTACCATCATTTTAATTCATATAAACACATATCATCAAGCTAATGACTCAAATAAAACACTCTTCCTTTTATTTCATCAATGGTTGGCCACAGACTTGGAAAAGGACTACTAATTTCCTTTCAAAATTACTTGCTATTTCAACTCATTTCAATCCTATTACATGTCACAAACATCAATTTAAATATATTTCTCATCTCCCCTAAAATTCATCATGAACCCTGCCGCACGTCACCCGCGCGGCGTCGATGATGATTTTTTGTTTGTTTGCTTGATTGGTTCTTTGGGAGTTGCCACCTAGTATTTGACGGAGGGTTACTAGGAAACCCAGATGTACTGTTCTTTGTTAGAGATCGAGGACAAGGGACTGGTTGTGGCTGGAGAAGGTATTAGCACCCATAGCGCACCCTACCTGAGATAAGCTGCTTTGTGGTTTGATGTGATTTGAAAATTTGAAATATTAGTCGAATTCTAAGGCTTTAATAAATCAGTTATTAAGTCCCAGAATATATGTAAAAACATGTTCTTATATTTTCATGGAAAATATAACATGATTTTATTTGTCCTTGAGATATTTAACCATATTCAAATTAAACAATTAATTCTTTTTGTCTTTTTTTATTTTTATAATTCAATAATATAAATAAAAATACAAACACACACACACACACGTCTCTTTTTATTATGATTTTCTCATACACCATCTTTTACATGTTAAAAAAATAAGAAAAATTCAAAAAAATCCAATACAATTTAAAAATTACAAAATAAACCCCAAAAATCTACAAGAATTGCAGGGAAGGCCTTCTGCAACTGCAGGACAATGGCTGAAAGGTTTCTGGGCATTTGAACAGTGGCGACGCGTCTCCTCCACACGCCACCGCCATTGGCGACACGTGGGTTCACGCGTCGCCGCGAAAACAAACCGGGAAACAGGGGGGTCTGTAACAGCCTCCTTCCCTTTTCCCTTCCTTGCTGGAGGTGGGAAACAACGTCACCTACAAAACACCAAGAAACGCAAACAACAATGTTTCTAGTTCCGTCTCCTTTTTAGATCTATTCTCTTGTCTTTTCTGTTTTCGGTTCATAGTTCTTTCCTTCTCTAGGTGATAGATCCGACAGTTGTGAGAGGAGTGCTGGAGACCGGAGGCGGACAGATCGAGGATCTGTGGGCGCTGCTGTGTCGGGCTGCTACTGAAGGCTCCGATTTGGTCTGGGCGAGCTGGCCGACTTGCGCTGAAGGAGATCGGCTGCTGCTGTGGTGGGGTCTGTTGGTGGAGACTTGTGACGGTCGGGGGGCTGTGGTTGGCCCGAAGAGGGAGACCGTGGCTGAGGCGGAGACGGGAGCAGTTGAAGGACAGCGGAGGCTGTTGCTGTATTCAGTCTAGAGATGAAAGGAGCGATGGCCAGCCAACTTGTTTTTGATAGAGGGCAAGGGGGCCACGACTGGCCTCTGGTTCTGGGAGAGCCGAGAGAGGGAGATCATGGAGGTCAGCGTGCAGGGGAGGTTGGTCTGGCTACAAGAGGTAGATGACGGGGAGATGGGGGACTCAACCAAAAGAGGGAGCTGGCCGGTTGGCTTTGGTTAAGGGTCAGACGATGCTTTGGAGAGGGAGAATAGTTGAGCAGAAGAGTCTTGGTCGGGAAAAGGGAGAAGGAAGCTTTGGTTTTTTCAAAGGGAGGGGCGACCGATTTGGTTTCAAAGGGTGGCGACTGCAAGAGAAAGGGTTTTAGGTTTAGGGTTTTCTCTTTTTTACTCTCCCTTGTTTTTTTTAATTCCTCCCCTACGTCTCTCCATTTTTTCACTGTAGCATGGTATTTATAGGAGAAGTGTTGCGAGGTTTTCAAACTAGTCCCTCAACTTTTCCTTTCCTTTTCTTTCTTTTTTTGTAAATTTTGATTTTTCTTATTTTTTTTTTGTATTTTTGAAAGCGAGCAATATCAACTTCGACTCAACAAGAAAAATCAATGATTGTAAAATTAACGAGTTAAAAGTTGAACACGTTCAAAATACCTTTGAAAATTTAAATTCTTCTAAGATGACATTGAAAATGCTAAAAATGATGCAAATATATCAAAAATGCATTTTTTTGGGATTTTCAATGTTTTTCTGCTATTTTTGGTTTTTTCTAAAAATTTATCAAAAACATGGGTCAAAAATTAGATAACAACAAACCCTAACCTCAATTTGATGAAAAATCAATGGAAATTTAACAAATATTGAAAGAACTTGTTAAATGAATGATGAAACACCTTACTAAGGAGTGATCTAGGTTCCACGTGCTAACAAATCAAGGATTCCCCACCTCTTCTTCCTTGTTTGCTGTTGTTGCCCCCTCCCTCTCACTCTATCCCCAAATTTTTCTTTCAAGAACACTTTAAATCTATGTGATTTTGTTGCCCAAATCCTTTAGTATCACTAACTCTCTTCGTTTCCATGTTTTTTTCTAGGTTTCTCAGGGATTTTTCAAGAGAAAATGGAGTTTTCTCCTATCTTCCCTCTCAATCGTCCCCATTCCGGCTGCACCAAATCCTTTTATAGAAAAACATTATCAAATTCCCACTATCCCTTCAAATAGTAACTTTTATAGGAGATGGGGACGATTGAGAGGGAAATCTTTGGTAATGTAGTTTAAAAGCTATTGAAACCAATGAAACAAAATACCCCAAAACAAGATATAGAATATCAAACACTCCCTCCAGCCATTTTGAACTTGGAAAATATTAAAGCTGCATTATCCTTCTTGATCGTTCAACATAACAAAATTTTGGTTCAAACTAAAGGATAATCTTTACCCTTCTAAAACTTCAAACCTTCATTAGAAGCTTTTTTTATGAATAAAAAATATAAAAGTTAAAACAAATTCTTCAATATGCCATCATAATATCATATGGTTTGCATTTTGTTTTGTTTTTAAAGTGAAAGCTTGTTCCCTACACCTAACACATCCACTTATGAATTTAAGACACCCTCACACTTATTTCATGTATTCCCATGGTTGTATAATGATGTATGATGCTCCATTACTTCTATGACTTGTGTAAGACACTGTTTGGTTAATGGCTTGTAATGAAGGTTTATAATCAAAGAAAAAGTGTTTCAACTCAAAAGGGATCTCAAGGGAAAAATTTATCCAAAGGTGGGTTGTTAGGCTATATAAGGTACATAACAAAGAATGTTTTAATCATGTTCATACATGCATGTAAGAGTATGGTCATAATTAGAATCTAAGCAAGTTCTAGAGAAATAAAATCAATAGAAAAAACCACACATGAAAGAAAAATAGATACCAATTTAGATGTGTCGGTCATAAGGCTCAAAGTCTAATAAGCTTGTGTCTACTAAATTCAGTTACTTTAATCGTAAAAAAATAGCTTGACTAAATAATTTTTTTAAAAAAATCAAAATCATCATTCAATCATGTTATGAATTTTTTACGAGCTCAATTGAGAATTCGTTAATGATATTAACAATCAAGACATTGAAATAACTCCACCACAAAAAATATTTTGTCCCACAAATATAAAAATTATGTTTGTAACAAAGAACCCCCAATTAGCTGATTTTAAAACATGAAGATGTATGCATATTAGAATTGTCAAGTAGAGCATAATGCCATAAACGTAGAAATGTTAAAAACAGAGCATAATGCCACCAACATAGAAAGCCCCTAAATACCCCCACATTGGACATTGTCCTCAATGACCGTACTAAATAGAGATGAGAAAGTATAGAAAACTACCCTGGATGTGTTCCATTTTGAGCAATGTTGTATAGCTAAATCATTGAGGGTTGATTCAGTAATTGAAAAACAGTATGTCCTTCAATGTGCTCTGTAGTTCTAACTAAAGGAATATAGTCTGTGGAGAAAATATGGTGGAGAAAATTTAAATTAAACAATACTGAAAATGGAGAAAGCAATAAAATGAACTAAACAAACAAAAAAAATCTTTATTGGTCGTGGTGCAATACCATGCTTGGGTTGCCTCCCAAAAGAGCCTTTTTTTATTATTATCTTTGGCTAGACAAATCTCAATAATTTATCTTCTCAGACTTCGGTTAGATCATTTGCAATAATTACTGGCAGGGTTTCATTTTCTCCCAAGTATAAATATTTCAAATGTTTGGGTAAAGACTTTAATTCCAACCTTGGGGCTTGTTTAACAAAAGGTAAAACCTTTTCATAAGAATTTGGTAATTGTAAAGGAGAGTTATCCAACTTTTTTGGCATTTTAAGTAGTGAATGCAAAGATATAATTGCTTCTTTGATGTCCTCATTATTCTCCAGCCTTGCATCTCTATCTATCTTGCTATGCTGTAAAATAAAGTTTAACTCATCTTTCAAGAAATTATGCTCATAATCATGTTGCACAATAGGGTTAATTACATCAACATGGAAAATAAATTCAGAGTGTTTTGAATATTTCATAGCATAAAAAATGTTAAATGTTACTATTTCTCCATCAAACCCAAAAGATAAAGTATCCTTATGCATATCGATTTTAGTTCTTGTTGTTTTCATAAATGGTCTCCCTAACAATATATGAGTTGGATTTGAAGCAAACTCTCCATCCATGTTAATGATATAAAAATCCACAAGAAAAATCAATTCATTTACTCTAATTAAAACATCTTCAACAACGTTTTCTAGGTATGAATTAGACCTATCTGCTAATTGAATGATTACCTTTCTTTTAAAGGTCTCATATTTAAATCCTTGTAAATTGACAGTGGCATGACATTAATTGATTCTTCCAAATCAAGCATAACCTTTTCTAGCTTACAATTTCCAATCACATAAGGTATAGTGAACATACTTGGGCCTTTACACTTTTGAGGCAATTTCCTTTGTATGACTACAAACATGATCTCTTCAATCCTTATTTTCTCATCAATATTCAACCTTTTTTTGTTGGTGCACAACTCTTTGAGATACTTGGCATATTGTGGAACTTGTTTGACTACATCTAATAATGGAATGTTCACTTCCTAACCACTTCTAAGAGTCATTGCACTTGCATTTTCCTTGGGATTAATTTCAGCTTGAGACGGTAACCTTCCTTTGTTGGTCTATATTTTATGCCCTAAAGAAGCCAATTGTGATATTTGGTTTTCCAAATTTTGATGCTTGCTTTCATCTTCTGTTGAAAAGTTTGTGTGTTAGTGGCTAAGGGTTTTACAATATCCTCTAAAGACATACCTACACTAGATGATTGTTGAGGAGAAAAGGTTGATTTGCCAGGGACATAGGGTTAAAAAGGCTACTAGTTTAAGGGCTGGCTATACTTCAGGTTCGAGTGGTCTTTCCACCTGGTGTTGTACTGATTGGACAATGGGACATATCTCCTTTGTTGGCTATTAAATGCACCCATAACATTAACTCGAGGCATGCCATCATCTTGTATTTGAAGGCATCTATTAGTAGGATGGTCCAGGAAAGAGTGATACCGTATACTTTGGCCTGTCTAACCTGTCCCAAAGCAACTTGTTTAACGAAAGGTGTTAGTTCTGAAAGTTTTGTCTCAATATTAGAATGTATCACCTTATTAACTCATGTAGATGAATCAACACGGACTATAAATTGCTGTGAATTTTCTGCCATTTTCGAGATTAATTCCCATGCTTCTTATAAAGTTTTTTTTTATGAATGCTCATTCACTTGTTGTGTCAATCATGCTACAGTCCATAGGTAACAATCCCTCATAAAAATATTGCAGCAATAATTGATCATAAATTTGATGATGAGGGTATCTCATGCACAATTGATTGAAACGCTCCTAATATTCATACAACATCTCGTTGTTATTCTGATGAATTCTACTAATTTCTTTTCTGATGGTACCTACCCTTGAAGCTTGAAAGAACTTTTTCAAAAACTTCCTTTTGAGATCATTCCATGTGGTAATAGATCCAATCAGAAGGTAATAAAGCCAATCTTTTGCATTGTCTACCAAAGAGAATGGGAAAGCCCTTAGTTTAATTTGTTCCTTTTTACTCCTTACGGCTTCATGGTTGAGCAAACCACATGGAATTCCTTCAAGTGCTTGTGGGGGTCCTCACCTATAAAGCCATGAAAAGTAGGTAGTAAATAAATCAAACTAGATTTTGACTTAAAAGTTACATCAATATTTGGAAATTCAATGCATAAAGGTTGTTGGTTCACGTTGGGAGTTGATAACTCCTTTAATGTCCTTTGTTCTATTTTTTTATTATTATTTTTTGGCACTTCCACTCCTTTAATGTCCTTTGCACTTATCTTATTGTCCCGTGGTCTTCCTATTTGCCTTAATTGTTCTTTTAATCTTAGGATTGAATACTAGTAATTTATCATTGTATGCTTTCCCATAATGCAAATAAGCTAAAACTAATTCTATATTAAATTGTCATAATTCTATAA
>Ga0325414_1001857_pt1 | contig 20904 bp, 15 predicted proteins | sample PopdelMetagenome_8_FD_206183 | JGI IMG/M metagenome (GOLD analysis project Ga0325414, IMG submission 206183) | Populus deltoides microbial communities from Bellville, Georgia, United States - Leaf-PdKOR-R3 | ecosystem: Host-associated > Plants > Phyllosphere > Phylloplane/Leaf | place: USA... | reverse complement strand
TTTGTAAATCTGTGGGCTAAGTACACAGATATTGTGTATGCAAGTGTACCTCCTGAAGGACTTATTGCTATCCAAAGTGTGCATGAAACCAGCAAGCGTGATCAGTTTTTAATGAAGTTATTAAGGCAGGAATTTGAAGTAATCAAGTCCAACCTGATGAATAGAGAACCAGTTCCTTTCTTGGATATTTGTGTAGGAGAGCTTCTCAGGGAAGAACAACAGATCATTACACAGGCTGTCTTGGAGCAGAAAGCTCAAAATTCTGCTCCAATTCCTGTTGCCTACGCTGCTCAAGGGAGATCTGAAGGAGGAAGAGATATGTCTAATGTTCAGTGCTATAGTTGCAAAGGATTTGGGCATATTGCCACTACTTGCACTAAAAAATTCTGCAACTATTGTAAGAAAACAGGGCATATCATCAAAGATTGCTCCATCTAGCCTCCAAAGAAATCTGAAACTGCTTATATTGTCTCGGTTGGTTCCTCAAATGCTCCTAGTCCTGGTCAGTCTTCTATTACTCCTGAAATGATCCAACAAATGATAGTTTCTGCCCTTTCTGCTTTAGGCCTTTCAGGTAACAGAAATTCTATTCCAAAGCCTTGGTATTTTGATTCTGCTGTTTCCAATCACATGACCAACACTGCCTTACCTTTAAATAATGTTCAAAAATATAAAGGAAATCTTCATATTCGTACTGCCGATGGTAATCCCTTGTCTATCACAGCTGTTGGTGATATTTCAGCCCTTTTGAATACTGTCTTTGTGTCTCTTAAGCTGTCCACTAATCTTATATTTTTTTTACCACATTTTCCTGAGTCACCAACATCAGTACAAAGGTTTAAACCTGGTTATGTTTATCATAGACACACTCCTGCTTCTGATCTTTCAATAGGTCTCACTGAGGTTCCTTCACATCTTCCTGCGGCATCTGATCCTGTTCTACCCACTTCCTATGATCCACCACCTCTTCGTAAAAGCTCTAGACCTCACAAACCTCCTGAAAGGTATGGTTTTTCAACTCCTATGGCTATGTCTACTACCCTGTCTTCTGTTTCCATTCCCACTTGTTATAAATAGGCTAAAGAACATGAGTGTTGGCAATAAGCAATGGAGGCAGAATTTCAAGCACTTGAGGCAAATCATACTTAGGACATTATTTCTTGTCCTCCACATGTTAAGCCCATTGGTAGTAAGTGGGTCTATACTGTGAAACTCAAGTCTGATGGCTCTTTAGATAGATACAAAGCTCGATTGGTTGCTCTTGGCAATAAACAAGAATATGGCTTCGACTATGAAGAAACATTCGCACCAGTTGCTAAGATGACCACAGTGAGAACAACTCTTGCTATTGCAGCCTGGCCTTTATATCAGATAGATGTAACAAATGCCTTCTTGCCTGAGGATCTTAAGGAAGAGATTTACATGAAACTTCCACCTGGTATGTACACAACGGCTTCTGATGAAGTTTGCAAACTAAAACGCTCTTTGTATGGGTTGAAACAGGCACCTAGAGCCTGGTTTGAGAAGTTTCGCAACACTCTTCTCACCTTCTCCTTCACACAAAGTCAATATGATTCATCACTCTTCTTTTACAAGACCACCACTGGTATGGTATTTCTCTTAGTCTATGTCGATGATATTATCCTCACTGGTAATGACATTGGGTTGATCACCAAGCTTCAACATATGTTGCATAGTACATTTCAAATGAAAGATCTTAGACATCTCACATATTTTTTGGGGCTGGAAGTTCACTCTAGAGATCATGATTTGTTCTTAAATCAACATAAATATATTCAGGATCTCATTAAGCTAGCTGGTTTAAAGGATGCCACTGCTGTTGATACGCCAATGGAGGTGAATGTGAAATACCGAAAAGATGAAGGCAAGCTTTTGCCTGAACTTTTTTTATATAGGCAACTTGTTGGTAGTCTTATCTGCCTAACAATTACAAGGCCTGATATCTCCTATGCTGTCCATATAGTTAGCAAATTTATGCAGGCACCTCGACATCTTCATTTTGCTGCAGTTCGTCATCTTATTAGATACTTAATTGGGTCCCCTACTCGTGGGTTGTTTTTTCCTAAACATTCTACTCTTACTTTGACTTCCTATAGTGATGTAGATTGGGCTGGTTGCCCGGATACTAGGAAGTCTATCACAGGCTGGTGCATTTTTCTTGGAGATGCCTTGATTTATTGGAAGTGTAAGAAGTAGGACTGTGTCTCTAAATATTCTACAGAGGCTGAGTATCGAGCCATGTCTGCAGCTTGTTCTGAAATTGTGTGGTTACGTGGTCTTATTTCTGAACTTAGGTTCCCTCCAACTGCTCCTGCTCCACTTCATGGTGATAATACTAGTGCTATTCAAATAGCTGTGAATCCGATCTACCATGAACGCACAAAGCACATAGAGGTGGACTGTCATTATATTAGGGAGGCCTTTACTAGAGGTGTTATCACTCTTCCTCATCCTAATATTGATCTTCAAATAGCTGATGCCTTTAGAAAAGCCTTGACACGCCAACGACCTAAGTTTCTCAGTAGCAAATTGATGTTGTTAGACCTACCTGCATCAATTTGAGGGGGGATGTCAATATATTCTCCTTTTCTTATTTCATTTCTTTAATAGTTGTCGGTCCTTCTTTTATATCTGTCAGTATATTCTTCTTTCCTTATTCTATTTCTTTCATAGCTGTCACTATATTCTTCTTTCCTTGTTTAATTTCTATCATAACTGTATATCCCTTGATTCCCTCTAAGATCTCAATTATTGTCTAGGCCTAGGATTAAGGGATCTGATTATGTTTATTAGACCCAGGAATTAAGGGATTTAATACTTCTTGATGTGTATATATATATATATTGTAACTCTCTTAGTGAAAAATATAGAAAACATTTTAGAATTTTTCTTATATTATCTAGTCAATATGGTGAAGCTGAATTGAAGGGGTAGGAACTTAATAATGCTAACTCATTAGCTGAAGTCATAACACGAGAACTCTAAAGTGAGCTTTGAGTTCTTTCTAGAAACTTGATTTTAATATTTCACTATAAAAAAATTTTTTTGACTAGCTATTCTTCCAGGTGTTTCCGATAGGATGGATAGACTTATTGGCTGAAGTCACAACACAAGAACTCTGAACTGTGAATTTGCTTTATTGTTTCTTTATGAACATCCATATCTATTTAGCTTTAACTTCCTTTAACCCTAATATGCTTGATCTGTTTTAGCTTTAACTTGCTTTATTGTTTCTTTACTGTGTTAATTTTATGTTTTTGACCCTACCTTTTCTTGTAGGTTGGTTGATTTTTTTTTTTTTTGCTCAAAAAACCATGGTAACAATCCCAAATGTTCTTGGCACACTTAATATTTTTTTCCTTGTGTTAACTGCTGTCTCCTCTTTCTTTACTGAAGACTGCTCAAGGCAACCCTATGGTAAGAAAGAGATGTCTGTTTTTCTTGTCGAGTCATTTGACCATATGAATCCAGATTTTTCTGCAAATTTGTAGACTTTGTTTTACGGCATTTTTCATTGTTTTGATGCAGCTTGTGATTCAAAGTCGTTGTATGCTATAATAGTTGGTGGAATTTAAAAACAGAGAGACTTACATTGGGCACGTGGTCAATTGTGATGCTTGGATGAACATTCATCTCCGTTTAGCTTTAATTTTCTTTTACCCTAATATCATCCAAGAATCACAATTGACCACATGCCCAATGTAAGTCTCTCCGTTTCTAAATTTCACCAACTATTACAGCATACAACGACCTTGAATCACAAGCTGCATCAAAAAAATGAAAAATGCCGTAAAACAAAGTCTACAAATTTGCAGAAAAATCTGAATTCATATGGTCAAATGACTCGATAAGAAAAACAGACATCTCTTTCTTACCATAGGGTTGCCTTGAGCAGTCTTCAGTAAAGAAAGAGGAGGCATCTGTTAACACAAGGAAAAAAATATTAAGTGTGCCAAGAACAGTTGGGATGGTTACCATGTTTTTTTGAGCAAAAAAAATCAACCAACCTGCAAGAAAAGGCAGGGTCAAAAACATAAAATTAACGCATGGAAAGGGATGGGATATTTTGGAATCTAAAACAGATCAAGCATATTAGGGTTAAAAGAAGTTAAAGCTAAACGGATATGGATGTTCATAAAAAAACAATAAAGCAAATTCACAGTTTAGAGTTCTTGTGTTGTAACTTCAGCCAATAAGTCTATCCATCCTATCAGAAACACCTAGAAGAATAGCTAGTCAAAAAAAACTTTTTATAGTGAAATATTAAAATCAAGTTTCTAGAAAGAACTCAAAGCTCACTTTAGAGTTCTCGTGTTATGACTTCAGCTAATGAGTTAGCATTATTAAGTTCCTACCCCTTCAATTCAGCTTCACCATATTGACAAGATAATATAAGAGAAATTCTGAAATGTTTTCTATATTTTTCACTAAGAGAGTTACAATATATATATACATCAAAAAGTATCAAATCCTTTAATTCCTGGGTCTCATAAACATAATCAAATCCCTTAATCCTAGGCCTAGACAATAATTGAGATCTCAGAGAGAATTAAGAGATATACATCTATGACAGAAATTAAACAAGGAAAGAAAAATATAGTGACAGCTATGAAAGAAATAGAATAAGGAAAGAAGAATATACTGATAGGTATAAAAGAAGGACCGACAACTATTAAAGAAATGAAATAAGAAAATTAAAGCTAAACAGAGATGGATGTTCATCCAAGCATCACAATTGACCAAATGCCCCTTGTAAGTCTCTTTGTTTTCCAATTCCACCGACTGTTACAGCATACAACCACCATGAATTACAAGCTGCATGAGAAATATGAAAAAGACCGTAAAACAAACTCTACAAATTTGCAGAAAATTCTGGATTCATAAGGTCAAATGACACGACAAGAAAAGCAGACATCTCTTTCTTCCCATAGGGTGGCCTTGAGCAGTCTTGAGTAAAGAAAGAGGAAGCAGCAGTTAACACAAGAAAAAAAAAATTAAGTGTGTCGAAAAAAACAGGAGAAAGATAGAGGTTACCATGTTTTTTACAACAAAATGAAAAATCAAGCAACCTGCAAGAAAAGCGAGGGTCAAGAACATAAAATGAACGCATGGAAAGGGTTGGGAAATTTTGGAATCTAAAACAGATCAAGGATATTAGGGTAAAAGAAAATTAAAGCTAAACGGAGATGGATGTTCATCCAAGCATCACAATTGACCAAATGCCCCTTGTAAGTCTCTCCGTTTTTCAATTCCACCAACTGTTACAGCATACAACCACCATGAATTACAAGCTGCATGAGAAATATGAAAAAGGCTGTAAAACAAACTCTACAAATTTACAGAAAATTCTTGATTCATATGGTCAAATGACACGACAAGAAAAACAAACATCTCGTTCTTCGCATAAGGTGGCCTTGAGCAGTCTTGAGTTAAAAAAGAGGAAAGAGCAGTTAACACAAGAAAAAAAAATTAAGTGTGTCGAAAAAAACAGGAGAAAGATAGAGGTTACCATGTTTTTTACATCAAAATGAAAAATCAAGCAACCTGCAAGAAAAGCGAGGGTCAAGAACATAAAATGAACGCATGGAAAGGGTTGGGAAATTTTGGAATCTAAAACAGATCAAGGATATTAGGGTAAAAGAAAATTAAAGCTAAACGGAGATGGATGTTCATCCAAGCATCACAATTGACCAAATGCCCCTTGTAAGTCTCTCCGTTTTTCAATTCCACCAACTGTTACAGCATACAACCACCATGAATTACAAGCTGCATGAGAAATATGAAAAAGGTTGTAAAACAAACTCTACAAATTTGCAGAAAATTCAGGATTCATATGGTCAAATGACACAACAAGAAAAACAGACATCTCTTTCTTCCCATATGGTGGCCTTCAGCAGTCTTGAGTAAAGAAAGAGGAAGGAGTAGTTAACACAAGAAAAAAAAAATTAAGTGTGTCAAGAACAGTCGACATGGTTACCATGTTTTTTAGATCAAAAAAGAGAAATCAAGCAAGGTGCAAGAAAAGCGAGGGTCAAGAACATAAAATGAACGCATGGAAATGGATGGGAAATTTTGGAATCTAAAACAGATCCAGGATATTAGGGTAAAAGAAATTAAAGCTAAACGGAGATGGATGTTCATCCAAGCATCACAACTGACCAAATGCCCCATTGTAAGTCTCTCCTTTTTTTCAATTTCACCAACTGTTACAGCAAACAACCACCATGAATTACAAGCTGCATGAAAAAAATGAAAAGAGCTGTAAAACAAACTTTACAAATTTACAGAAAATTCTGGATTCATACAGTCAAATGATACGAGAAAAAAAACAGACATTTCTTTCTTATCATAGGGTGGCCTTGAGCAGTCTTGAGTAAAGAAAGAGGATGTTGCGGTTAACACAGGAAAAAAAATTAAGTGTCAAGAACAGTTCGATGGTTAGCATGTTCTTTAGAGCAAAAAAGAAAAATCAAGAAACCTGCAAGAAAAGCAAGGGTCAAGAACATAAAATGAACGCATGGAAAGGTACGGGATATTTTGGAATCTAAAACAGATCAAGCGTATTAGGGTTAAAGGAAATTAAAGCTAAACGGATATGGATGTTCATCAAAGCACCACAATTGACCAAATGCCAATTATAAGTCTCTCAGTTTTTAAATTCCACCAACAGTTACAGCATACAACCACCATGAATTACAAGCTGGATGAAAAAAATTAAAAGGGCTATAAAACAAAGTCTACAAATTTGCAAAAAATTCTGGATTCATATGGTGAAATGACACGACAAGAAAAACATACATCTCTTTCTTACCATAGGGTGGCTTGAGCAGTCTTGAGTAAAGAAAGAGGAAGTTGCGGTTAACACAGGAAAAAAGAAATTAAGTGTCAAGAACAGTTGGATGGTTACCATGTTTTTCAGAGCAAAAAAGAAAATCAAGCAACCTGCAAGAAAAGCCAGGGTCAAGAACATAAAATTAACGCATAGAAAGGGATGAGATATTTTGCAATCTAAAACAGATCAAGCATATTACGGTTAAAGGAAGTTAAAGCTAAACGGATATGGATGTTCATCCAAGCATCACAACTGACCAAATGCCCCTTGTAGGTTTTTCAATTCCACCAACTGTTACAGCATACAACCACCATGAATTACAAGCTGGATGAAAAATATGAAAAAGGTCGTAAAACAAAGTCCTCAAATTTGCAGAAAATTCTATATCAAATACAGTCAAATGAGACGAGAAGAAAAAGAGACATTTCTTTCTTTCCATAAGGTGGCCTTGAGCAGTCTAAGTAAAGAAAAAGGAAGTTGCGGTTAACACTGGAAAAAAGAAATTAAGTGTCAAGAACAGTAGGATGGTTACCATGTTTTTTAGAGCAAAAAAGAAAAATCAAGAAACCTGCAAGAAAAGCAAGGATCAAGAACATAAAATGAACGCATGGAAAGGGATGGTATATTTTGGAATCTAAAACAGATCGAGCGTATTAGGGTTAAAGGAAATTAAAGCTAAACGGATGTAGATGCTCATCCAAGCACCACAATTCACCAAATGCCCATTGTAAGTCTCTCCGTTTTTAAATTCCACCAACAGTTACAGCATCCAACCACCATGAATTACAAGCTGCATGAAAAAAATGAAAAGGGCCGTAAAACAAAATCTACAAATTTGCATAAAATTCTGGATTCATATGGTAAATGACATGACAAGAAAAACAGACATCTCTTTCTTACCATAGAGTGGCCTTAAGCAGTCTTGAGTAAAGAAAGAGGAAGCAGCAGTTAACACAAGAAAAAAAAATTAAGTGTGCCAAGAACAGGTGGGATGGTTACCATGTTATTTTGAGCAAAAACAATCAACCAACCTGCAAGAAAAGGCAGGGTCAAAAACATAAAATGAACGCATGGAAATGAATGGGAAATTTTGGAATCTAAAACAGATCCCGGATATTAGGGTAAAAGAAAATTAAAGCTAAACGGAGATGGATGTTCATCCAAGCATCACAACTGACCAAATGCCCCATTGTAAGTCTCTCCTTTTTTTCAATTCCACCAACTGTTACAGCAAACAACCACCATGAATTACAAGCTGCATGAAAAAAATGAAAAGGGCTGTAAAACAAACTTTACAAATTTGCAGAAAATTCTGGATTCATACAGTCAAATGATACGAGAAAAAAACAAACATTTCTTTCTTATCATAGGGTGGCCTTGAGCAGTCTTGAGTAAAGAAAGAGGAAGTTGCGGTTAACACAGGAAAAAAAAATTAAGTGTCAAGAACAGTTCGATGGTTAGCATGTTTTTTAGAGCAAAAAAGAAAAATCAAGCAACCTGCAAGAAATGCCAGGGTCAAGAACATAAAATTAACGCATGGAAAGGGATGGGAAATTTCAGAATCTAAAACAAATCAAGGATATTAGGGTTAAAGAAAATTAAAGCTAAATGGATATGGATGTTCATCCAAGCACCACAATTCAGCAAATGCCCATTGTAAGTCTTTCCATTTTTAAATTCCACCAACGGTTACAGCATACAACCCCCATGAATGACAAGCTGCATTAAAAAAATGAAAAATACTGTAAAACAAAGTCTACAAATTTGCACAAAATTCTGGATTCATATGGTCAAATGACGCGACAAGAAAAACAGACATCTGTGGGCATGTGATCATTCATAACAGAATGTTTTTCCATTATGTTAGACTAGTAGTATCTTTCTCTGTGCATCAATTTACAAGTTGAAAATCATCAGAATAGCAAGATTCGGTGAACTGGAGCATTTACATGACTTAGTTTAATCCCCCCTTAGGTTCATTGAGAAAGCTATCATAATGTGCTTTTAGTATTGGGCAGATTAACAAAGGATGTCCACGCAAAGCATTGACAAAATTTCAAGTTAATTATCCAAAAGCTGAGGCTAAAAAATATCTAGCAGACGGGAAATTATAATCTATTTGTCGTTTGTCACTGTATCCATAGGCTGGTTTCTCACGATATTAAATATTTTACCACACTGAATTCATTCATCAATCCACTCTATTTTTCCGAGTCAAACTAGAAAACAATGAAGTGCTAAGCCTACCTTAAAGCAAACTCTAATATCAAAGCAGCTGATTTCACACCACAAGGAAGCTTCAGAACCATCTCCATCATACCAGGTGATATCTTGTCTTTGGAAGGAAAAACATGCATCTTTTCCACAAAAGCTCCGGCTGCCTTCGGTTTGGTCATCCACAAACAACTGGAGAGAATGATAACATACCCTAATATACCAAGGGACAACTTGGAAAATATTAACATGCAATTCATATCTATCACTAGCACTTTTAGCACCCAGGGGACTGTCGATTTCAACAAGATTGCAACTGCACCTCTTTCATTCCCGCTTCCCATCAAAAACCTACTAGCATGTAATGGTGCTTGTTAAGCAGGGAATTGACAGGTGGATAAAGCACACAGAATTACATGAATATGCTTAATGCAGAGAGCAATAAAAACAAGGAAATGGCCGACCATTTCATCTTCCAAGACATAAAAAGGTATTTCAACATTTATGTAATATCATTGTCAAGCGCAGTGAGTTGACACAATTCATTTTGCGATTTGTACCTTGTAAGATCTCCAAGCTTCTTTGATGAGAAGTTGCTGACTCCAATAGCACGAGCCTTGCCAGATTCATAAAGTGGCTCAATTTCTCTCCAAGAAGCCAGAATGTCAGGTTAGGTAAGGTTTCGGGTTCATTGCCAACAGAATCCTTCTTCATGCTTACGAGCCAGTGGATCTTCAAGACCAATTACACATCAGAGTTTTATTTTGTTTTATTCTTTTGAAAAAAGATTGGACTTTTTCAAAGGATTACATTGCCCACACAAAATTCATGAAAAAAATCTTCAGGCATTCAGACAATCTACAACGATAACACTAAATATCTAAAACAATAAAAAATCAAATAAAAATAAAGAAAGAATAAAATTATACATTTAAAACCCAAAAAACATATAAAAACAATTAACGTTAAGATATCAAGACTTCACACGAAATTAAATTCATGAAAACAAACTAAAAACCACAAAAATCTATCTCAGCACATTAAAAAAAATCTCATCGAATGAACAAATCAAAGTTTAAAAAATATAATAATCAAGATTAACATAAATATAACCCGTGAGCTATCCTTGTCTTTATCATCAATGCCATGTCAAGAATTCTCCTAAATCACCACCACCATCTCTGCCACCTCCACAAGAAAGACCAGAACGCCGCGATCAAAAATATCGCAGCCGCCACCGTCACCTAGATCTCCCGGCACTAAAAACTCCAGCATTGCCGTTTCAAACATTCCGCCTCGCATTTTCACCTCTCTCTCTAATTTTAGTCGATAACTGAATCAAACAATGGTAAATTAGGTTTTAAAATAATAGTGAGAGAGCAAGAGAGAGCGTTTAGAAGAGTAAAATAGAAAGTCTATTTCCAGAGAGAAAGTGGTATTTTCATTTTTTTTTTTAGAGAGAGAGAGAGAGAGAGGAGACCGTTGATGATGGTTGAATTCTGGATATTACTAGTAGCAACGGAGAAGGTAGAGCTCGGGAAATATTTTCAAAAAAAATTAAGGTTGGTTTTCTATTATGACAGCCTTGATATTGTTTTGTCATTACGGGATTGGGGAAGCCTTGAAGAGCATGGTTTGGTTGTTTTGGGAGAGGGAGCTCAACGGGCTAAATGCCAATGCTCAATGCTCAATGCTTCATTATTTTATGGATGTAAAGGTGGTTTTTATTGTTATTCTTATTAATTTGGAAAATTAAGCTTTCTCTAATTTGGTTGGAATTATAATTATTATCTTGAAAAATTACACAACTAAATTAACCTTGTATATGTACTATTTTATTTGTCGTTTCGGGTTCAGCTAATTTTTTTAAATCTTAAAAGTGCTAATAAATTTTTAGATGTATAATTAAATATGATTTAAAAAATCAATTTTGAAATCTTATAACCTATTTATTTAACTCTAATGGTAAACTAAATTATGTTAGAGCTAGCCCGAATTAAAATAATTAATTTCATGAGTTCAAATATAAACTTAATTACTAGTAAAAATATAATTTAACTTGTAAAAAAACTTCTATGTCATAATTATTTTAAAAAAATTATTGAGATAAGAACATATTGAATTTGAGTCTCCTAATGACCCATGTCATGGTCTCTATTGAATTTAATAAGTTTTTATATAATTTTTTATTAATTGTATGATAAAAATATATTGTCATAAAATTAAGCACTAGCTTATAGAAATAATCATTATAGAAAGCAAAGAAAAATAAATCATGTGGTTTATTTCCAAATCAATTTAATATTGAAGGGTAAAATTGAGAAATAAATTAAAAACAATTAAAGAATCAAAAACAAAAAAAAAAGCATGTTGGTCTAGTGGGTGAACTTGTTAAACCTACAAATCAAGTAACTAGGACTAGCACATCAAAACTGCGAACCGGGGTACGGGCTCCAATGGGATTGTAATTTTTTTTTCAAAATTATTTTTTATTTAACTATATGATAACAAAAACAGACAATCACAAAATTAAACATCAACCCAATACAATCGTGTGCAGGTCTGTGCACACGGGCCTGTGATTTTTTTTAAGTTAAAGATGTAGATGACATCTCATTTACTCCGATGCTTTAAAAAAAAAAAAAGAAGTGTTGTTTGAAATCTCATTTGAAAAATTAAGCATTCTGTAATTTGGTTGGAATTATAATTATTAGCTCGAAAAATTACACGACAAAATTAACCTTGTGTATGTACTATTTTATTTGTCATTTTGGGTTCAACTAATTTTTTTAAATATTAAAAGTGCTAATAAATTTTTAGTTGTATAATATATTAAAAAAATCATGTCTAGTTTTCCGATGTTTTCTGATTTATGCTTCGCATGAAATTGAGATTACACCTTAATTTTAGGTGAGATCTACCCTTTAAACCACAATTTAAGAAAGACAATTGATATAATCCAAGCAATACTAAAAAATCTATTAGATGTTCTAGTTGGTCTAAAGATAAAATTTAGAACCAAAAGGTTCAAAGAGGGTTGTATTTGACTTCTTCAAGAAACATGGGCTAAGATAGACTACAAGAAGATGTTAAATAATGAAATCTTGATTAATTTAATTCATGTTCAAGAAAGGCTTATAAATGGACATTCATAAATTACAAAAAGATTCAAATCTACCTTTTGACCTTTCTCTACTATTTTGGTAAAAAATGGAGCTATAAAAGGGATTTTAATTCAATTCTAGTTGGATTAATCAAGGCTTTTAATTATGCAATCCAAACAATACCAAGAAATTTGTTAGAGGTTCCAGTTGGTTTAGTGACAAGACTTAGAGCTACAAAAAGGTTTTCAATGGCTTCAAAACACATAGGCTAAGGTGGATTTCAAGAAAATAATAAATAATGAAGTATAAGTCTTAATTAATTTAATTCATGTTCAATAAAGGTTTGTAGGTGGTCATTCAGACATTATAAAAAGATTCAAATCTGTCAGTTTGACATTTTGATATTGTTTTGGTCATAACTTGAGCTAAAAAAAAAATATTGCGATTCCAGTTACATTGGAAAATAGACATCCATAAATTTCCATTGATGTATGAAAAACTTTTTAATTCATTAATATAAGAGAAAATTATGTATTTGAAGTTAGACTTTGATTTTTCTAATAGATTACAAAAGTGATTTTAGTCTTATTTAAATTAATTAGGTTATTGTTTTATTTATCTTTTAGTTGTTATTAGGCCTTTAGAGATACTATACCCTTTATTTAAATTTATGTTTATTGAATTATTATTATTTATTAGGTTTATCTATATTTATTAGGGATATCCTATTAAACTTAGAGCTTTTTTTAGTATAAATATTATTTTGTAGAGATTTAAAAAAAAATTATTTTTAAGAAAAAAAATCAGCATTCTTGTTATTTTTTGTATTGTTAAGTGATTTTCATACTAAATTTTTTATTGAACTTTTAAATTCTTCAAATAACTAATTAACTTCGTTGTGATTTAATACTATTTATTTGCATTTTTTATAAACTTAAAGTGATGATGATGATTATGTATAACTCTGATTTTTCAAGAGAAATTCTTATGGATTCAGTTACAATCCATTTAAATCAAATTTTAGAATGTGTCTGCATCAATTTAAGTTACGAACATATTTTAAAAGGTGCCTGCATCAACAATCAAACAGTAATATTTATAACCGAGAAGAAAAACAACAATTGTCATGCTTTCAAACAATCACTCAATAGATATAAGTTAACGCAAATTTAGCTGGATAAAGTATAAAACAATTGAAATAAGAGGGGAAGTTACTGTACGCCATGTACTTGTGGTAAAAATTAATTGCAAACAAATACACGAACTTGATTGCAAAAAGGTAAGGAAAAACACACACATGAGGATTCAATTGCACATCTTACAATAATCTGAGTACCAAATTGACGTAAAACTCTCTTTTTTTTCCTCCTAAAAATTTCATCAGAAGGAAGTCACGAGTGGCTTAAGTTGATAGTAGCAAATCTAACGCCCACGAATTCCTATTCGGAGAAACATCAGGAGAGAAAATATGGTTGGTATTAGCAGCAACATTTCCCTCTCTACAGTTTCGACATACCCACTTGAAAATAGAATTTTGTTGTTGATGAGAAAGAAACCCACATGCAATTTTATGGTCTTTAAGAGTTGCTTTAAAATGGGCAGAACTGGAATCCATTGTAAGTTACCAGCTCATAGTCATGGGAGTGGAGTTGAGGACAACCCCACAGGAAAGAACTTATCATTGAGCTCAACAAACAGGATGGAAGAGTATAATATTGCCATGAAAAGGATGATGAGGAACCCATACGAGTATCATCATGATCTTGGTTAGTTAGTTTCCCTTTTACCTCCATTTTCCTAATTATTTCTTGCTCTTGATCTTCATCTTTCATTTCCATCTAAGATTTTGGTACTGTGTTTGTTCATCCGTTTCTGTGTGTCAGTGTGTTGTGTTCCTTTCATACTTTCAGTTTGTTTTTCTCTGATGGATTGCAAGTAAGGAGAGTGTGCAGGTTGGCGGATTTGTTTTTCTGGGTTCTTGCTTTTGCCATACAACGAAATTTCCATAATAATAAATACTTTAAGTTGTGTTGTTGAATTCAATTCTGAAGTAATCCAATAACAACCCATTCTGTGGTTTTTAATTTTTTGAAATGGTCAATGACTATATAATTTAGGAAGCATCTGAATCTGGATGGCATCCTTTTATCCTTAATTTATTTAATTTTATGCTGTCAGTTCATACGTAAGTATGAAGCTTAACACAGAAAAGGTTGTTACTTTTTCCATGAATTCTTTACTCTCTATCTTTTAATGGAGTTGACCATGTTCCCGGTAATGCTTCCACTGTCACCCTCTAATTTCGGATACAAGTTATTGAGAATCATAAATCAATAGTTGTATAGACACACTTTAGGGAAAAGCCTTCAAATAGAAAAAATAATCCTGATCTGTGTCACTTTTGAGAAAGATGACTTATCATTGCTATTATATTACCTTTCAGCTGAATGAAAGCATTTTATATATGTCTAGATCTTATGGAAAAGGGTTGGGATCGACCCAACCCTTTTTTTAAAAGAAAGACTTTTGATACAAAATTTGTATCAGTTTTATTTTTATTACAGCCCGACATGCATGGGTCTAAAGGTGTAGGGATTAAAATAAAAGGGTTCAAGTTTTGAAATTGCATTAACCCTTTGACTAACTTGGAAATAGAAAAGTCTGAAGCCACACTGTACAAGTATTCTTTTGAATGGCTACAGAAATCATTGATAAAGATGTGTGTGAGTGTGGACTGTAGACACCCATATCAACTAGTTTGTCAATGAGGTTTGGTTTTGTTGATAGAGCTACTACCATCATCAACACAAATCTAAAATCTAAACGATTGCAAAGAAGTTATGTATCTTGCAGTATAGGTTCCACCATTAGCATTCCACTTTTGGCTCCCCTGCACTCCAACTTTTTATGCTAAATGCATTCCAGTTTTCTTACCGTGCGTGTTGTTTTTCCTTAATTCAGTCCATAACTGACATGCTCTATTCAGGTATGAACTACACATTGATAACTGATAATGTGATTGTGGGATCCCAACCTCAGAAACCTGAAGATATAGAACATCTAAGACATAAGGAGAATGTGGCCTACATTCTAAACTTGCAGCAGGACAAGGACATCGAGTATTGGGGTATTGATTTGCAGTCTATTATACAGAGATGTCAACAACTTGGAATCCGTCATATGAGAAGGCCTGTAAGAAAGTGCTACTCATTGTAAATTGAAACATGTAGAAGACTCCAATTTCCAAAATGAGTTATTATATGTTTCAACCATTTTTCATGTGTTCATGCCTGCGTTTTATTTTTTTACCAGTGTTTTCTTGGTGCTAACTGGATGAATTTGCAAATATAATTCTTTCTTCAGGCAACAGATTTCGATCCAGATTCCTTGAGAAGTGCATTACCCAAAGCTGTTTCATCGTTGGAATGGGCTACTTCTGAGGGAAAAGGCAGAGTGTACCTACATTGCACAGCTGGACTGGGAAGAGCCCCTGCTGTTGCTATAGCTTACATGTTCTGGTTTTGTTGCATGAATGTTAGTTCTCAACTCTTCTACTATTTATTTTTGTCAAAAATTATTATTTTAAATTTCAGACTTATATTGATATGATTTCTTACAAAACTGTGGGCTATATTTGGTATGGATATCATGATATTGTCGGACTTCTAGAGTGATTGTTTTGATACAATTTCTTGATTGATTGATTCGCAAACTGGAACATATTTTTCTGATTGTCATTTTTGCTACTGGTATGGGACAGCTTAATACAGCTTATGATACACTAACTTCAAAGAGACCTTGTGGACCCAGTAAGAGATCAATACGAGCAGCTACTTATGATCTAGCCAAGAATGATCCATGGAAGGAGCCCTTTGAGAGTCTACCAGAATATGCTTTTGAAGATATAGCAGATTGGGAGAGGCACTTGATTCAAGATCGTGTCCGTTCCCTCCGTGGAACATGAGCATTTAAGGTAAACATTATGTTGTCTTGCAAAGCATTCTAGTTCAAGATTCTGAGGCTGTGATCTGATAAAGTAAGGGATCTCTCCTGGAGGTTATTTTGTCATCATTACTAGATGGATTAGCAGCGCATCTCGCTATTCAGCATAACCATAAAAATGTGAAAACAAAATAATTATATTTTAATCTGGTGTAATTACTAATACCTGCCTTCACCACGTGTGAAACGCAAGCAAACCTGATGAAATAAATAGGAGACACAGATTCATCGAGCCCAGACACCCTCTAGTGCCCTCAAAGTCTGAAGGGCGACTATCATCCTGCACAAAAGTCGGTTATTTGCATGCATGGTAGGGACTAATTTCAGTTATCCTTCTAGCCATTGCCAAAACAAAGCATGCATAATTTATATAATTATACTCCCCCTTATTTTATCATATGAAAGTTGAAACCTTGCTGATGTACATTCTGACTGGTTGAATCAAGTTAACCCAGGATAATTTCATTTGATAAAGCAGCTACGAGGAGAAACTCAAATCAATCAACTGCAAAGGGCTGGTTTCATGGGACAAGGGAACTTGCAGGGGAGGCAAATTGTAGCTCATGGCTAGAGATGAGCTTGGAACCTGTGCACTTTGTTAAAATAAATGAAAAAAAGTGAGGCAGAAGAACTCCGATTAGCACAGTTTAATAGCAGTCATGGAAGCTTTACCTGTATCCAAATGTACAATAATGGTACTTAAGTACCTAATATTGGGAAACTCCGTGAATTAGTGCAGGTGTAATAATAATCTTGGAGGATTTATCAAATATCAATCTTCAGTATCCCTCCCCGACAATGTTACTTCATTGTTAACTGGGAGTAGGGACACACTCTTGTTTAGGTATTGTTTACTGTTCATAAAAAGAATCGATGTTCGAGCTTTACAGTGGATAGCAAGCGAACGAGAAAACCGCCCTGGACAATGTCTACGGCTATCCCTGTTTATGGCCTGGGCTCTTGGGTGTTAGGTACAAATCTTTTTTTATTTTATTTTTTTGCGCCATGATGACAGATAAAGTGGTTCTTGGTCACCCCAATTGGCGCTAGATGGGAGGAAAAGATAACAGGTGAAGTTCACAACAGCTCTTACAAAGATTGAAATCCTATTTCAGAGGTGCAATCTTGTGTCTTGAGCTAAGTTGATAGAATCAAATTCATTCACGACTGCGTAACCACCACACAGCAGCACTTTTTTTCCACTGATACAATTGCCTGTGATCTGCACAGATCAACCAACTACAACTCAACTTAGCATTTAGTAAAATTGCAATGTTTTGCTGGTGAATTGTGTTCTAAAGAAGTCGAGTTACCATGCCTGGAACCGAGTAAAGTTGGAGCAGTATTAGCACAAGGAAACATCATCGTACATGCATTTGACATAGGGAGACATGCTCTACCAGCCATTAACTATCAGCCTATAAAATTATAATCCCAAAGAGGAAATGATACAAAGGAATTATTTATCTTTGTTTCCTTTGTTCAATAACTGTACATAAAATCATTCTTCAAAAACCTACGAAAAGTTTAGACGGCCTGGAGCTTTGCAAGTTGAGCTTGCCGCTGTCCTAAATGGAATGCTGTAAAAATCCAAAGTAAACAGATCTGCAGCACAAAGACGATTAACAAAACCTTGCATTATTCTTGGTTGAAAAACATGATCATGACAAATGAAATGGCATTTTCAGAGCATTACTTGATATAGTGCAGAACTACGTTGGAATTAACAAGGTTGGATCAATAACCACCATAATAATTAATCTATAAAATTTGATGGTTATATACGTACAGGCAGAGCATAAAGAGACACAGTTGATGTCCTCCCATGAAGAGTGCTGAATAGTAGTTTGTACATTCCTGCAGCTGTAGCATCTCCAAGCCGTTGAACAATGACATCTATGCAAACCTGTGGTAAGACATGGCGCTGGTTGACATAATGCAGTAGAAGATATGCAAGTAATTATTCAAAATCTTATGGTAATATCAAACAAGAAATGCGTGAAATCCATGTTATTTGCATCAATTGCAAAGGTAAGTCTACTCGTGCATGCCTAGAGTCTCAAGGGATTTCATAAAAATGACATCAGACATGAAACGAAATTTCTGCCAAAAGGGGAGAAAAGATTGGAGATCGATATGTAAGCAACAACATTACTGCTTGTTAACAAAATCTGGTATTAATAGCCCAATTCAATCAGGGATACATAAAACTTATTAGTGCAGAAACATCTACTAACCTTAGCTTTGTATTTCTCTTCTTGAGTGACCACAGTAAACAGAAGTTCTCTTCCAGGCCTGGTCACTACATAAGTAACCACCTGCAAATAAGGGTAAAACCAAACTGTGAGGCCTCAAAATGAATGGGACATACTTCCTCAACCATATCAAGTGTTCTCAACAATTTAAGAGGAAAGTGCATTCACCCAAATAATACTCTAGATACTTGGATACATAAGCATTATTATATTCAAATAGAATAACTGGGAAATGAAGAAAGAAAGAAATACAACCCACAATGCTGTTTCACTGCAGGCAAGGGACCAATGGTGACAGACCTTCCGTACAGTCTCACAGATGGCAACTGCTACCCAAGTTGGCCAAACAGCAATAGCAACCAAATTTGAGAAGGCAGCAACCGGAGCAGAGCATATTGCTGCAGTAACCCCAGCTAAAGTAAGGATACGTCCCTGTGTTTGATTTGATAAGCCAAAACACAACAAGTTATAAACAGGAACTCTAATAATGTGAAATGCAATGAACACTGCAGTTTTGTCCCCAGAGATGCACAAACACAGAAAATATTACATGAAGAAATTTATCAAGCAGAATTAAGGAAAGTAATTGCAGATCCCAATGAACAGACAGCAATAACCACCAGAACCTGACATAATGAATTTCTCTGCTACAGATCATGCAATTTGTTAAAGATTCAAGATTGAATTAGTGTAAAAGAATATCATTTCTAAAAACATTTTGGTACCAGAATTCTTCTACAAAGCTTCCTTCTTTACATTTTTTACGTGGACAAATTTCAGATTCAATTGCATAAAAGTACCATGCATATTCTTTATATCCACCACATCCAACAAACCAAAGATTATTTTATTTTATTTTCAGAAATTACCCTCTCTGAGGCTTGGGAATACAAAGATTAAAATTGCTTCAGGGGAAACTCAGTAACAACTAATCAGAGCAAGACGCCTGTTAAATTTGATCATAATTCTGCAACTGATTTCCTTAATACTGGAACTCCAGTAAGTATTATCTATTTTCTTGGTTTTACAACCAGTCAGAACATCAAAACATTGAAGAAATATATTTGGTTATTAGCTTACTGTTAAAGTAAGTTGTCCAGCAAGGATAAAAACAGCAATGAAGCTATTTATCTGTGCAAACAATTTTCTTCTTCCAAGAGAGCTTGAAACAGTCATGGCAATTACTGTTACTTTCTACAAAAGAAAACAAGGATTCATTAGTGAGAGGAAATACGCATAATTCATATATAGATGAGGATAAATCATATCTGGCAACATATCAAATCATTTTATATCAATAGTCAAGCCTACAAAGTTTAAGCTCGCTAAATTTGAATTTACTTGTAGTGGAATCCCAGCTCCAATAATTACTTATTCTGGTTCATGTTACTTGTACATATTCTTTGCGGATATATAAATGTTTAAGAAATAAGTTTCAGATATCAAAAAATCAAATTAGCCAGCATATGACAGCAAAATTGGCAGATATTCTGGCTATCATAGTGGTAGTCACTTGGCATGTACCGTTGTACAGTAAACCTGAGATTAAAATCACAGTCATACCAAAGATCGGAAGGGTTAAGAGTGGAAGAGAGCGACACTTAGTTATGTTGCTAAGTTTTAAGCCATAAGGATTACAAAATAAATAAATAAAAAGACGAAAAAAATTGATAATGTGAGATCCACTGAGTTATACAATAAGGATAAGCATCTTGTTATCTCTGACCAACTGAGAAACAGAGTGCATGTATAAAAAACATGGTCTGATCCCTTTTTTACTTTCAATCCACTCTTCCTCTTCCCTCTTGCTTTTCTCATGTTTAATAACAACAAAATCAACAAAAGGCAAGATAAATTATAGATAGTTCTCTAAATTAGTTTACTTTCCTATTCAGTCAAATCATAAAATCTGGTTTGGAAAGGGTGATTTAGAAATTCAGAGTACATGAACAGGAGCAGAGTTCCATTTTACCTGAAAATAGAAGAATGACGAAATAACTGCACTCAGCCACAGGAATAGAGACACATTCAACAAATAAGTTGAAGATAATACAAGCCGAAACCCATCTAAGATGGCCCAAAGCTGAGGCCTCATCCTGGGTGAAGGAGACTTTGGAGAAGAGACTTTGAAAGCTGGTGATGATCGTCCATCAGCCTCACTATGCTGATCAGCATCAACTTTTCTAAAAAGCAAAAGCATCCCAATAAGCTACATGAAAGCACCTGAAAAGCTTTTTCACTCTTCCAGAGATGCAAAATAATATGACCTACATGAATACATTTTTTTTTCTTGACAGGTGAGTAGCATGTAGTCTAAGGGCGTGTTTGATTGTAGGAAAGTGAATTCCTGGAAACTGAATTTCAGTCAAACTGAAAAAAGTAACGTTAATGAAGGAAAGTGTTTTCCTTCTATTAAAGAAAGGAAAACACTTTCCTTCCGTTCATTTTCTCATACACAGCCTCAGGCGAAGTCAGA
>Ga0325414_1001855_pt1 | contig 20922 bp, 16 predicted proteins | sample PopdelMetagenome_8_FD_206183 | JGI IMG/M metagenome (GOLD analysis project Ga0325414, IMG submission 206183) | Populus deltoides microbial communities from Bellville, Georgia, United States - Leaf-PdKOR-R3 | ecosystem: Host-associated > Plants > Phyllosphere > Phylloplane/Leaf | place: USA... | reverse complement strand
CTTACAAGAGTTGAGAGATGCAAATTGCTATGGATATTAGGTCAACTCTAAGGAGGAAGTAAGAGAATAAAAGAGATTGAAATTATGTTCAATATTCAGAACTGTATAGCGTGCATCATAGGACCTTAGACTGGTTGTTAACACGGCATTTGATAAATTGTTTGCTTTCAGAAGCATGAGGGTTAAGAGAAAGTGATTAATTAAAATGAAGAGAACCTGTTTTCTGAATTGATTAATTATTGTACTTGCAGTGATACACATGTCACAATTTTTTTCTTTCAGGGGTGAAGTCCTTAGATTACCAATATTTATTTTGTGCCGTCTGAATTTTTCACTGTGATCTCAGGGTCTGAGCCTTGAGCTCTGTGCAAAGGATAGAGTAGGCTTACTATCTGAAGTTACAAGGATTCTGCGAGAGAATGGATTAGCCGTATCAAGAGCAGGTGTCATGACAATAGGAGAGCAAGCAACGAATGTTTTCTATGTAAGAGATGCTTCTGGGAATCCGGTGGATACGAAGATTATCGAAGCACTTCGTAAAGAAATCGGGCACACCATGATGCTTAATGTGAAGAAAACACCTGCTAGTTCCAGAGAACCTGAAGCTAGAGGATGGGCCAAAACAAGTTTCTTTTTCGGGAACTTGCTGGAAAGGTTCTTGGCATGAGAACATTTCTGTATTGCTGTCACAGAAATAATGAACTGTACAGGACAATAAACCTCTTCATTACCAAAGCATGAACTATGGACAGGGCTTGCACTAGACTTTGTTCAATATTCAAAGAATAAATATTGCAAGCTAATGAAGTTCGAACCTTCGGTTGGAAAAGGACAGAAATTTCGAAATATATATATATATATATATATATATATATATATATATATATATATATATATATATATATAAAGTATCAAAATAAGCTGATGTTTCTAAAGGGCGAAGGAATTATTAGTATGGAATATTGCATACCCTTCAAAAATACATATAATTATTTTTGTATTAGAAAACATCATAAATTAAAATTTCATATTTAGCTTTACAAGAATGCCCGGGGCAATTTTCACAGAAGCATGGCGAGGTCTCTCGCTAGGGTAAGTTCATGGTTTTATAATCGGTCAATCTGAAAAAAAGTAACTGTAAGTAATATTCATATATTTTTTAAATTGTATTTTGGTGCGATTTAAAAATATATTAAATTAACATTTTTGATATTTTTTATAATTTTAATATGTTAATATCAAAAATAAAAAAAATATTTTAATATATTTTTAAATAAAAAACATTTTTAAAAAACACTACACATCAAAGTAACTATTAGTTGGATCTTCAAATAAGAAATGTAGAGCATAGATTAAAAAAAAAAATAGGTAACTGCACCTGTTTCATTACCATTTCACACTCATTTTTTATTCAATTTATCTGCAGGTATGGAAACACAATAGGTAACATAGATTGTATTTTTTAAAAAAATTTAATTTTAAAAAAATTAAATTAATTTTTTTATTTTTTTATATGTTAATATAAAAAATTAAAAATATTATTTAAAAAAAATACTTCAAAAAACATTTTTCATCAGAATCACAAACCATATGAAAATTGCAACCGTCAAAATTCAAGTGTCAATTTGACGTAATATAAAGGATAGCACACGCTGAAAGAGACAACCATAACCATCCATCGACGCTGCCTCCGAAACAGAGGCAATCAATTATGTGAAGGTTTTAGCAGCCCTGGCTGAACGGCTCACCGTTGATCCACCACCCATCCTGGTCCTAAAGTAAAAGGAAGGGGAACATTTAGTCAAGGATTCATGAAAATGGAATTGCAAATTAAAAGTTTTAGAATTTGTCCGATCAACACAAAATCAAATTGGAATATTATCCAGCCCAGAAGTCAGCTTTACCTCAACCAACATGTTATTGTCCATATTCGTAATAAAGGGAGTATTTCTATCCTGGAAAAATAAGATTTAAGATAGAGGGAAAGCTTTTATTTAAAGCTCGGTTTCATTATGTTTTTTAGTTTTAAATTATTTTTTTAATTTTTTAAAGTTATTTTAATATGCTGATATAAAAAATAAAATCAAAAAATTAAAAATAAATATTATTTTAATGTATTTTTTTAATAAAAAAATACATTAAAATGTAAATCGTTTAATAAAAAAATACATTAAAATGTAAATCGTTTCCAAACACTCAAACCATTAAAAAAAAAAAAAAAGGACGCACAATGCGACTTTCCACACAATTTCGCACCCATCAATTCTCTCTCAAACTTTTCTTTCTTGTTTTCTTTCTCCACTTTATTTTACAGTTATTTAAAAACAAAATTTATTTCCCTTCAAAAATTGTCTTCTATTCTCTTGCGACTGACAAATAATTTCATCAAGATCAACATGTTTCTCCACTAGGAGCAGTCACTTTTTTTTTTAATAAAAAAATATTTTGAATATTTAATTTAAAAAAAGTCACATTTTACGGAATGATCATAATAGCTCATTAATGTTTTTAGTGGATTCACTATATATTTGACAATACAGCTCCATTCCTCGGTCAATCTGAATTGTCTAATGCTTATCCTGGACTAGACTGGTACTGGTATTGTCTACGGTAAAAATTAAAAAAAAAATTAAAAAAAATTAAAAAAATAAAAAACTCAAGGCTTTAGACATTGGAGTGTTGACGGGGATATTTCTTTCAAACTAGCATAATTTAAATAATCACACTATTAAAAATAGTACAAGCAATAAAAATTTAATAGGTTGGATTATTCTTAGTAGAGCAACCGATTATATTGCGCTACTGATTACCTTATTTATAGCAGCGTAATAAGATGACATTTAAATAATTGTGTTATTAATATTTTAAAATATAAAAAAAATCACAACCCTTACATTTTCTCGTAGGCATTTGTTCCAAGATTTGGCACAAATGAATGTTTGTTTGTTTATTGTATTTTGAAGGCATATTTTTTTTTTAATCATGCTATTAAAAATGATTCGATTTCTTAAAATTTTATTATTTGTTGTGCTATTTTTGATAGCTCGATTAATTAAATTTTATTATTTTTTAAATTATATTAATTTATAAAAAAAATTAACTATCATGTTAAAATAATTAGAATAGTTTAATCGGTTATTACTTGAATTTACTTTATAATAATCATAAATTCAAATCTTTTAAGATTATTAAAAATTTATATAATTTTTAATTTTTAAGATACATGCAAGCTTACAAAATACATACATTAAAATAATAATAATAATAAAAAAAAACCCTCTAAGAATTGCCGTCCCATAAAAATTAGAAAGCAATCAAAGGGCCACTTTTGAGCGGGGCCGTCATCACACCATTGATTAACATCAAACACATGGCACCACACGAGCCGCTTAACCTCTTCCCGTACGTTTCTCCTTCTTTCTTTAGAATCCTTTTGTCTCGATAAATGCACATCCCCTCCAAACCTTCAGCTGTTAGCAGAGCTCACAGAGAGAAAAAGAAAATCACAGCTAAAAAACGTATATCACCGACACCCTTCAAAATTTCTTTTATTTGTGTCCCTCTCGACTTTTGGTACGGAAAGACTCTATTTTTCTCTCATAGAATCTGCTGGTAATGTGAGTTAAAGATTGTTTTTTAATGATCATTTAGTTGTGTCTTGTTAATGATTCTTAATCAATGTTTCTTTTGTTATGCCTTCATGATTTTAATAAGGTTTTTGACATGGGTTTTGTATTTTATTTTTTTGTCGTCTTACTAAAATTTTCTTCTTTTCTCTCGTAACCTCTTCAACTGTATTGATGACAGAAAACAGAAACAAGAAACAAACAAACTTTTCCACGTGAAATGGCAGGGGAAGCAAAAGGGAGGAGGGAAGACTTGAACTTGTATTCTGAGAAGCCGATGATGCTTGCTTTTGATGGTGGAAAGAGTGGGATTGGTGCAGGAGGTGTGGAAATCGAAGGCTTGGTGATCACTGAGTGGAAAGATATCCCTATGGAGCTGTTGTTAAGGATTGTTTCGCTTGTTGATGATAGGACCTTGATTATGGCTTCCGGGGTTTGCAGTGGATGGAGGGATGCTATTTGCTCGGGACTCACCCATCTGTGTCTCTCTTGGTATAACCTTTCTTCCTCTGTCTTTAATAATCAATATGTTGTTCAAGCTGATTGTAATTCTTTTGGGATTTTTGTTTAATTTAAGCTGTATCGATTGTATATAAAATTGTTCTTATCTCTTAATCCGACCCAGGTGATCATGCCCTTTTGAGTTATTGAAGTGTTTCTTACTTAAGAGTTTGTATGTGGTTTTTAAACAGAGCAATTTGTCCCGGATTGCCATCTTCTCCGAGGCCATGATCGAAAACATTGCTGATTGGTTACAGAAAGTAACATGGAAACATGCTATCTTTGCAAACTTGTAACCCTAATTCAGTGTTAATGTCACGTGCTGTAATCAGTTCTCATCATGGTAGTTTTTGATTTTTTTACGGGTAAATGAGTGATATACATAGACAATCAGAAATTCATTTGCTTGTTTGCGAGGGGAATGTTAAAAGATTTGATTGAGTTTGCTCTGCATCAAGATTTTAGATTTGTTGTGTATAATTCCTAAAGTATTTCTAATCAACATTCAAGACCTTTTGAAAAGTAACCTTTTAGAAATTGTTCCGGCTTATTATCAGGTCTTATTTTGTTGACCAATCTGTTCTGAATTTATTCTGCTTCATCATTGACAACGATAACATCTTGCATCAGTTCTTTTCTTCAGGTGCAAAAACAACATGAACAACTTGGTTCTATCTCTTGCTCCTAAATTTACAAAACTGCAAACTCTTGTGCTGCGCCAAGATAAACCACAACTCGAGGATAATGCTGTTGAGACTATTGCAAGTTACTGTCATGATCTGCAGGACCTGGATCTCAGCAAAAGCTTTAAGCTTAGTGATCTCTCCTTGTATGCATTAGCTCACGGTTTTCCCAATCTTACCAAACTCAACATCAGTGGTTGTACGGCATTCAGTGATGTTTCTCTAGAGTGTCTGACAGAACGTTGCCGAAAATTAAAAACTTTAAATCTCTGTGGATGTGTGAATGGTGCAACTGACCGTGCCTTGCAGGTTTATGCTTGTAACTATTATATATATATATTTTTTCCATCTGCCACTGAAGGAGTTATATGGCTTACAAGTTTGGTAAACAATCTGCAGGCTATTGGACGCAACTGCAGTCAGTTGCAGTCTTTGAATCTGGGATGGTGTGAGAATGTGAGTGATGTCGGAGTAATGAGTCTAGCATACGGATGTCCTGATCTCAGAACCCTTGACTTGTGTGGTTGTGTCTGTATAACAGGTATTTTCAAATTTGGGGATGATTTTGCGTCATTTCACAAGATGTTCTTACATTATTACTTAACCAAAATGTATTTGTTAATTGTCATAAGGCGCAAAATTTCACTGAACTATCGAATGGGCAAGAGACTTAGAAACAATGCAATCCCAAGAATTCTCATGGCCTGATCTATTATATTTGCAATCTTATGACTTTTTTCCATAGTACTGGACGGTGCCCCTTTTTGGTAAGAGTATGAAATTGAGAAAGGTGATTCATTTGTCACAATATTAAACTGACCCCGCAACCTGTTAATTTGGCGTGAAAGATATACTGCCAATTTGAATTTGAGAGCAGATGTTATTTTCATGCTAAGGTTGTTTTGGTATTTTGATTATGATGATGACTGATGGAATATTCACAATTTTTCTGCAGATGATAGCGTGATTGCTTTGGCAGACAGGTGTCCCCGTCTTAGATCCCTCTGTCTGTACTACTGCCGGAACATCACAGATAGAGCAATGTATTCCCTTGTCCACAACCGGGTGAAGAACAAGCCTGCAATGTGGGAATCAATGAAAGGCAGGTATGATGAGGAAGGATTAAAGAGTCTCAACATCAGTCAGTGCACGGCAATCACACCTCCTGCTGTTCAGGCTCTATGTGATTCGTTCCCTGCACTTCATACCTGCTCAGGGAGGCATTCCCTCGTTATGAGTGGCTGTTCGAACCTAACTTCCGTGCATTGTGCCTGTGCTGTCCAAGCACACCACACCGCAAGTTCTATTCCTAATCCGGCACATTGAGCCGCACATGCAGTTCTGAATTTAAAGCAACTGTGCATGTGAACCTGTAAAGGTAGAACTATGCCCTTGTAAATATGTGGTTGTGTTTAAGAGTTGACAATGTGGATGCACATGGGCAGCCCATTCATTGTTGCGAATATGGTCTGTAAGTAAAGCTATGGACTTTTATCTGCTCTTTGGTTGAGCAGGTATGTTGTCTCCAAGTTTATTGGTCAAATGTGTGTATTGGTTGCTTATGATTTATTATGACAATTATAAACCTACCTTCATGTGATAATCAATCAAAATCATTGGCTATATGCCTAAGTGCTTAATATGATCTACCAAGGGGCACGCTTTCTTGAGAATTTTAAAGGTTGTATACGCTTCCTCGAATACGTAATGTACTTCAGACTTTTTAGCAGAAAATATTGTCACGTGAAAACTCCGTAAAAGGTCACAAATAAAAAGAACAATAATTTGACTGATCATCCTATGTATTCTCTTTTTATTAGCGTTTGAGGATGTTTAAGTGGCTCGGAAGCCGTTCGGCATTTAGGTTTTTTCTTGCTGGTGGTGGTGCTTCCTGCGTTTCATTAGACCTGCTTCGACCCAAATCAAGAACCTTCCAGCCCAAACTGTCATGTTCAGCTTTTGGAACTGCCTCCTAATGCCAGCGAGTTATTGTAGGTATTGCTTCATTTCGCTCTCAAAACGACTGGGGGAAAATCAATCAAGAAACCCTAGTTATTTCTCTTGTCGTTTACCTGTCGCTAGGAGGACAATTGGAGCCATGTCACCTCATCTTTTCCTTTTCTGATGGCTGCTAGTGCGATGAATGCAAAGCACATAAAATGCCCCACCTCGCAGCATTGTTGGACTCATCATTCGAAGACGGCTTGAACTAGGAAAAAGTGCTCAGTGCATTTCTGAAAAGTGCCCTTCCTATTCTATCAGAAAACAACCTCTACTTGACAAATATTGTTCCAGTCAAATGGATAGTCAGTTCTATATGAGAGATTACGATCAATGTGATTTGTTCTCTCTTTAAACAAATACGCACACAACATAAAATATAAATATAGCTTGTCCCAATCTATGATTAGAAGGAGGAAAACACTGTGTTACAGCCTCAGAGTCAGCCTTTGGCATATACATTCTTGGGCATCATTTGCTTTTGTACACGATCTCTTCATCATCCACATCAAATGCTGGATTGCACAGGCATCTGAATAGTCTGCCAATACCCTGCCAAAGCAAAAGATTACACTAATGACATTTTTCTCCTGGAATCAATTTACTATTAAATTCAGAATGATTTTCCTGGAATGCAGGTCATAAGAATTATGCTCTCATCGGGCATAAATTTAGAGCTAAGAAGAGAAAAGAAGATGCAGTCGAAACACGAATGCAACTGATGTATTAGCTCTAAATGGTATTACAACATGCCTGAGTAAGTAGAGGAGTTCGATAGGATAATGCCCTTGGTGAATCTTCTTCACTACTGCTATCATCATCATCGTCATCAGTTTCAACAGAACTTTTTCCCTTTGATGTTGCACCATTTCTTGATTGCCTTTCCTGCTGAATATTTTTTATAAAGCAAAATCAAGTCCAAAATTATCAATTTTTTCGAAAAAATGTTCATGGAATTACAAAGACAATATTGTGTAGTGATTATGATAAATAAACCACCTGAAAGATCCTCCCAAGATTTTTCAATGCCAGAGCACGGGCTTTAAGCTCTTCTTTTCTAACATTATTTTCTTTTAGGACCTGCAAAAAAAAAATACGAGAAGAATATTATGGAAGACCTTTTTTTTTCAAGCAGTTGAAAAAAAAGGTAGCTACTAGGGAGGAAATGCATTCCCAATTCATCTCTGTTTTTCTCCAACAAAAACTTAAACAACTCAAAATAAACTAGATTTCCTAAATTCTACCCTGAAATGGAAGGTTAAACAAGAGTTAGAATATAAAAAGAAATAGTTCGTGAATAACTCCTACTTGTGAAACAGAGAAGATAACCAAGGTTTTCTTGAGTTGAAATGGAGAGCCTCACCATTTGGCACACATGTATCACGGTAATTTCAATGTCCACTACATTCAGTTTCCATAACGAGTTCATCAATGTGTCTTTGTTTGAAAGTAAATGTGATTCAACATCATTTCCAGGGCCGCTTCCATCCATTTTAAATTGGCGGCGCATATCTTCTTGAAGCTGTAGTAACTGGAAGGCACCTGGATTTGCTTTCCATATTTAGTTAGGTAAGCTTACTTGTACACAGACACCCACAAACAATGCTATTACTGGAGGCAGAGATGTGGGTATGGGGTGCTGATGTCTCATACCTTTTGCTGCTGTAATCTGTGACTTCCAGAAATGTCCTTTATTGCGAACCCACTCTGCCAAAAATGGCACCCCAAGATAAATTGCTTTCTTCCCGAGCTCTTGTGCTGCTTGTCTTGAATATATGTAGCCAATAGTATGTAATATATCCACTCCAAAAGCTGTATCTTTCAGTCAAACGAAATATTAAGCTACGCTGCGGAGTTTTCTAACCATAGAAAACAATCAAATTGCAGATGTATCAAGAAAAGGAAGGATGGGAGAGTTCAGTTTAATTTACCTGCATCAGAAAGCCTCTTGGCTTCTGATTCTGCACGCCTTAAGAATCCAACTCTGTCACCTTGAGCATATTGGTTAAGAAAATCTTTCAGAAATCTTGCTAGCTTTTCTTCTCTTTCTTTTTGGACAGCCTTCAATGAATAATCACAAACCGGAAACAAAAGGTGCAGGTTAGTCTAAATAATCAATACATCATAGCTTATCAAAAACAGAAACGAAAAAAACAGAATAGGGTTATGTAGGGATAGACATGTTAGAACAAGCTACACACTGCATACTTCCAGCATGTGTGATAACAGGGACAGAAATTCTAAGCCACCGCTACTTTTGCAGAACTTCAAAGCTGAAACATTTAGTAGGATAAGGGTAAAAAACACAGGTAGACGTCGAAGTCAAAATACATGGTACTCTGCTATTCGTGAAATTACAGAGGAAAATACAATGGGAACGGCCAAACCAACTGGAGTTTCCTTGGTGGAGTGAAATACTACAGTGTAAGCTCTATATGAGTGTGATGATATTACCTGCTATTGCATAATTGAGTTTAAATGTACTTACAGGACTGCTTACATCTTAAGCACAAGACTTCATGAACTCGGTGAAATTCCATACCTTCAATTTCTCATGTACTTTATCAGGATTCCCACTTTCACTAGCTAATTCAGAAGAAGCCATTGATGTCACCGACAGATGTCCTACGTAGTCCTCAAATAGTTCACTCCCAAACAGAAGAGCGAATACAGCAGTGGGGTCAAGCATGGTTTCCCTGAGAAATAGGATATCAAATTATTTGAAGGAGAAGATACCATACTGGGAAGACGAAGACAGCTATATTCAAATGGAAATCTACATCTTAATGACGCATCAAATCCATTATGCAAGTAAAAATAGATATTTACATGCCCAAATTGATGATCAAACTGCACTCGCTAAAAAGTATTCAGTGAAAAATGAACGAGCCATTATTTGAAGAGGGTTTTGCTACAGTGAGTAATATATAGTACTGACCAGAAAACTGTCTCAGTTGATCATTCTGCATTTTTCAAGCCAAGACATCTATGGTGTATATTTTCAAGCAAACCTCAGGGACTAGAATCATCTTTAAACAGGATTAGAGCAAATTACAAAAGGAAAAAAAAAAAACCTTGATATGCAATACTTTCCATTTCGATCATATGCGTCTCTTTGCACTGGATCACTCAGAACTTGATAAGCTTCACCTAAAACCTGCCAAAGTTAAAATGGTTTAAACCCTTTGTAGTTTCCAATCAATAATTTGTGACTAGATTCTCTATGCTTGTTATGTGAAATTGTGTTCTGGAATATTAGACACTCCACATTTACTAGGTGTACACGAGAAACACACTACCAATATAATAATGGATATAGCAATAGAAAGATGACTCCTGACACCCTCATCCCTAATTGCATTTTCCTTGCACTTGCCTAATTATTTTAAGAAACGAATCGGACATTTGATAAGGAAAAAGATGTGGTCTATGTCTGTGCTGAAGGGATAAATAACCATCATAACCGGGTAGACTTGCCTGAAATCTCTCAGCAGCCTGTGGATCATCTGGATTTTTGTCTGGATGAACTTGCCTGGCCTGTAAAATATAATATCTCTCTCTCTTATAGTTAGCCATGGTGAAAAGAACAAAAACTCTTACAGAGTTACAATATAAAATCCTGAGGAAAAACAATTTGGACGCAAAGAAGCTCAGCATTTTTTACTTTTTGAAAGGCACCAGGTTCCATTAAAAAGAAATCAAATTTTTCGTTACTTTTTAAACTCAATTTAGATTATAATTCACTCTTTACCAGTCTAAGTAAAAGCAACCTGGATATGTTTCTTAACTCGAATTCACCACAGAGAAGCCAAAACTAAAACAGTAGATTTTGTATTTCAGGCATCACTAGTAGCCATATAACCCTGCTAACTGTACAGTCGGTAACACAGCGTCAAACAATATAGGTCCTCTCTAAGTGATCAAACCTTAAGATAATAAGCTTTGCGAATCTCCTCCTCTGAAGCAGATGGGCTGACACCAAGAACATCATAGTACTCACTTTCCTTCACCATCCCTGATTGTGTCTATAGAGTAAGAAAGTGAAATGATGAACTGGAGCTTCTTCTCCAAGGAGTTGGAGAGTCAGAAATGTTTTTGGGAAATGAAAAGATGATAGGAAAAGAGATGAGAATATAGGAAAAGTGACTTGAGTGTGAGAGAGATGGCCATATTAAGGAGAGCCCCACTAGCTTCTATCGCCTTTCCAGTTCTTCACTGCAATAAACAAATACCTGGAACTTCCTTTTCGCGGGAGCAAAACAGTATTTTAACTGTCACCAAGGTGGCGCATATGATTTTCATTGATTTCAGGTCAGAGAGCTGTCGTTGGGCTTGGGCTAGTGTTAAGAGGGCTCGTCCATGGGTGGGCTTGATAAAGGTGGTCCCTCTTTTGGGTAGTGGGGTTCACTGTTAGGTTTAGTTTCGATCCAAGTTGTTAAAGGTGGGCTCTATGATCTAGCCCCAGAAGGAGATTGGGTGGACCTACTCGAAAGGGAAGGTCTCCTGAATGATCTTCCCTCGTTCTTTTTCGTAAGATTGTTATATACAACGAATAAAGGAAAGATTTCTTCAAAAATAAAATAATGATGATAAAGGAAGGTTGCTTTTGGGGATTGAGCATCATGAGAAGGAACGTGGTATGTGGTGGCTCCACGACACAAAAGAAAAGCACTAGTCAAGCTACAGCATCTGCATTTTTATGTGGTTGCCGTTGAACTGCTTTTTTATTAAATTTTAATTTTAAAAAAATTATTTTTTATATTATTTTGATGTGTTAAGATCAAAAATTAATTTTAAAAAACAAAAAACAAATTATTTAAATATATTTTTAAATAAAATAATACTTTAAAAATCAACTTCTATCGTACCCATAAATAAATACATACAGCAAAAGCAGCGGACCGTCACTCCATTGAGATAGGGCTGGCAGGGCCTTTTACTCCGACTAGATGTTTGTGTCTGAGTGCGGTGCCGTTTAGAAGGAAAAAAGGTTGGCAAAAACCGAAAATACAAAAGTAAAGGTCCTACCGGGAGTCGAACCCAGGTCGCTGGATTCAAAGTCCAGAGTGCTAACCACTACACCATAGAACCATTTATGTCTAGAATATTACACTTTATAAATTTATAACATTATTCTCTTTAAGGGAACCAAATATGTAAAATCTTTAATTTTGAGCCACTGTATCAAAGTATCAATCCCTCTTTCCAGGGGATAGTATGCAACCAAGAAAGGGTTGTGGCAATCAGCAAAGGCAGCAGGAGCAGGAAATATTTTTGGTGTTTTGCCAATGTGATCAAATTCTTTCACAGGCGTCCTATTCAAAGTTTCCAGATGCCACTTTCAAGGTATTATTCGCTGGATTATACTAGTACAAAATTTTGTTTTCGCACATGTAGTGAAGGAAATTTTGTTGGGCTGTTTTCTCTTTATTGTACTTCACCGCAAAAGACACTCTCTAGTTACTGTACCAAGGCATATTGCTTTTCCTTTTTGCGGAATATACTGGTTTTGTAGGAGATTTGTGGTTGCAGACATAAGCATTCCTTTCCCCAACCGCACATCTTCTTTCGTTGTATTATTATTATTCCTTCTTAAAGCGATTTCGATGTATTGCAGGATCTACGAAGAAAACCTCCAGTTACTGGCACCCTATTCTCATGGCATAATGCTCTACAATTTAGCCTGACAAGAGATATCCATGAAGAACTTGGAATTGATAAGTGACTAATACCATGCCAAAAGTGTACACCAGCATTACTTGATCTGTAAAGCCGAGATAGTGAAATCCCAATAAACCACTCCAAAATGTTCTAGAGTCCCTTAAGAGGTCAAGATGTTTGTTTTGTGAACAACATGTGGAAGATTTAGGTCACACCATCTCATCAAATGGTATTGTTACTGATCCTAAGAAGACAGAGGCTATTAGAAAATAGTCAATTTCCACAATCAGTCAAAGAATTGAGAGGGTTTCTAGGGTTGGAAGGATACTATTGTAAATTCTTTAAAGGACTTGGAATTATAAGCAAACCTCTAATATATTTGCTAAAGAAGGAAAATTGAAGTTGGACCAGAAATCTTAAGAGACTTTTAATCATTTGAAGGTTGTCTTGTGTCAAGCTCCTATTTTTGCATTACTAAATTTCAAATATGCCATTATAAAGGGGTATTGTTACTGATAACATATTGGTAAAGCGAAAGGAGCAGAATCAGTGGTAAGAAGCAGTGTGGGAATCAAGTGCTTATTAGTCCGTTAATTAGTTGTAATCAGTTGGCCATCTTAATGAGAATGACTGTCATAGAAAAGACTGCACATTCAGATGCGAGCATTTGCCCCGCGCACATTTAGACTAGCTTTATGATTCTGTGCCCAAAAGCATCACCATCTACCCCTTAGCTCATCTGTTAGCAGGAATTCAAGTGTAGGTATTTGTTGCTTCACTACTGCTGAATGCTGTGCATTGTTTTCTACAGTCACCATGACCGGATTAACCAACCATGTTCACCATTGAATTATCCGGGCTTTCATTCTCCACCTGAAAAGCTGGTGTTAATAAAATTTGTCTTTTGAACACTCATTTTTCGTACAAACTCCCCGACGAAGGAGTTTTGTGTTTTTGGATTGTTGCATTTGAAGTAAAAGAAGCAGAGGTCACCAAGTAGGATTCAGTTCTTAAGGCGTGTCAACAAATTTCATGGATGACTTGACCTCTGCTCCCTTTCCTTGTCTCTTTTCTCAATTTCTTTTTGTATACGTTTCATAATTTCGTGAGAAACTGTGTTTGTAGTTTTATTTTGCTAATTTCATGGCTATTTTGGTAATTAATTGGCCAGCTGTTTCATACGATTGAAATAATTTTCTAGAGTATTGATTCAGCTTTAAAAAAATACCCAATTATAAAAAAGATGCTAGAATAGCCCCCGTCACTATATTGCATTCGGCCCTGCTAAGCGCGAAGTCCTCTTGGAATAATTAAGAACTCCCTGACAAGGTTATTTTCTGACGTTAAGGTAGCTTACAGCAAGAAACCCACAACAGAGCCAGACGTGTACTAATACATCAATAAAGATAATCAACTAGAAAATTCAGCCGCTAGCCTGTAACAATGTTCGGCTAATCTCTATCCAAACGCATGGCTAAAAAATGCGCTGGTAGAAACTTTTTTCTTTCTGTCTACGATGCTACTTAATGGCTATTAAATCAACAAAATAAACAAAGACGGGCTAAACTATTTGATCATGGGTATAAATATAAGGTTGTCATCACTGTGATAACTTTGGATCTTGATGTGCCAGCTCATGAGTTCTCAAATCGGATGACGATGACAAATCGGGCGACGACACAGGTGACCAATCAAATCGGACGACAACGCAGGTAATGTTGTCAGTGCTCCCACGTGCATAAGCTTCTTGTATTAGTTTTCTTGAAGCTGCTTCAGCATCTGTTATATCTTGCACTAGTGCTACTGCATCCTGGAAGCACATAAAAGCTAGCACGTTAACATGCTACATTCAACTAAAATGGACTTGTAATTTTGCAGGGTAGTTATCTCGATCCAGCCAGTACTAAACCAGAAAACATGTTTTCAAGCTTCCATGACAGTAAATATAGATTTACTACTAATTTAAACATCCTACTGCCAGTGTGAGATCCCACATCGGAAGCGAGCGTCTAGAGCCAGGGCCTTATAAGTGCATGCTCACCTTGACGGGTAAGACGCGTTTTGGGGTCATACGTGGCTGCCAAGAACAAAACCGTGAGGGGGACCTGGGTGGAAGTCCTGGATTTGGGTGGATTGGGAGACCCAAAACGGACAATATCTTGCTAGTGAGGGGACAATATCTTGCTAGTGAGGTGGGGTATTACAGCCAGAATTCGTGATTTTCACAAATCCTAACTGAATTTCCCATAATAAGAGGCTATTCTAAAAGGGAAGCAACCCTTTTGACTGACAGAAAGCATCCTCGCCAACACAATCACAAGCTTACCAGTCTATACCTAGTTTCAAACTTCGATGGTTTGGGCAGATGTAATCCTCCAGAAATACAATTCTAGAGTAACTTTCTCTAGAATGGCAGACTGTATCATACATTAAGTGCATGCCTCTTGAATAAAGATCTAGCAGGTACTACATCATCCATAACACTCAGATGAATTAAAATGCCCGTTTTATTGATTTCAAACTTCAAAATCATCATTCGCTCTATGAATTTTCAATGATAAAAAATTCTGTAGTTACTATTAACAGTTCAGCCAAATTTCCACCATCAATAAGAGATTGATTTCGGGTCCAACTCTGAGTCTAATGGTTCCTTGGGTACCATAAATTAGGACAAAGGAGGCAAGAAAGAGTGGGCAAGTGGGAACAAATAGAAAGGGCACATTTTTCCTTTATGTTCTCAGGACATCCAGGAGGAGGAAAAGAACCATTTACTGCCAAGATTCACACTCATCAACTGGAGACAAAGGATATCTCGTCCCAGCCATTCAACACTAGTAACCCTCTGTGCGTGTGCCTAGCCCCACCCAATGCCCCAATGCCCCCCCCTCCTGAGCTTTTGGATACAAATAATATTATTCTTCATGCATAGTACTGACATCAACAATTTTCAATGCTAGGAAAGACTTCAGAATACTTTGCACAATCCTTTAAGAGCAGAAAAGCCTGACCTTATTTGTTAGGACATTCCATAGCCCATCGCTTGCAACAATTATAAATTCTACACCATCAATTTCTTCTTCCTAAACATTGGAACAGGAATGATCATGAGTGATGTGGAATTAAACAAGAAAAGCAAATAGACATGTGATAATAGTGAAGTCCAATTTCCTGCTATATTTCCCTTCCATATTTCCACAATGAATAAAATGGCAACAAGATCACACATAAAAACAGTATGAACCAGCATATGATTATTTTTGCTCCCCAAAACTACCTGAATTTCTGGCTCAGCAACAACATATGGCTTAAGTAGCTTATCCCCAAATGCGCGAGAAACAGCAAGCACGCCACCCACTCGCCATGTTCCTAGAAATTTTAGCAACATGTTAGAGATATTTATCATAATACTTTTGGCCAGTACTTCATCAAGCCTGTATCATAATATCGAGCATAAAAATAAATTAGTGGCATATAATAGAATCATTTTCCTTCCCTACAACTAAACGCCAGCACCAGCAAAGCTCTCCCAACTTGCACCCATAATGGAAAATGGTTCCAAAATATAATTTTGAAAAATTAAATCAAGAAAAGGCCTACTGTACCCACATTCAAGATAAATAAATGAACAAGGCCAGCACATTAAAAGAGCTTGAAATTATGTTTCTACATGTAAAAGCAAGAGCAGACACAGCCAAAAGCTACAAGTCAACTTAATACTAAACCTTTGTTAAAAGACTCTGGAAAGTTTTCGAGTTAATTTATAGAAGAAATTAATCAAGCAAAGCAGAGTTTTGGCAGTTCATCTCCAGTCTCCGAGAAATTAATGAGATTGTTAGAAATCTAAGTTTGCTTAGCTGAAAAAGCATCCGCAGCCTGAAATGGCAATATCCATGGTGAAATTCATTCTGCACAAGTATACAACAAATGCAGATGAAGGAACAATAAAGGAATACATATTTCTCAAGATGATCAAGTTTCACCTGCCCACACAACGAAACCTCCAGCCTCTTCGATCCTTTGGCGTTCATCAGATCTATCAGGTTTATGATCAATAGACAATGGAATAGCTACAAATAAAATATAATAAAAGTCATACAATATACAAATACAATTCATAAATGTAATTCTTAACTACCCTTTATCTAATAAAACTCTAGAAATTACAAGGAAACTTTGGAACTCTTTCCTTAAAGAGACCTCGTAAAAGCATTTTTCTGAACTGGTATCATTATTCATCAACCTATGTTTACTCGTGTATAAATAACCATTTTCCGTAATTCTTAATTCTATTTCATGCCATTTTATACTACATCCCTTTTTCACTAAGAATTTACGATGCCATAAGAATACTTAGACTATCACCACTAATAATTCAGTCTTGACAGAGAAATGAGCCACCTGAACCAGCCCTACAGGCAACAACTCGAGAATCGCCAACATTAGCAACAAGCAACCGGTCCCCTAGAAGAACAGCAGTTGACGCAGTTGACCCAGCATCTTTTTGATGGGCCTTTTCTTCATGGAGGTATTCAGCATCAGTCTGCCTAAATGCTTCAACTGCAACAAAATACTAGGTATCAACATCAGTCAACATTGCACTCATTCAATACAAACACAATTCCATACCAATTGCTGTCTTTGTGTCTCTGATAAAATCAGGGTGGCTGCTTAAATTCTTGAAAAGGTTATTTTTCAGATATTCTGCAGTTCTAGCACCTCCATGGCCTAAATAAGACACCATGAGTGAGTACCCGTTAAGTTTAAAACACACTCTTAATTTGATGAATTCAAGGAAATGAAGAGCTGAGGCAAATACCATCAAAAACACCGAAAAAGGCAACCATTTGACCATCAATTTCAGAAATACTTGTCTCATAGAAATCCTCCATGGAAGCTCTTTTACCCTTAAAACTCGAATATCCATAACTAAATTGAGCACCTCCGCTTCCATTAAGAAAGCTGCAAACCATAACAATAACTGACTTGTAAAAATATTTACTTCAATTTTGATAATCTAATACTTAATATTTCGGATCGAACCAAAAACAAGTTCAAAATCCAAAACTATAAGAGCAAAATAGAAAAAGCAACATAAAAATAAATTTTTTTAAGGAAAAAAAAACAAATAAACCTGATGCCGCCGCCGCTGAAAAGGGCATCGGGATCTCTACCAGAGATCATAATAGTATTTGAGCTTAGAGAAGTTGATTCTGATTGTGATTGGTGATGTGGTGGTGGAGAAGGTAGTGGAGGCTGGGCGTCGACGTCATCCCCGACTGGGGAAGGAGGAGAAGTGGAGTCCGTCAGGTTGATTGGTTGGAAACTTGGAATAGTTGACTTATAAGAAAAGTAAAGGCAGATGATGGTACTGTGGTAGAGTGGCGTATGGATGATTTTAAGTTGAAGAAGAATATTTTATTCTATTTATTAGTAATTAAAGAAAATGCTTCTTCTTCGTTCCACCAGGTATTTTATTAAATTGCTTCCTTGGATAGTGAGTGTAACAGTTGTGGTGGTGGTTTGTTAAAGTATTTATAAATATATTAAAAAAATTTAAAAAAATTATTTTTTATTTTAATGTATTGAAATAATTTAAAAATATAAAAAATTAATTTGAAATGTAAAAAAATAAAAGTTTCCAAAAATATTTTTTAACAATAAAAACAAACACTTATTAATTGATTGCATTAACCAAAAACTAAGACTAATGGAGGAAGTGAAGATGTTGTACTCTTAAACTCAAAATACTATTTTTTGACAAATTTGTTCCATATTCAAAAAATTATTGGGCTGGGATTAGAGAGCAAGATGGTCTTTTATTATTATTCAATGTTATTTTCAAATTGTATGGGGATAAATTAATCTTTTTAATTTTTTAAAAAATAATTAAATTACTTAAATATCTATGGAACAGAAAATGATGGCTTAAGTATGGAGGCTTTTACATCTTTTTCTTTTTTTTTTTAAGTTGAATTGCTTAATCACTTCATTTTAAAAATTAACAACACTATCTTCTAAGGATATTTTGGTGTTTTCATCATAGTTTTTCAGCAAGAAAACAGCCCCCACACCATTCAAGCAGTGCTTGAAAAGTTATCTAATCATCAAATTTCTTTTTTCATGGTAATTTTTAAAAGGTCTTGATATCATCTCCAGAATGGAGTGGCACATGCGTCAAACACGTCTTTGGTTGACATCAATATTTTTTTTCCATTCTTTTCTCTATCAACCTCGAATTATGTGCTAACCCCTTTAAAATTCTAGATTAGTCCATTTAATTTTTTTTCCTTAACATTTGGTTCATATCATTTTCATTGCTATTTAATTTATTTTAAACAATTTATAAAAAATAATCTTTTTTAATTTCACCCCCTTAATTTTTTTTATTTTTCAAATTTGGTTTTCATTCTTTTTATTGTATTTATTTTGTTTGGGATCATTTTTCATATTTTTTGTTTACAATTTCATCCTTCTTAAATTGTTTTTCCTATCAAATTTAATATTCGTTCTTTTTATTGTTTTCTATTTACTTTGACATATTTTTTAAATTGATATTTTTTTTCATGATTTAATTCTTCAATATTAAATTAGTTGGGAGTTAAACTTCTTGATTGAACTTTATTTGCTTTCTGAAAAAAAAACATTTGTTGGTATTGAAAACGACCCTGAGTATCTCGGGTCTTTTTATTTGTCTTTCTTTGTTGAGTTTTTTTGCCAATTCTTTAAACTGATATTTTAAAAACAATTTATGAAATTAAGATTATTTTTTAATTTCGTTCACCTTTAATTTTTTTTAATCTTTCAAATTTAGTCTCAATTTTTTTATTGCTATTTGTTTTATGTGAGATAATTTTTTTTTGTCTTTTACAATTCCATCCTTCTTAAGTTTTTTTTTCTTGTCAAATTTGATATATGTTCTCTTTATTATTATTTTTTTATGGATTTTTTAAATTGATATTTTTTTTATATTTCATCATTTGACATTAGATTAATTAAGAATCAAGTTTTATAAACTTACCCATGGTTGAGAGGTTCGACTAGGTTTGTTTGTTGTTTTTTCTTTTTTAAACTTTTTTTTTTAATTTCATCTTTCAATATTATTCAATTGGAAATTGGGCTCATATATTTTTATTTATTTGCTTTGTGTAGGATTTTTTACTAATTTTGAAAATGACCCAGGTTTTCTCGGGTTTTTTTATTTATTTATTGTTATTCGTTGGATTTACTTTGACTAACCAACATTAAATTGATTAAGAATTTAACTTCTTAATTCAGTCTGGGTCTAAGATTTAATGGGTTGTGAGTTCGAGATTTTAACTCAGATTTAGAAATTTCATCCAACTTTGCTTGATTTATTTTTTTTCCTTTTTAAAACTTATGTTTTTCAATTTTATCACTAATCATTTATACCATTGACGATCAGGCTTATCTTTTCTTTATGCGATGTTTTTATGAATTTTTATACATTAATTATGAATTGATTATTTAAATTAATTTTATGTTGAGCTAAATTGATGTTAAGTTGTCGAATTAGAGATTTTTTATATATTGTTGGAATCAGATAATAATATAATTAATTACGCTTGATGATTTAATACAAAAGAGTATGAATATTGTACTTACGTGATGAATTACATGTTCTATTAAATTATTGATAAGTTCACGAATTTGATATTTACTTTAAATTATATTAATTTGCTATGAATTTGAATTTGATTTAATGTAATTGAGTCCATGAATTATGTTTAATTATTGATAAATTTGCTTTAAAGTTAATTTTTGAGAATTTGATAGGAATTTTGCCAATTAAGGTTAGAGTAATATAATGTAATTAAAATTACATCTAATTGACTAGAATTCAAAGTGTTTTTTTTACATAATGTCTTATGTATAATTCTTATATAGGAGAAACTCTGCTCAAATTTTGTTAAAATTATAAAAATTTTAACTCTCTAAAATCATTAATTAAATTAAAAGTAAGATTAACAAAGTAAATAATAAATCTAATATATATATATATATATATTATATTTAGATGTTGGGAAAATTTGTTATTAGGAGGGCAGTAGCCTCATTATCAATTTTTTAACTCAAATCAATCAACCGGTTTATCTAGTGATTGGAACCGGTCGACCAATTCACAACAAAACTATAATTTTTATGAAACCTTTTGTTCTAATGTATTTTATGAATCAAAATATACATATTTATTCAACTTGTAGACTAAAAAACAAACTACAAGGAAAATCTCCAATATTTATTATTCACATAGAAGCTTACCTTTGTTTCTCAGTTTCAACTAATCTGCTAATTTAACTTATTACTATAAAAATTAACTTATTACTATAAAACAGTAGACCAATTTGTAAGAATTTGACTAAATGACATTAATTATAATCTTATTATTATTGTGAACCACAATAAAATTAATTGATATCACGATTTCCAAC
>Ga0325414_1001852_pt1 | contig 20932 bp, 11 predicted proteins | sample PopdelMetagenome_8_FD_206183 | JGI IMG/M metagenome (GOLD analysis project Ga0325414, IMG submission 206183) | Populus deltoides microbial communities from Bellville, Georgia, United States - Leaf-PdKOR-R3 | ecosystem: Host-associated > Plants > Phyllosphere > Phylloplane/Leaf | place: USA... | reverse complement strand
CAATTAGGAAAAATGCTAAAATAGAAAAAGTGAAAATTTCAACAAATTAATTAGAAGATTTGAAGTAATTCTTTTAATTAAAGGATTTTTTCTATTTGCCTTAATCAAATACTCCAAGATATTGTTCTATAATAGGAAAAAATGCAAATATTTCTCATACAATTAAAAGATATATAAAATGCGATTTAATTAATATACTGATTTTTTTTTTACACACACCATACATATATGAGATATTTATTCCAAAAAACATGATAATTCTTTTTTTCAAAAAATTAAAATAATAATAATAATAAAACATCTTTCTTTCTTTCATGGATGTTTTTTTTTCCGGAAAAGTAAAATGCTTTTCAAATAATTTTTTATTTGAAAATATATTAAAATAATTTTTTTATATATTTTTTTTACTCTAACATCAAAAAATCAAACCTATAAAAACATTAAAAAATATTAATTTAATTTTTTAAAACTAAAAATACATTTAAAAAAAAAAAAACACCATGCAAAATACACACTAAATAAGAAATAAAAATATCCCGTTCAAGTAATAGATCCGGGCCTAAGAAAGCCCAAAACACAAGCGTGGAATCCGAAGAAACTTTCTTACCGTCTGCCTCCGCCTCTCCCTCCGCTCCCCCACCCAGCTACCTTTCCAAGTTGATTGTAGTTCAAATCTCTCCGTGGCAGATTAATCGAGTAGATGTTTAGCGAGTACTCTCCGTGGCAGGGAAAAAAGCTGTGCTTCCAACTTATTAGTGCTCCCAGGCGGCTAGAATCTGAGATATCTACTTGGCCCATTTGCACTTTTCTCTCTACTCTGATAAACAGTGGTTTTATTTCTCCTTAATAAATCCTGGTTCCTGATTTAAAGAAAATCAAAACTTTCACAGAAAACTGAATGTTTTTGCCTTGGAAATTTGCAGGGTTGGATCCAATCTCCATGAACAAAGAGGACAAGAAACTGACAGTGATAGTGGTAGGGGACATTGATCCAACACTTGTAGTGAGCAAATTGAGAGAACTGTGTCGCAGTTATTATTGGCTGAAACTGCAAAAGAGCTTGTTAAAGTGGCTAACCATCATCAAACCCAATGACTAGCCTAAGCAAGATCTAATCTGAATTCTGATACCCTTTTGTTTACTACAGGCGAACAGAGGAGCACTAAGAATCATCATGAACAAAACGGGACAAAAGAATAGTAACAAATTATTGCATGCATTTCAAATCATTGCACCAAAATATCATCCCATTCAACACAAAATATTTTCCACCAAAATTTTCGGGGTTCCAACATATACTGAAAACTGGATTCAAAATATATCAGAGTAGAAGCAAAAGTTGGCTACACAGAGCTCCAAGTTATAACAATCCCAGTATTCTGCTGTTCTCTTAGTCATTGGCAATCGGAAATGAACTGATTTTAGAGCACGAACGCCTCGGGAGTATTAACATAGAGAAAGGAAAATCCTGCTAAGAATTCATTAAGCGTCAGTGAGAAATTCTGCCAACATATAACATGGAAATTCAGCCAAAATATTCTGGTATCACTGTTGTTAACATAATAAGAAACGTTTTCTTAGTTATGGTACCTTATTGTGTTGGATGAATGTAAGAGAAGCTCAGGGATAATTGCCTTTTCATTTGATCTTTCAAAATTCATCTCTATCTCAGTGTTGTGAGAAATCCTGGGCCAGTCTTCCACTACCTCCCGTTGCCACCTTTTTGCCAGCAAGGGACAGAACTCACAAGATGGCAGGCCTTCTTTTAGCATGGCTTGGAGCTTAGAGCAGAAGTGGATTCTGAATTCTGTGAGCGAGGTTAGATGATTGAGTCCTTTGTGCTCCAGAGACTTCAGCTTTTGGCAAAAGTTAATGAAAGAGAGGTAAGTGAGGAAACCTGAGAATTAACATTTGGAACCTTTCTATTCTCAAATAAGTTCAAATAAATGTAAAGTTGTTCAAAAACAGTATTCAGAATATTGTAAAGTGAGAGGTTTCTGAGTTCACTTTCCAGATTTAATATCATCACCAAAAGGAACAAATGGAAAGCGTGTGGGGGGGGGGGGGGGTAGAGTCCAGGATGAAGAGAGACAATTCCAGGCAATGTTGTAAAGAAACTGATGTCGATATGTCCACTTTTTATTACAATGTGATAGAGAATACTCAAACGGGAGCTGCACATTCCACTTTGACTTCCATAATGTAGGATTTCTTCCAAAAAAAAATAGGAGAATGATAGAAGATAGAAGCATCGTGTTTGTCATAAACAAACTGGATAAACTTATGTACAGCCAAAACTTGATTGAGTGGGACAAAATTATGAGTAACCTCAAGAAATGTCCGCTTAAATATGAGAGATGATCACGCAGAGAATTAGCCTTGCATTCCATGCGATATTAATTGTCAGAATAAGAGCAGAACCTTTCATCCAGCTTTCCTTAGCAAACGACCCTCCACCACAAATAACTGCGCCAAAACCTTAGCCCATCCTCGAGGACTTGTAGTTTTTCAGTTTCTCCATCCTGCTTGTGATAAGCAAATCAGTAAACTATAGGAATCAAGTGAAACTAGAGTGAACTTCAAGTGATTTACCACAAGATGAACCAGAAAGTACCCGAAGATAACTGCCAACAGAAAAGTGAAACTTGGAATGACGTAACTCAACAAGCTTGCAACAGTCAGAGAAGTTCATGCTAAATAAGCATAGGAAACATTAAGATGGATAATAGATTGACAGTCCCAAGAGGTGAAAGCACAGAAGTCTTTGTTATCACTGAGAGTGAAAGTGATGGTCGCTGCATTCTGCTACCTGGAATGAAAATACACTCAGGAAATTACAAGTAAACACATTTTGACTCTCCTAAGAGCAATATTCATGAGGATATTTGATATGTTCTAAAAAGTATAATTTACCTCTGTAAACATTCCGCTTCTGATGTTCATGAAGTCAGCGATCCCAATCAGGAACGACCCAGGTTTACACAAGGACAAACTGAGAGCACCAAATGTCATGGAAAAATAAAATTCTGATCAGAATCATGCCAAGACACAAAGAATTAGTAACATAAGGTGGAGATGGAATAGTTGTTGATAGAATAAAAAAAATTAAATCATTACCTCATAGTGTTCAATGATTGAAGAAGATTAGAGACAGAATTAGGAGACTCCTTTGCTCATTTGATCTTCTAGCGCTAAATCTCTACGTCATGGGAGAGAGAAATATTGAACCAAACTTTTCCCATCTCCCGTTGATACATTTCTTCCAGCACGGAACTGTAACTCGGAAAAACTTGGGTTTTGAATTCTTTGAGCAAGGATAGGCGTTGAACAGCTTTGTAGTCCAGATATGGAAGATCACATTGTAAAAGAGGTGATTGTGGAGGAGCTTATTCCACGCAGTTCACAGCTTGAAAGAGAGAATCCATCCAAATCCAGTTCCTCGAGGCGAGCAAAGAGTTTCTGACAGTCATCGATAGCAAGTGACTCCAATTTAGAGGACAAACACACTCCGGGAGATGACGACAGACCCAAAGCTGGAAATGACTCAAGTTCTCCACAGCAGCTTATTTTCAGTGTCACAAGGGAAGGGAGGGAACAATCCACTGATTTCAAATTTGAGCAATCAAATAATGAAAGCTCTTGCAGATTTGAGCACTCACAGAGATTTAAGGTGCTTGTAGATGTGGAAGCTCTGTCTGATAAACAAAGGGATTCAAGATTTGGGCATCCACTGATGTCAAGTTGCTTTAACTTGGGGAAAAGCTCTAATGGGTAGCACTTGAGTGAACTACTATGGATGCTAATTTCCTGTATGGTAAGAAAATAACCCAGTTGCTGCATTTCCTTCAGTAAGGAATCTGAGTAACAAGATTGAACTACGAGACTGTGCCAACCAGAAGTCAATGTCTCTAATTTCACCATATGAGGATGGTCATTTGAAGAGTCCTTTAAAGACATTTTGTTAATGGTTGTAGGCCTTGGAAGTGAAAGCACAAACTGGGAACACTTTGTAATTGTGAGTTCTTTTAAAGAAGGAAGGTGGCTGGGAAGGGTTTTCTTTAATTTAGGACATTCACTTATATAAAGCACTTGGAGGCAAGGAAAAGCTTTCTCTTCACTTTCAGCAACATTAGGAATCCATTCACACCATTGTGGCATCCTCTCAAAAGTCAAGCTCTCGAGTGATTTGAATGCAATGCTTGTGGAAGTGCAATTTCCATAAAACTCATAACCTACACTCTCGACTTTATCGAATGCTTTGATCAGAAGTCTTTTTAGATTTGCTAACTGACCGAGTGGTGGTAGGAAGGAACAATGGCATTCACTAAGCCTTAGATCCACTAAGAATGAGTCTATTAACCAAGCAGGGAATCTTGAACCCCCGTAACCAACAATTACAAGACAATGCACATTTACATTAGGCTTTAGTTGATGAAGCACACATTCATCAAGAGAACCATATGAATCATCGCTCCATCTCAAATCTAACTTTCTGAGATCCCTCATGCCTTCTAAATTAGCTCCTAAAGCATCTTGAGCATCAAAAACATTTTGAAGCATCCAAATACGAAGTTTTCCCTCTAGGCATTTGAGCTCTCCTAATTCCTTTATGCTGGATCCATTTTGTTTACCCACAAAAAAATCAGTCAAAGTTTGAAGTTTAGATAATTTACCCATTTGAGGCGGCATCTGTTGCAATCTTGTTCCTTTAATATCCAGATGATACAAGTTTGTTAGATTCATGAGGTTGGACGGCAACTCAACAAGATTCTTGCACCCACGCAAGATTAATATCTGCAAGTTGTGCAAGGTGCACACAGTTTCAGGCAACCTGTGTGCTGATGATCCCGAGAGGTTTATATACCATAGTCGTTTCAAGCTGCCAATCGAGTTAGGCAACTTACCTACATGGAGCAAAGATAATACACGAAGACGCTGGAATCTTCTCAGAAAGTCACTGATTTCCTCATCATTCATGTTTGCCAAAAAGAACTTTGATATTACCAAAATTGTACGCAAATTTTGTACTTCATCAAGGCCCACAAGATTGTTTAGATCTTCCGATCTAGTTTTTGCATACGATAAGTAACGGGTCTTCTTAGAAACCTTCCAAGAATCATCACTATCATCTAAACAAACAGCAAACTCTTTATACACAAATTTTGCCAAGTCATTTGTGAGGTCGTGCATTACGAATAATGGTGAGTTATCACTTACTTGTTCAAAAAAGAACATTGATACAAGATCTTCGAAGTACTTGTATCCTGCTTCTTTCATCTCTTTATTTCCACCATAAGCAAGCAGAAAACCCTCAGCCATCCACAAAAGAACAACATCCTCCTTGCAAAATTCATAACCTTTAGGAAAAATTGCACAATAAGCAAAACATCGTTTTAGATATTGCGGCAAACAATAATAGGTCATTTTTAGAACATGTAGACCCCGATCATTTTGCAAATCCCACATGTTGCTGTTCAATATTTTTCTCCATTCGACAGCATTTGTTTTGAACTTTAAGAGACATCCCAGTAACTTTGCAGCTAAAGGCAAACCATTGCATCTTTTCACTACAGTAGAGTGAAACATTTCTTTAAATAGTGAGCCGGCATTGCGATTTGCATCACTAAATGCATATTCTGAAAACAACAACCAGCAATCGTCACTGCTTATTCCCTGCAGGTGAAAAGGATGAATTGTTTGCAAAGGATAAGGATGAAGAATTTGCAATGCTAATGATGTTCCGCTCCTCTCGCGTGCTGTAATGATAATCGTACTTCCCTTTGCCCCGGCCATCAAAGGTGTGAATAAAAACTTGCATTGCTCTGGATCATCATTCCAAAAATCATCTAAAACAAGAAATAACTTCTTGCCCATCAATATCTCCCGGAGTTTACAGTGAAGACTATTGTGAGGCATGAGATCACAGTCCAAAAACCCAAGCTCTTTGAGAATGATTTTTGGTAGGTTGAAAACATTAAGATCTTGTGAAACAGAGACCCATGCTTTCAGATCAAACCACTTTTGCACGTCATCATCATGGTAGACAAATCTAGCCAGGGTGGTTTTACCAATCCCAGGCATGCCCACTATGGGAATAACCTGTAAACTTCCTCCTTCTGCATCATCGGGTACAAGCAACTCCTTTATGGCCTCCTTAGATTGGTCCCTACCATAAACTCGAGTATGACCTGGCAGAGAAGTCGAAGGCACGCGCTCATGAGATGGCGGTTGCTTCATCAGATGGAGGCTACGAGCTTTGTCTTCTAACCTTTCAAGTCTTTCGAAAATCTTTTCTAATTTATGGGCCATCTCTCCTTCCTCGTTCATGCTTAAAGGACAAAGAAAGGAGATAAAAAAGTTGCGCACCTGATACATGCCAGTTTGAGAGCCAGCTACCAACTCTATTCGTCGAGCTTCGTTATCAATCTCAATCAACAAGTCTTCAGCTTCATAGATAGCTTCTTTAGCATCCACAATCCAACTCTTCAGAGGAAACAGATCTCTCGCAGCTTCAGTTACTTGCTTCTCCTCGGCGTCATTGAGCAAGCCATTAACAGTATTCAATGTTTCTCTCAACTTCTCGAGCTTTTCCTTATCGAGCTTCCCGCATGTGCAAAAGCCCAGAAGCACAGGAGCCAACTGCTGGCCCAGAAAACCAGCAGCACCTTTCAGACATGCTAGCGCAATCTCAACTGCCATGATGAATCTTTGCAGAGGGTGTGAGTGTGGACAGGAAAATGGTGAATTGAGAAGTGGGGAAGTAAAGAATAGCAAGATTGAGAATTTGATCGAAGATATTCAGAATTTGCGCTGGATGACGAAGCCACCCGACCCCACATACTCTACTTTAATGGATGAAATCCATTGGTGGTATCTGTGGTTTACATTTATTATCACTATAATTATCATTACCATAATTTTGGTTTTGGTTTGGTTATTATTATTATTATATATACAATTTTTTTATATATATATATTAAAATTAAATCAAAATTATATAATTAAAAAAGATAAAAATAAAATAAAATTATAGATAGTTGTTTGAAATCAAGTCATATAAAAAATTAAATTAAATTTTATATATATTTGAATTCAATTAATAAAAAATTAAAATGTTAAGAATTATAGATACAAAAATATTAATTATCAAATCAAAATTATATAAAAAAATGTTATCAAAACAGAGTTTTTTAATCCAAATATTCAAGTTTGGTCCACCGTTAATTTTGAAATATTTACTAGCACTATATACTCTTATTATATATGTGTGTGTATAAAGAAATAGACAAAAAATAGTAGTAAACTTCATAATATAATTATAAAATTAAGAAAAAATAAAATTTAAAAGGAAGTAAAATAGAGAAATAAAATTTAAATGTTTCAAGAAATAGATGAAAAGATTAAAATAAATATAAAAAATAAATATGTATGAAAAAAAATCCAAGAAAAACGGTGTTGTTATTAAGTTGTTCGATGCTTTAGTCCAAAAGAAAATACATATACCCCACCACAAGTAAGTAGTTTTTTAAGTAGTTTCTTAAAAGATGATTTTATTTTGTACTTTTTTTTTTTTTTACTTTCTTTTGTTTCTCATATTACCAAATTAAGATTTTAATTGTTTCTTCTTGTTTTTAATAATATAAATTTTTTTTAGTTTCTTTTTAATTCTTTAACCTATTTATCATTTTCTTTAGCTTTTCATTGTTTCTTCAAATATAATTTTATATCACGAGGTCTATTCGAGCAAAACCGAGTTCTAAGAATGATTGACATGGATTAATTATTTTTTTTTAAATCAGAAATATGTTGGTTTTTTTAAAAAAAATAAAAAAATAATATATTTTTAACAAGAACAATTAAATTATAAGTCAATTTGATAATTTAGGTTTTTGACAGGAAAAACCAAATTAATTTTTTTTCCCTGTTTTTTTTAAGCTAAACTGATTTAGACCGTGATTTTGTTAAATTCGGATTAATCTATCGGCCGGGCTGGATTTTTTAACTTTGGGATGGGTTTCGAGTATAAGGGTTGAATTAAGAAACTTATCTGTTAAGGGACCAATCGCATAAAAAAAAAGCCTTGTCTTTAACTCAAAGTTATCTCTTCTTGCCGTCTCTCTCTCTCTCTCTCTGAACCCCCTCGCTCGCCTCAGCTTTCGAAGTCGATTGTAGTTTAATTCTCTCAAAGCTTTATAGGAATGCTGCAGGTGAGAGTTAATTATGAGTTGACTTCTTTTTTATGTATATTTGTTTATGGAAAACCTCAGTTTAATTTGTTAATGGTTTCTATGGGATTCTTGGTCTCTTTTTTCCCTGTAATTTTCAGGGAATCACTATGTCTTGATTATCTGGATTTTGATCTGTAGCAAAATATGATTTTTTTTTTTTTGCTCGGACAGAAATTAGTGTTGAAAGTTGATGTCCATGATCAGAAAACCATGACCAAGATCATTAAGACAACTTCTAATCTGGCAGGTATTAGAATCTTCTATTCTATGCTTATTTTGATTTTAAAAAAGAAAAACTTGTATGTGCAATAAGTGGTTTGATAATAAAAAAAAATTGGATGATCCATCAATGAAGAAAGATTTGACAAATTAAATGGGGTTTTGATTCTTGCAACTGAAGGGCAAGAAATCAGTAGAAAAAGGGACTCGATCAGACACAGATGACAGATGCTTGTCAGACCCTGAAATCTTTGGTGAAGATATTTTGCCAAATTCCTCGAGAAGTTGATCTTGTTGAGTCTGAGATTGAAGGCAATTTTTAGATTTCAATTTTAGAGTGTTTAGCAGAATCATTCTTGAAGAATAAACAAAAGGTGATGAAGTGGAAGATAATAGAAACATTAATCAAGATGATGGTGAATTTAACTGGGAGATTAGTAAGAAGCAACAGACAATTAGGTGAAACAAGGTTTCTTTGATTGTGTTGTTGAACTTGTTGTTCCGTGTGGTGTGAAGTTGTTGGGGGACAGTAATGGCTTGTTTGAGCGACTATTTTGTCTGTTTTCAATTTGTTAGCAAGTATTGGCAGAAATTGAGCCCGCACAGGAGCCACTTTGGAGAAGAATTGTGGTATTTTGTACTGTGGAAGATGGATTATACTGCTATGTTTTGTGAGAACCAATTAATTTGTTTTAAAAATGTGCAATTGCATGAATTGAGTAAACGGTTCCGAGTTATCTTCATAATGGGGTGGTGTTGCTTGCATACGAGGAGGAGTTCAACAAAGTAGAGGATATCTTTTTTGACATCTATAATAGCAGATGGTTTATCAATACTGGTCTTTGTGAGAGTTTGTTGGGCAAGAAAGACAGCAAATGACTTCAAGTTCTTGTTTTCAAATGGCAAGTAATGCTCATAATATTGTGGTGAATTTTATGATGATATCTGGGGGCCTGAGCTGTTGTTTGCCCACTTGAATTGGTGTGACTGAGTGGATTGAAGTGGCTTTTGAGTTGTTGAATTGCAAGGTGACTGAGTGGATCCTTACGGAGTATTCTTGGTGTCTGAGCAAATCTGTGCTGGTCCGACTGATTGATTAATCCTACAAGAGCTAAGTGATTGGTGTGAGTTGTTGTTATATGCTCTGATATTAAAGAAAGCTGCATAGAAACTAGGAAAGTTATGGCAGCTTTATGTTACATGTTAAACAGCACCAGTCATCACCTTTGTCAATCACGGAGATTAAACACTGTATAGTATATTGGAAATCAAAATACTGCCAAGCAGAATCAGACATGGAAATATAGACTCTACTTCTGCGTTAAGTTCTTGTTACATACCCTTTTGCAGGTTAAGGCTTAGTAATAACTGTTGTTACGTGAAGGGATGTATTAATATCCGTGGTTTGTTTAGGCTTTTATAGGATACCAATTGGACAAATAGCTCACTAGTGAATATTCAACACCAATTTTGTTCCTCGATTTCTCTTACTGTGTTTCCCTCCCTCCCTCCCTCTCACATCCTCTCTCCTTCTTCTCAACCTTTGTCTGCCTTCTCTTGTGTTCTCTTTCTCTCTCTCCCTTTTCTTTCTTCTTCCCCTCTCCTTTCTCATCATATCTTTATTACCTTCCACTTTCTGATTTTCTTCCCCATGTCATTCTTGCTTACCAAATACAACAAACAAACCCATTAATTCAATGACCATAACATCTAGCTTGGTTTTCCTGCAATCCAATCTAATTCAATCCAAAGCTCTACCTAGGTCAATCTGGCATTTCGTTGTTTAGGTTAAATAAAGCTGCTCTGTGGTTTTGAAGGTATCTGTTGCCATTTGGGGGATTACATGATGATGGATTGATTTTGAGGAATGGTGACTTTGGGTTTATGGAGTGTGCATGTTGTTTAGGGTATGTGGTGGTGGTTTGTTCTGTTTGGGTGGTTGATGCTCTCCTAGTGTGGATCTAGAGGGTTTTGGAATTTGTGTTTGTGGTTGGTTTTGGGGTGTCCCTTGAGGATTGTATGCTGTCGAGGTGGTGTTTGGTGATGTAGGGTTTGGTTATCCAGACACCAGTGCCTGGTTGAGTGGCAAGATTTCCATGGCAAACGGGTCTCTTGCTCTTTGGAGACCCACCTGCCACCTGTGGTTATTTGATTTCATGTTTTCGAGATGGTAATTGGCAGTGTTAAGCCTCCCTGCTCAGTGCCGCGGTGGAATTTGATTGGCCTTGCAGTACCTCTATGTTTTCAATTGGCCTGGCCCTTTTGCACTTTTCTCTTCACCCTGGTGCATCTTTAGCTTATGATGGAATTCTGCAAATAGTGGCTTCGGCTCATTATATTTTTCTTTTTTCCCTTTCTGAAAACAAGATTGTAGTTCAAATTTTGACAGAACTGGGTGTTGTATTTGCAAATTTGCAGGGGTGAATTCAATATCCGTTGACAGGAAGGCAAATAAAATGACGGTGATAGCGGACGGAATTGATCCAGTGGTCATGGTGTGCCGATTGAGAAAGTTCTGTCACGTAGAAATAATTACAGTAGGACCAGCAAAAGGGCCTGAAAAGAAAATAGAACCCAAGAAAGAAGAGCAGAAGCAGCAAGAAGAAGGTCAGATGAGTAAAGATGAAGATCAAGTTAAAAAAGATGAAAATGCTTTTGCTGAGTTGAACAAGTCTAACCAGGCCATTACTGAGCCCTATTTAGCTCTTACAGCTCCTGAGGAGGATGGAAATGCTTGTGTCCTTATGTAATCTGGCAGATGTCAAAAGAGCTGGTAGAAGTCTGTAGGACAGAAGTTGACATTGAATTTATATCATATTATTAATGGATTCTCTCCCTCATGTAAAATATATATAAATATTTTTCATTAATGTATAATTGTTGTGGTTTTGATCTTCCTACACCGTTTATTGTTTTGAATGTGGGATGTCCTGTCAAGTTTGTGGTTGGCATTTCTTTTGACAGAGAGGAAGAATGGCAATGGTAACTTGTTCTCAAAATTAGAGCTATGGGTGATAGTACTTTCAATTCCAGGTAACAAAAAATTCTGGGATGGATTAGGTCATCTGTGATTTACAATAATTTTAGCTTTAAAATATGTGTGTGGTAGGAAAAAGAGAGGGATTTAACTGGATTGAAAATGAATAAATGAGAAAAAAATAAAAATTCTTTTGACTTCAGGATATAAAATAAAGGGATTGATATAAAATCATTTAAAAATATATTAAAATATATATTTTTAATTTTTTTAATATTAATATATCAAAATAATTAAAAAATAATAATCTGAAATTTTTAATAAAAAATAAAAAAAATGTTACATCCACACAAATAAACAGTATAAATCCAGCCCTGCAAATTTGCAAATACAAGGACACTCAGTTCTGTTTAAGAAGAGATCAATAGGTTCTCACAAAACAAGTCAAATCATAATTAGCTCTCGCCTTCTTTTCCACAGAGCTTTGAGAGATTTAAACTACAGCCAACTTGGAAAGCTAACTGGGTAGGGGGGAGAGGCAGAGGCAGAGGGGAAGAAATATTATTTCTCCTTTTTCCAATTTGCAGCCGCTTGCGTCTGAGCAGCGGCGGCGTGTGGATGACGGTGTAACATATATTTGGGGCGTGTCCAGCCTTTTCCTTTTTCCGATTAGTTTACTGGTTTCTTCTGATTCCAGGCTTGGAATTTGGGCTTTCATAGGCCCGGGTCTATTAGTTGACCAAGATGCTTTTATTTTTTAATTTTTTTAAAAAAATAGTAAATTATAAATTAGTTCTTTAAGTTTGAGAAATAAATTATTGATTTTTTAATTTCAAAAAATTAATTATTGAGTCACTAGATCATTGTCGAGAATCCTTAATTTTTTATTACTTTATCCTAAGAAATAATTTTTTTACTCATCAATCTTTTTATAACATCTATTTTTTAAAAAATAAAAAAATTGGAAAAAGACTAAATAGTTAGTTTTGAAATAAAAAATTACTAACTAATATATATTTCTCAAAAATAAAGAAAATAATTTATAATTTAATCTTTACAAAAATAAATAATCACCATTTGTTTTTTCCGATAGCAAAGATACCATCGAATGACTAAATGTTATTCATTTTTTTCTTCTGATTAAGGAAAATTTATAATTAAAAACTTAATCTAGGTTTCTAGCAACTTTACAAAATCAAATAAAGAGCGGATATCATCCAAAGTTAACCTTTAAAAAAGGCACATATTTATGCCAAGCAATGCCACACGAAAGAGGTGATGGAAAAAATTGAAGGAAAAATAAAGAGCTTAAATATAAAAGAAAAATAAAGGAATGTTTGTCAATAAATATTGTAAAAGAAAGCAAATAAAAAGCAACAAGATAGCTTGAATAAATTACATAAAAAAATACATGGGGGCTAGTCATCAATCACAATAGCTAGATGATTCTATTTATATCCATATAATATAAAGAGATAATATTGATTAGATGTTGTTTTATATGGTTAATCATCATTCATAATCAATTTGAAACTACATTTATTTTGTCTTTAGAATTCTAAGTCAACTGCTTCAAATCTTCATCTTCTATATATAAAAAAAAATTACTAAATTCTCTTAATTCAAACTCAAGATTTTCTAGCACTAGAAAAGAAATAGGAACCCTAAACCCCTGAGCAAGTACACGCCTTTCTTATCTAGGAGACTGAAGATGGAATTTAAGCTTGTTAATTAATTGTTATTAAATATCATTGCAACCAGTGGATACAAACAAACTTATTTTATGGGCTTGAACTCTGATGAAATTATATGAAGTGATGATCATTTACATTCCCATAGGAACAAAAAGAAAAAACAAACAAAATTGATGGATTCAAAGAAAACTCAAAATCTTAATCATTCCTGTGCTTAGTAAGGTTGTGTCTTGAATTCCTGGGCTTGGTGCTCTTCTCTTCGTTTTCATCAAAGGATATGTTATCTGAAACAAGATGTGAATTATTCCTTTGTATAAAATAAATAGGGATGATGAGATTCGAACTCGTGACTGCTTGCTCATCAAGGCTCTGATATCATGCCAAATGAACCATCTGAACCCAATAACTTAAGTTATTAGGTAAAGTTTCAAGATATGATTTATATTATTCTCTAATATCTCCGTGTACAATATTTTCTCCATCATATAAAGTCAACGCCGGCCTAAATATTTTAAGCTCTAGAGGTTGGGGAGTGATTTTATCCTTGAAAATTTAAAATGTTTTCAGCGCTTGGAAGATGATATCGTTTACTTGAAAAATTTATAATGGCTAAGAATGCAGTGATCACTTTTGTAAAGTGAATTCACTCTACATTATTTATTTTACAAAAGTGAATAGTGGAGTCAGAGACGGTATATGAAGAGAAGCGGCTCGAAGCTGTTTTTGGTTAACCTGCGTTTTAAACGCAAATTATACTGGGTTCCACAAACAATAAACAGTATTTTTCTCTGAGTTGTTTAAAATGCAGAAGCAAACACCCTCTATGTGTTGAAGAGCGAGCAGCGTTGTTTCAAGGCTGCGCAGGTCCTGCAAGTTTGTGAGCAACGACTTAATTAATCCTGGTGCTGTGAGCCAACATCATCTGAAACAGAAGAAATTGCCCGTGTAAGTAGTGATTTTGACATTTCCTGTGTTCCTCAATTTCTCGTCATCTAAACTATATATATAATAATATCCTCTTGCGTAATATTGTCTAATGGGTTGCCCATTTTTAGGTGAAATGGCTACTTCTTTAGAAAGGAACCTTGTATCACTTATTATCAACTTTCAACTGGTGCATCCGTCATGGTTTTTCAGCACCCTCTGTAGAGTAACTGGCTGGGTCAAACTTCATGTCTATTTTACGAAGGTCTTCTTCATCCTTGGTGATGTTTCCTGATCATGTTCAGCTAATTAGTCTTATTTGAGTGGAGATTAACATGCTCATCAAGCTCTGTTTCAAAATGTTTTTAGTTTTGATTTCTAGCCACATCTTCGTAAACAATGCTGTGGTGTTTCTGTGGATGGATTACCTCATTGATCAGGGGCAACCGCTTCCACTAGCTGCTATTGCTATGAATGTTCAAGAAGGTTTATATGTCATTTGCACTTTCTCATTGCTAACATGGCCGATGCCTACATAGGACCTTAAAAAGCAATAGTTTTCAGCACTGCTTCGGGTCCGTTTGTTTACGCGGCTGCGGCTGTGTTTTAATTAAAACATAGTTGGTAGTCGTTTGGTAATAAAAAAAAGTGGTTTACTGTGCATGGATCCCATAGGTTTTTTGCGGCTGAACCGTTAAAAATAAAAAGCAGGGAAATCCTGCTTTGCATTCATTGTGCATACTAATTGCAATGTTCATTGAACAGTGCACACTGAACACACTTGCACTGTTCACAGGAACAGTGCAATTCACTTGCACTGTTAAAACAGTTTTTTTTTAATATTAATATTTTTTATATTAATTTTATTAATATTTTAAAAAAAAACTAGTTTAGAGTAAATTAAATTTATTTGCACCGTGATATGAACAATAATTAATTCTACAATATTTAAATTTAAAACCATCAATATTAATATATATTTTTTAAAATTATTTTATAACCTCAATTTCAAAATCATTCTTAACCAAACACATTAAACTACTTTTTTTCAACCTCAATTTCAACCACAGTTTTAACCAAACACCTATTTTTTCAAATCAACCTCAATTAAAAGTACTTTTTATAAAATAATTTTTTTCAAACCACTACCACAATACCAAACACACACTTCATATGCATTCGTAAGTCACTCTATTTTACACACACACACGTACATACATACTTAAAAGCTTGAAGTTTCACTCTATTCTTATACTTGAATTTGTATACAGTTTGTTTCATATAAATTTAACACCCTTTTGAAAAAAAAAATTGATAGAAAATATTGAAAACCTGGTCTCGCACTACCAGAATTTTTATATTTACTGTCATAATTTTTCGTCGGTATTTGTACTATCATTTTGTTGGCAATTAATTTACCGATGGAATCACAGACCAAAATACTCTGTCGATATTTATACTATCATTCTGTTGGCAATCAATTTATCGACAGAAATATTCCGTCGGTGAATCGTTCATCGATAATTTTTTGTCTATTGGTAATAAAAAAAATATTATTACCGATGGATTTACTAACGAAAAAAGAGGGCAAAAAAGTTACCTGCTTCATTCCGTAGGTATTTTCCTCAGAAAACTTGTCATATAACCAACAAAAATACTATATGTAATTCCGTCGGTGATTATTTAAAAATATTTTTAAAAAAATCTATTTTACAAAACTAGAAAATAATTAAATTAATATAACTCAACACTCTATAATACTTAGAATTGAGTTACTTAGAGAAAAAAACAAGAAAATCAACTAAAACAAATTTGCAACAAATAAAAAACAAAAAAAATAAATTAACTAAAAAAATTCATATGAAAAAAATGAAGTTCCGATTGCAAAAATTTTAAAAATCCTATAAATAAATCAACTAAAAATTGATCTCATATGAAAAAAAAAATTCTACAACATCATTCATACAATTATTATGAATAGAAAAATTTAAAAAAATATATAATGAAAAAAACACAAAAAAGAAGAGAAAAGAAAAATCTTACCTTAATGTAGTTGTGAGTGAAGCTGAGAGAAAAGAAAAGAAGAAAGGAGAATAAGATATATATATATATATATATATATATATATATATATATATATATATATATATATATATGAGCATGGAGAAGAAGAGAAGGAGTTGAGGAGAGAAGAGAAAGAAAGGAATGTGGATGTGTTTTACATAAGGGGAAGAAGAAGAAGAATAAGAAGAAGAAAGGAGGCTTGTCTATTGTGAAATGAGGGATTTTAGGCTTTTTATTGGAGGGGTTTTACTGATGAATAATTAAATATTAATATTTTTAATCATTTAATCAAATTTAATAAAAAAATTTCAGAAACCGCCAAATATCACTGATGGATTTTCAATCCATCGGTGATTTCGTATGTAATATGTAATTTACATTTTTAATTTAATGAAAAATTTTTAGAAACACGTCAAATAACACCGATGATTTTTCAATTCGTTAGTGATTTTGTCTATAAAAAACAGTAATTAACAGTGCAATTAAAAAGTAAACAATTTCAAAGCTCTCTGAATAATACCGAAGGAATTTTTCATTGGTGATTTCCTTTGTAATTGACATGATGAACATTGTCAGAGAGAAGTTAACAGTTTACCAACGGAATTAAAAGTTATCATATTTTTTAACTTTGTTTTAATTATTTTTTTTCTCACTATAATTCTTTCAGTATATATACTGAGAGAATATTTTCGTTCGTAAAATTCAAAAATATTTCATTGATATTTTCGTTTGCATTTATCAATTTTCTAGTAGTATAGCTTATTCAAGAAAATCTAGTAAATGGAAATCATTTTAGACATGGAATTTTTCTTTTATTTTGTCAATTGTTTTCTAGAGCGGTCTATCTTTATCATTTAGTGTGAATATGATTGTGCTACGCTACAGGTTAAATAATTTTTTTTTGAATACAACTAAAATTTTTCAGGCTATAAAAAATTATTTGAGATTTATATTAAACTCAGATTAATATGTTCATATTGAAATCTCTTCATTCGATTATTGTTTGGTTCAAGTTAAAAATTAATATGTGTGAAAGTTGTCTTAACTTGACTTAGTTAACTGGATCAGTTCAAAGATAATCCAAACAACAAATAAAAAAATCTAGGATATAAATAAAAATAGAAAAGATAAAATTAAAAAAAATAGAGAGAAAATGAAAAAAAAAAAAAAAGAATATGAAACCAAAAGGGGGGCCTCACAGTGAAGGAGGAGTGAGTCGCACCCCAACTTTTTTAGTATAGTAATCCTTGTAACTTTACATAAGTTATTGAGTTCATATTATCAAAAAAAAAAAAAGAGGAGTTATTGAGTTCATATGTTATTTGAGTTTCCAGCTAAAAAAAATCTTGTAAATGCTAAAAGGTTGATATTCTCTGTCAACACTAGCAATTATATGACAAATTTAGGCGAATAGTATATAAATTAGCTTTTATTTGTTTAGTTTTCAAATGAAAACAGCTATAACGGATTTTTTTTTAATATTCCTATTCTTTTCGATCGATTTTTTAGTGCTTTAATTTATAGTCATTAATCTGCAACTAATTAAACGTCCATTTTGCTGCAGGGACTGTTGCTATGGTTTCTTGCTAACCGGTTCTGGGGCAATTCATCCTCCACCGTGATTATACTACTTTATCTGATGATGGTACTAGCAACTGTGGGCAAGGCAAGTCAGGATCCTTGTTTAAAAGCATTTCTACGTGATCAATTAGTCGATCATAAAAGCATTTCTACGTGATCAATTAGTCGATCATAAACCTTACCTTGACGCAGATAAGGACCAAGCTGACGAGGTTCCTAGTAAACCAGACATCAGTATAAATTATGACAAAGCTGAGGTTCGAAGAAAATTTTGGTGGCGTATTGCTTCTACGGTGGGCACTGTCTCGTCTGTGATAATGGCCGGAGGTTCTGATCAGAGAATGATGACTTCTGCAATTTCATTTTCGGTTATGGCATTGGCTGGTTTAACCTTTGCGTTAGGAAAAAGCTTTTACTACTCCAACAAACCAACTGGAAGCCCTCTTTTCGTTATTTATAGAGTCCTCAAGGCAGCTTTTGTGAAGCGTCACCTGCAACACGCTCGTGAACCCAATGACTACTACATGAATGATAGTGGTGGATTGCTTCTATTGCCCGACATTCGAATCATCAGGTTGGTGTAGTATTGTGATTCCCGTAGCCCATTTCAATGGGTTATGGGAATTTGGATGAGATATATAAAGTGTTTATGGATCTATATGCCACCATGATTTCCCTTTGGGTAGGGAGTACAACAAGTCCAGCTTAGTATTGCATCTGTAAGCCTTGTAGTTGCAAAACAGGCCCTTCCCCAAGGTCCACGCAGTGATAGTATCACTTTTTCTTTCCCTATATCTCCTCTGCTCTCTTTCTTTTCCCTTCTGATATGATCTTCACAGGTGGCTGGACAAAGCTGCTCTTTTAGAGACATCCAAGTCCCTCTCAGCTGAAGAACAGGAGCAAAACGGGAGGCTTTTCCCAGTCCGAGATGTGCAACGAGTAAAGCAACTTGTTGCATTGCTTCCTATGTGGACAGCACTCCCCATCCACGGCCTCGTTCTGGCAACGGGTTCGACTTTCTTTGTTGTGCAAAGCGAAAGCCTCGATCCTGATCCTGTTTTGTCTATAAATGTTCTGTTTCTGCTTCAGGGTTTCGTAACAGTTATAGTTCCATACGTCCATGACTTTTTAGTATCCGGATGGATTAAAAAACTTCCGATGCATCATGTTAGACCGATATGGACTCAAAAACTTCTGAAGCATCGTGTTGGACTCGTGAGAATTGCAATTGGGATAGCGTGCTCTATAATCTGTTGCATGGTATCAATGCTGGTTGAGACTCGCAGATTGAATCTTATTAAAAAACGTGGAGATGCTGAACCATTTCCAATGAGCACAGTATGGCTGGTTCCACAGTTTTTCCTGATAGGACTCGTAAAAGGACTGGTTGCTGATGGCTTAGCTGATTTTTATAATATCCATGTAGATGAATCTTTGGAACATTATGAATCGCCATTCAACGAGTCTGCAATTGGCGTTGGGAAGTTCCTGAGTGCGGCACTTGTTCTTACTTTGTCAGGCAGCTGGTTTCATGACACTCTGAATACAAGTCATCTGGACAAATATTACATGCTGTTAGGTATTCCAAGTTCTGTGAACCTATGCTTTTATCTGCTTGTCATGTACGCCCACGCATGGAAAGCCCTTCACGTGAATGGTTCCCCTGACCCTGAAGTCTCGACTTAGATCACTCTCCTCTCTACGCTTCAATATTGAAATTGCCGGCCAAGGTAGCTTTCCCAGCTGTCAAACTCCAGTTGAAACATTGAGTACGAACACGCCCTTATTGAATCTCTTCAGATAAGTGATTGCTGAGAGATTTGAAGAAATTGGTATGAAACACAATCCCCAAATTAATTTCAGAGCTGTATTAATGACTTTTTACAGGTTCCATCAGAACAAAAATTACTGATCTCCCTCTCCCCTCCTCCTCTCTCTCTCTCTCTCTCTCTCTCTCTCTCTCTCTCCCACACACACACACACACACACACACACACACTCAATGTTTACTTCTTTAGTTGCAAATCCACCAAGGACGCAGGTAAAGCACCATTTCGCTGGACGAGGAGCAAGGGCTGTTGTATCGGAGAAGCCTTAAGCTAGATCATCAAATTATAGTTTTTATTCCTTGACACTTGTGCTATCCATCAATTTGCCAATCTTCAATTGACGACTCTGCCATTAATTAATAGAAGTTTCAGGCACGTGGCTTAGTTTTTCTATATATTTTTTTTAATTTTTAGGTTTTTTTTGTTAAATTTTGTCAGATTGATTTTTTTTTCTTAGTGTTAGTTGTCTATAGAAGAAGAAGGGATTTGCATTCACTTTTGCCATTTAGTTTAGGCTTTTAATATTGGGAAAATAATTAGATTTAAAGTTTTCAATCATGCTAATTATATAGAGAATGTTTGACAAGAATGATGAAAAATAACTTTTGATTTTGAATCATAATTAAAGAACCATTTTTTTAATAAATAAATATGATAACAATAATTTGAAATAAATATAAGTTAGAACTATGATAGTAAAAACGACTTATTTTTTTTAAAAAAAAAAGAAAAGAAAAGTGTAGTATAAGTTAGAATTTATAAGTTAAAAATTAAAAAGTTAGTTATACAGAGTCAAGACAGAACACGTAATAGAGACTTGTGCAGGCTATAGAGAGGGCTATAAAGAAGGAACTTCAATAGATAAGATACACGACGCATAACGAAAATGAAAAAACTAGGGTTCCACATATCCTAAAATTACATACCATACGTACAAACACAATCAGAAAGATCATGGCTTTCACGCCAGATAAACACTTCTGGTTGGATCCTCTTTTTCATGGCCATTATGTTGACTCTGGAACTTGGCAATCCAACGAAGTTACTGGCCATGGAACCACTTTTGAAAGCTCTGTGGTATTGTGTTGCACAGTCTCTGTGTGCTATCTTAAGATTTTTCTGTGTTGTAAAGATGCTGATTTCTGCTTTCCAAAACAGATATCAAAATTAAGTAGTTTGGCAAACTTCAGGCTACAAAAAGACAAAAGAATAAAAGATGGTTTCCTCTTCTAATGGCTGATGAAAAATTAAAGTTATTTCCTCTTTTAATGCACATGCTATCCTTTTTTTGATTGGTTGTCGAATATAAATAACACTTTACTTATTTAACAAGTATTCACTAAAATAAAAATACAAAAAATATTTATTATTTCAATTAGTTGTGGAACTTTGAGAAGAAGGTGAAGTCCAATTAGG
>Ga0325414_1001851_pt1 | contig 20945 bp, 13 predicted proteins | sample PopdelMetagenome_8_FD_206183 | JGI IMG/M metagenome (GOLD analysis project Ga0325414, IMG submission 206183) | Populus deltoides microbial communities from Bellville, Georgia, United States - Leaf-PdKOR-R3 | ecosystem: Host-associated > Plants > Phyllosphere > Phylloplane/Leaf | place: USA... | reverse complement strand
CTCTCTCTCTCTCTCTCTGGTTTCTTGTTCCCTGTTTGGAGAACGAAATTAATTAATTTTTACTTGCTTAAATGTCTATTTTTTATTTGATTTGATTTCCAAAAATATGAATTTGTCCTCAAACATTTTTAAAAAAAATTTCAACCAAGGTTTTTTTATCAATATTTTTGTCAAATATTTTCTTCGAATTGACGTTATTTTATAATAATATTTGTAAGAAGCAGGCAAAGAAAATTTTTCTCCCAGGTAAAATAAGAACTTTTTATTAAAAAAATATATAAAATTTTCTATTTTATAAAAAAAAATCTTAATTATAAACCATAATATTTATATATATTTAATCAAAAAATAACTAGTATTAAAATATTTGATCTAGCAATACAGATCAACCATTTAATTATATCTGGAATTTTATTCTATATAGTTAAATTAAAAAATTCAATCAAATGATTATATCCAATAAAAAAATTCATTAATAAAAAAATTAAATAAATATATAAAGACCAATTATCATAATTATGAAATGACAAGATTTAAAAAAAAACAAGTGAAAAAAAAAATAGAGGTCAATCTAGTTACTTTAGTAAACTTATTACCATGGGCACAAAATTAGCGTGGACTCATGGAGAGGAAAGTGAAAAAAAAAAAATGAAGATCACTCACTAAAAAATTATATCTTAAATGATGAAATTAAAAATAATTAAAAATAATTTTAAAAAGACCAAAATTAACTAGTGTATATTTTCAAAACCATGACCGTGGTAATGAGACCGAGATCAACCACATAGAAGGTAAACCCAAAAACAATGAAGCAAAATTATCAATAAAAAAATGGTTAGCAAAGAAACTAAAAAAATAAAAATAAATAAAAACAATGAAAAAAAATCTAGTCAACTTGGAATTGGGATAACACCACATAAAGGAAAGTTAAAGAAAAAAAAGCATGAATAACAATTAAAAAAATTAATGTTGAATAACAAAATTAAAGATAAATCAATTTTATTATAAAAAACCAAGAAAAAAACTAAATACAACTCAGTTAACTTTTGAAATTTGTGATCTTTACCATAAAGCTATGACTAACCTTATAAAAATAGAAAATAACTAAAAACAGTTATCAACTAAAAAATGATAAGGGATTGAATTGTAAAGAAAAAAAAGCAAGTGAAAAGGCATTCAAAACAAAAACAAAACAAACAACAATAAAAAAAAATAGAAACCAAATTCAACATAAAAGTAAATTAAAATCGAATACTTAGGCATTAAATTGAAAACAAATTATAATTAATAAAAGGGTAAAATAAAATTAAAAGAATAAGGATCAAATTTGATATGAAAATCAAATTAAACTTAATGTTAGGGATGAAATTGTAAGAAAACATTAATTTTAAAAATTATCTCAAACCAAACAAATAGCAATGAAAAGAATAGAGACCAAGTTTGAAAGATGAAAAGGTTGAAAGGGGTGAAATTGAAAAGGATTTTTAATTTTATAAATTATTTCAAATAAAATAAATAATAACTAAAACAACAGGGACCAAATCTGAAGGGATTAACAATTAAAGGGCCTCTTTAAAATCTTGAAGGTACATGCATGTAAATTGAGTAGGAGAGAGAGAAAAAGGGGGGAAAGGTCGTTGATGCTAAACTAAATGACCTTTGGCCACATGCACCTCCTCCTCGTAGATGCACGTCAAGACGATTCAAATGTCATTGTGGAAGGTGATGTTTGATCACCAGGTATCCCCGCACACACCGTCCAAATAATGTTGGGCTTCCCACGCACTAACAAGCCATCAACAACTCTTTTTAATAATATTTGTATATATTAAATTACATAGTCGCCCTAAATCAACTTGACAATTACAAAAAAGTCTAAGCACAAATTCAAAAATGCCCTTGAACATAAATTATAGAAAATCCAAACCTAGAGGCATGTAAGCCATTTTACTATTCATTAAAAATAGCAAAGACAAAAACACCCTTAAACATAGGCTTTAAATAATTTTGAATATATGGGTATAAGGATCATTTTACTTTGTATCATAAAATGAAAAGATGTATTTACCCCATTTAAATTTTAGAATGACAAATAGACCATTGTGAAATTACTAAATTACCCCAATATCACCCTTTCTTGGTTATGTTTTCAATGGAAAAATAGGATTTTCACCCTAAAATTCTAAAAAGCCACCAATTTCATCTATTTTTTTTTCACTTTAGTCCCTTGCCTTTTAATTTCACGCTCCCTAACAAATTAACCTAAATTGACCTATAATTTGGTCCAAAAAAAACTAAATGAAAAAAAAAACATTGTGAATAGTGTGTCCACAATGTTTTGTAAAGTGATCCACAATGCTTTTTGCATAGTTGATTCCGCGCACCTTTTAATGTTACTTATAATAGTAGATTGATTCATGTGCTATGTCACGGGCTTATCTGATTTTTTTATATAAAAAAGATGTTTAAGTGTTGTTACTTTTAAAGAAGTAAGAAAAATCTGCAATTCAGATCATAGACCTGTTTTGATCTAAGAAGTTGGCTTTATTTAATTGTATGATAAAAAAAATACAACAACAATAAATGAACTAGATTAAAAAATAAAGTGATGATGATGATCTGCACACCAAAATATGCTTGCTAAAAAAAATAAAATTATGAAGCTCATTTTTCAAGTAACTTAATGTTAAAGGACTAAATTAAAAAAAAAATCAAGAAATGACAAAATAAAAGACTTGATTCAACTCAACTTAGCATGTAAAACCTACAACCTGGGTCGTAAATCCGAGATAAGCCCATAAAAAGCAAATCAAAGAAAATTACAAAGTCAAGTTCCTAATAAACCCAATAAACCCAATATAGAAGGATAAAATGAAAAGAAAAATCAATTAAAAAATCATCAACAAACCAACCACCAAACCTTACGACCTTGGACATCCAAACGAGATAGCCTAATAAAAGGCAAAATGAAAAAACAACATGAACCTTGATTCTAAAAAAAAAAAAAAAAACTTAATGTTAAAGGACAAAACAGAAAAAATATTAATTTTTTAAAAAAATCACCCTGAAAAATAATTTAAATCGATCCAAGCTAACACACTAACCTTGCGACCCAGGTTACGAGATCATGATAGCCTTGTAAAAAGAAAACTGAAGAAAATCATTAAACTCAATCTCTAACAAATTTAATGTTGATGGATAGAATTGAAAAAGAATATCAGTGTTGAAAAATGACCTAAGAAAGAAAGATATTAACTCAGGTTAGCTTTTCAAACCTTCGACCTAGATTATGATATCCGGATTACCTCATTAAACAATCATGAAGTTCAATACTCAACCAATTCAATATTGAAAGATTAAGTTGATAGTAAAAATCAATTTTAAAAAGAACTCACAACAAAAAAATAAAAAAGGACTCAATCTATAAAAAAACAATGAGAGGAGTACTTTGTTGATAGAGCAATGTGAAGTTCAAGGAGATTAAAGAGAAAATATGGATGAGAAGAAAAAAATTAAAAATGGCCCTCAGTGCAGAACCAATTGCCACACACGTAGCACCGCTGGAAAGGTCTTACCAAGATGAATTGAATGCCATTAAATATGGCGGCATTCTAACATCGAAAAAAGCCACACACACCGCTAGAGCGTAGAGGTTTTCTTTACTCACTGGTACGTGCAATGCACGACCAACCATTTTCCATTACCTATCAACTTTAGTCCCTCCAATTATTTTCAATCTCAAACTTGGTCCCTCAAGCCTTAGTTCTTTTAAATAAATAAAATTGAATTTTATTTTGCAAAACAAGCATCAACCAAGCATTGGAAGTTTTTCTTAATATCACAGAATCCTCATATTTAGGCAACTAATAAACTTTATTAAGTCCAATACTAAAAAAAAAATTCTTTTTAAAGGATCAAATAGAATAAAATAAAAATTGAGTGACCAAAATTTTTTTGGGGTTGATCTTTTCCTTGCCCGTGTGCATTTCAGTCCCTAATTCTTCCAAGAAAAAGGCTTAATATTTTTGTATTGTTCAGATTTGGTCCTCATAGCTTAAATTGTTTTATATCAATACAATTTCATTTAATTTAGTCAAACCAAGCATCAATCAAGCGTTGTTTTTCCCCTGACGTTGTGAGAACGTTACCCAAAGTCAACTAAATAAAAATATTAAGTCCAATACCAACCCAACCCGAATTGAAATGAATGAAATTAAAGAACAAAAAAAAAACTAAAGTGGCAAAAAAAAATTGATACTATTACAATCCATAATAATTTTGTATCTCAGTGAACAATAATTTTTCTTAGCGTTTATTTTTTCACAAAAAGCATAACAGATTTAAAATGTTAATAATATTCATTAATTTATTCATCAAATTTTATTCAAATATGCATATATAAGACTTATAATATTATCTGATAGAGAAAGAATGGGGGGAGGAATTCTTGAAATATTGAGAACCCAATTGATATAATTTATAGATTTATGATATAATTGATAAGAGATATAAATAGTTTTGGAACTAAATTGAGTGTTTCACTTTCTTTTTTTTTTCCCTCTTTTGCTAATTATATATTTTTTATATCTTCTTGTTTATCTCAGTTTAAGTTTTGGTCTTTCATGCATCTCTCAAAAACAGACAAATGGCTTTTGTTATTTGTTGCTTCCAATGAGCATATTTGAAGACTGGAGTGGGAATAAATAATGCTTAGTTGTTCATCAAAAATTGATACTAATATTAATGATGATAACCATAACAAATTAGATTTTATAGTATTAATTTACCAAAAAAACAAAAAAAAATTTATTATAATTATAATAACTCTATGGTTAAAAAATAGTTTTATTTTAATTCAATTATAATTATGTTTAATTGTGTTTCTTATGATATAAGAGTTAAATAGAATGTGAAACTCATAAACTCTTATATATAGAAATAGATTTTCGTAATAGTGATAAGAAACATTAATATTTGAAGTAAGGAAGATTGAAAATAAGATTTTTAGTGGTTAAGAATCTCATCTTAATGCTTGAAAACCAATTTCAAAATACCTTAATTAATATAATTTAAAAAATTTATGATTGAAAGAAAATTATTTTAATATTATAGTACTATCAATGGAGTCTCAAACTTATAAATTTTGTCAATTTTACTTCAATGTTAAACAATGTCACTCTTAAGAAATTTCATCCAATTTACCCATACTTAGTATGCGTTTATATCCTATGTGTGAAATTAAATCATGATATGGCCTAGAACACAAATATAATGTGAAATAATAACAAATTTCACTTTACTAGACTAGCTTGAATAAAAGGAAGGTTTACAAAATTTAGTATGATTATGTACTAAAATAATTTTTCAAGCATGTAAAGACAACATCTAAATTGAATAAATTCCTTCAACTATAACTAAGATTGAATGGAGCGAAGTATGACCATTTGAAACAAAATTTATAAAATTAAAAGATTTGCAAACATGCAATTAAGGGTTAAATTAATATTTTCTCAAAAAAATATATGTGAATTTATAGTATAAATTGCTTGCAAAAGATCTCTCCCAAAATATATTTAAACATCTCTTACCATTGAAATAAAAACAAAATATTTTGTGTGTGTGTGTGTGTATATAAGATTTTAGGAAGGAAGAACTTCACGTCATATACTCTCTTGAACATCATAAGTAAATAAATAAATAAAAAGACAATGTGTCAGTTGTAAATGCTAATTTATAAAAAATTAAAATCCATCACGAAAACACTTTGAACTATAAGTGTTTTCACTGTTAACTTAAGTAATTTAACAATTTCTCAATTTGAGAAAAATTTTTAATTCATTAAAAATCAATCACCATTACAAATAATAGCATCAATCATCTATAAATCATTATTCACATCAGTCATGACATAGTTATAGCATAATTTTATAAAAGTTATCATAAACCTGTCATTATTTATCTTTTCTAGACGTGGCCAACCACCTAAGGCCTCTTTAGCCCCATAAGTTTTTCATCAATTCATCATAATGTCCTTCATTCCATAACCTATAATGTTTCTAAAGACTCAATTTAGAAGAAATTTTCTTTTCCCTTAAATTCACATTAAGAGCCCTAAATCAATTTGCTAAAATCTGAATGAAAATCAAGCAAATTTTATTTAAATCAACATAAACAAGCTCTAAACATCCTACCGAATTGTAAATTGACTTTTGAATGCTCATCAGCTTAAGTTTTTTCAAATCTCTTTTTTAATCCTCTCCTTTCTTTTCTTCTTTCTCTCTTCAAATCTTTCTTAATGTTAGTGTTTTTGTGTTTAATCCTTCTCCAAAACCCACTCTATCATTCAATTTTACCCTTTCTTAAGCATTTAGCATAAGAAAATTGAAAAAAACTTCAAACTTTCCTCCCCTCTCTTTCATGGTTATCTTACCAGTCCCTTAGGGATTTAAGGGAGAGTGAAGATTTTTTAATTATAATTTTACCCCACAATTTTTCTAAATTTTCATTTTGGATTTTCTCTTAAACTTTCTTTATTATTTAATACCATTATTTGAACTAACTTAGTTCAAATCCCCCCTTACTTCTTCTTTAAAAAAAAACTTTCAAAACAATCATTTTTATCATTTATTATCATTATCATTATCATTATCATTATTATTATTATTAAATTCTTGGGGTTTACATCCTTCCCTTCTTATGAAATTTCATCCCTGAAATTTAAATTTCATACATATATTAGAAAATAAAGTCAGATACTTCATTTTTTTTTATCTCCGACTCCCTTTCCCATGTTTCTTCTTCTACCTAGGAGTTTTTCAATAACACTTTCAGCAAGAGAACCCTTTTATTTTACAACTCTTTTTTGCTCCAACCTAAAATCTTAACTAGTGTCGTTTCTAGAGTTAAATCCTCCTTGACTTCTATTGGAACTTGAGGCAATACTCGTGAAGGATCTATCTTTGTTTTTTAGAGCAGTGACACGTGAAACACATTATGTATCTTAGCCAAATGTGAAGGTAATTCCAATCAATAAGTGACCGGCCCAATTCTTTTCATGATCTGAAAGGGGCTCATGTATCCTGGAGCTAGCTTTCCTTTTATTCTGAAGCGAATAATGTCCTTCCAATGTGTCATTTTTAAAAATACTTTGTCCCCCCACTTGAAATTCCAAAGATCTTCTTCGGTTGTCTTCATAACTTTTCTGTCTATCTTGAGCTTCTTTCATCCTCTCTCTAATTATCCTCACTTTATCAGTAATCATTTATACCATTTCTGATCCCTACAACTTCCTTTCACTCACTTCATCCCAGCAGATAATGGTACAATATTTTCTCTCATATAGTGTTTTATATAGGGCCATACCAATAGTAGTTCAACATCTATTATTGTATGTGAATTCTACTAGTGGTAAAGATCTTCTCAATTTCCTCTAAATTCTAGTATATATGTCTTGAGAAGATCTTTAAGTGTCTGAATGGTCCTTTCACTAACCATTTATTTAAGGATGAAATATAGTACTTAAGTTTAATTTAGTTTCTAAAGCCCATTGTAGACTCGACCATAATCTCGATGTGAACCTTGGATCCCAATCCGATACAATTGACACTAGCACCCCTATGCAATCTAATCACTTCATTTACATATTACCTGGCTAATTTATCCACTAAATCTGTTACTTTTATTGGTAAAAACAAGGCAGAATTTATGAGTCTATCCATAATTACCCATATAGCATCATTATCCTTCCTACCTCTAGGCAATCCTGACATAAAATCCATATTGATATCTTCCCATTTTCATTCTAGAATTGACAACGACTGTAGTTTCCCCATAGGCTTTTGATGTTTCACTTTTACTTGACAAATTTCACAGTTTGCCATAAATTTCGCTATTTCTCTTTTCATGTTAGGCCACCAATAGTGTTTCTTTAAGTCTTTATACATTTTTGTACTTTCTAGGTGTGTCGCAAATCTGGATTCATCAGCTTCTCTTACCTAGCAAATAAACTCTCATACCCATTGCCACTAACCCCATTTAAAATTTGAAAAGGGTTTCAATTCATTGATTCACCTTTTCTTTAACCTTTTCTATTTCCTCATCCCATTGTTGAGCCTCTAAAACTTCATCATATAGTATTGATCGAATCTTAATCTAAGCTATTAAGGACCCATTCAATCTTATACTTAATTATAAGTTCATCCCTTTTAGTTATGCTAAAACCCTTCGCTCTTGGACCTCCACATCACATATCACTGTCTTTTCTTTTCAACTTAAAGCATCAATAACTATATTCGTCTTTCCTAGATGATAGTCAATCATACAATTATAGTCCTCTATCAGTTTCACCATCTTCTTTATCACAAATTTAGCTTTTTTTTAAATACTTCAAGCTTTTGTGATTTGTAAAAATCAATATCCGAGATCCATATAAGCAATGTCTCCATACTCGAAGAACAAACACTACCACTGCAAAGTGCAAATTCCAAATCATGCACGGGGTAATTTACTTCATAAGGCTTCAATTATCTTGATGCATAAGCAATTACTCTTTTATATTGCATCGCACACACCCTAAACCTTTTTTTGGAAGCATTAACCTTTTTTTGGAAGCATTAGAGTATACTACAAAACCTTCAGTCCTAGATGGTAGAGTCAACAGTATAGCTGAGGTGAACCTTTCTTTCAATTCTTAAAAACTCTCCTCACATTTGTTTGACTAGACCAATCTAACTTCTGTACAGGTTAATTGAGTTAAAGGAGATGCAATAGTTGAAAACCCCTCAATAAATCTTTGATAATATTCTACGACTATTTTATCAGTGGTGAGAATTCTCAAGTAAATTAGAATATACCCTGGACAAAATAAAAATAAATCAGCACGTGAAAAATATTGACGGACTGAGCTCAATTTGATAGAAATTACATATGAGATATTTAATTAGTGGCATTATTGTAAATAAAGGGAAAATGTTTTTTTCCCCTTTGAAAGCCAAGACAGACGCCATTTATAGGGGAAGGGGAAACTTGAAAATCTCTTCCTTTCTTCTTCTTCTTTCTTTCTTGAATTGAATGTCATAAAAACTTTAGTTTAAGGGTTTTCCACCTAAAGAAAAATCAAACCCGAATTAGTAAGCTTTATAGAGAGAAAGAGAATGAAAGTTTAGAGATGAGAGAGAGAGAGAGAGAGAGAGAGAGGTGCCTCTATTGAAGGAGAAAGAAGATTTTTAAAGAATTATCGATCAAAACTCATTTAAACTGAGTTAGTCATGAGAGGTAAGAAGTTTAATTACAAGAAATTTTATTATTTTGGGCAGGGAAATAAAAAAACCCAAATTTGAATTTGTTAGGGTTTATGATTGATTTTTTAAAATGATAATTTGAATGGCTCTTTGTTAATTTATGATGTGATAATGCTTATTAAGCAAATTGAAGGAATTTTGGTCAATTATGGGGTTTTACTATGAATGACAAAGTTGTTAGTTTTAAAAGGTAGAGGAATTTAAAAACTTAGCTTTGATTTAGGTTGTTTTGGGTTTCTTTGTGTTATTGTGATGATTTATGTGCTTAATTATGATTATAATAGTGGTGGAATTGTGTTTTTTTTTTTTTTTGTGTTTGACTATGGATGATGGTATTTGGATAAAAATTAGTACGGAAATTTTCTATGTTGGAATTAAAAAAAAAGGGTTGTTTTAGTTAATCCTTGGGTGATTTGATTTGGGAATGGTGTGATAAGTAACAAATTGAAAAAAATTAAAGCAAATGGATTCCTAAATTTCTAAGTGGCCAACCAAAATTGAAGGTATAGAGGATTTGGAAACTTGGTTTGATTATATAATTTTTGTGTTGGTTGATGATGTGTGAGTTAATTTATTGTAATTGAATGAAATTTAGGATTATTGCATGATTGGATACTTGTGGGCATGTTTTTAAAAAATATAGGAATGTGAAATCCTAGGTTTATTATAGTTGAGATCTTTATTGACTGAAAAATAGGTTAATTGGTGTTTGGAAATTGATGAAGAGAAACAATTGAAGAGATTTGGTAAACCAAATGGTTTTATTTAGAAGTGGTCAAAATGTTAGTTATGGGAATTTTAAAGAATAACAAATAATTGGCATTGGTTTTTGGTTAATTTATAATGTTGTGATGTTTTGCATGTTTGATTTTGAGTATAAATGAGGTAGGGTTGATTATTATGTGTGTTGTTATGAGAAATGAGAAATTGAATTACATAAGTATGAGAATTTTACATGTTGAATATAATTGGTTGTTTGGGCTAAATCTTTAAATTATTGGTGTTGAAATTTGTCTAACTATGAAGTAAATTGAAGACAATGTGGATTAAGTTATTATGCGTTCATCAATATAAAAGTAAGGAATCGTGTGTTTAAGCATTTGATTGAAATTGTAACATTATGAAATTTCTATGTTAAAACCCTAAATTGATAATGTGGATATTAATTATTAGTTTGTGATGTGTTGGGCATTAAATTGAAATTTAGAAGGGTAAAATTCCCAAGTGTTGATTTAATTTGATAGTATTAATATTGATTTATGGATTGTAAATATTAATTGATGTTTGTAATGTTTCTGGATATTAATTGAGATTTTGGATGTACACTTTAACTGGTGGAGTGAACATCAATTAATAGTTGCTATGTGTGTGGAAACTTAAGGAATCATGGAAGTATGAAAACTCCTAGGCTTGAAAGTATAATTAAAAGTAGGAACATTCATAAATAGGTTGTGTTATATTTGAACCCAAATTAGTAATATCAAGATGCTAAATTGTTTGTTTGAATGTAAATTTGTAATATGGAATTTTTAAATTGGGTGTTTGAATGTGAAATTATAATATTGAATTATGTGTTGAATGTGAAATAATGTTATGGTAAAATTCAAAAGTGAAAAAAATGGATTCATTGTGTCCATGTTTCTAATGCTCGAAATAGACTAAGATTATGCAAATGTATGTGGTGACTTATATATTTATATATTTAGGCTGCATTGGTTGTTAAACGAATAATTGATTGTGTATTTAGCTAAACAAAAGTTAATTGTTTGGGAGTTATAGAATAAACGTTTAGGGTGGAACTTGACTTCTCAAGAGCATATGCTGCAGAAACTTCAGGTAAGGGTCACTTTTACCTCTTTGATTAATTAAGTTGTTTATGTAAATGTTGAAATACAAATTGTATATTTATATGTATTATTGAAAACAAATGTTCATCATCAAAATTATGGTATTATGAAAGATATTATTACAAGATTAATGCCAGGTGGAAAATAAATATCATTAGAAATTATACCTTTAGGGTGGAAAAATGATGTTTTCAAGTAGAATAATGACATTAAATAAGAATACACCCACATGATAATAACAATGTAAACATATGAAATGACCACAATAACAAGATTCGATAATGTATGACTACAATGATAGAGATTATCTAGTTAATACTTGTATTAGCCTCAATGGTGAAAATTGATAATGTAAATAGTAAGTCGGTTGCAACGACAAAGACTAGTTAGTTTAATTCTCAAAATGGGCATAACAATAAAACTTGATGATGTTAAAAATAAATGTTGACTGCACCGATAGAAACTAACTAGTTTAATACTTGTTTTAGCTGCAATGGGAAAAATCAATAATGTAAATAGTAAGTCAGGTACAACGGCAAAGACTAATCAGTTTAATCCTCTAAATAGGTGCAATGGTGAAACTTAATAATGTTAAAAATAAGTTGACTGCAATGACATAGACTAATTAATTATATGTTAAAGTTGTTTATTTGGACAGAGACTTACTGATTATATGCTAAAGTCGGCTAATTAGATAGAGACTTGTCTATTTTATATTTTAGTCGGTTGTTTAAATAGAGACTAATTAATTATACGTTAAAGTTGATTGTTTGGATAAAGACTTATTGATTATACGTTAAAGTCAGTCATTTGGATAAAGACTTACAAATTATATGCTAAAGTCGATTGTTTGGATAGAGACTTGTCTATTTTATATTCTAGTCGGCTGTTTGGATGGAGACTAATTGCTTATATATTAAAGTTGGCTCTATAAATGAAGATTAAATGTGTTAAATTAAAGTTGGTCATCCTGACAAAGGTTAAGAAAGTTAAGTTAAATGGGTTATGTTAGCTAGGATCTTGTTGAAAATATAGAGTTGTCCTTAATAGATGAAACGAGATTAAGGATTAATTTGAGCAAAATGGGACTGTTATGGTCGTGTTTATGACTAAAGTTTGACATAACATATATGTGTAAAGTATGTCTAGATTTTTATATTCATTGTCTCTATTACTATATATTTCAGGTCCATCGTAGCTATACCGTTTCAGAGATTACATGGGTTGAATTGTTTAATCTTTCTTTTATATAGATAGAATTTTTTTAATTTCAATTTTCATGTTAAGTAGCTTGACGTTGTGTATTTATTAAGTGTTAGTATTTTGAAATTTAAGATTAAATAGTAGGATGTATTTCTAATTATTAAAGTTTTTATTGTTCAATATATATATAATCATTTAAATGGTAAATCCACCATAATTATTAAAACCGGACCGACCCGATGGGTCGACCTAATGGCTGATTTGGTCCGGGTAAGCCAGAGAATCGGGGCAAGCAAAAACCCAGCAAAACCCGCCAAGTTGACCCGTGACCTGGGGGACCCTACAGAACCCGGTTGAGACCCGTTTTTTTTTTTTCCCCTTTCAAATGTGTTTTTTCACCTAGCTAGAGACCCTTTTTTTTTTAGATTTTTTAGTTGGTTATTAACCCTTTTCAAAATTCACTATATAAATACTAGAAGAATTTTTTATTTTTTCAATGTGGGATTTGAAGCCCTTTAGTATATATACTACATATTCACAAGAAAAAAAATTATTTTTTCAATGTGAGATTTGAAACCTTTTAGTATATATATTCTATATTCACAAGAAAAATATTATGTTTTTTTAATGTGAAATAAAAAAAACATTCTTAGTTTAAATACTTCAACTTAAAATATATATTAATATAGTATCTTTTTAAAGTGAGATACAAAACTTTTTGAAATAATCTTTTAAACTTTATTATTTATATCATGTATAACATATATTCACATAAATTGTTTCTTAATTTTTTTCATATAAAATATTAAAACTTCAAAAAAAAATTTAATTTTTTCAGGTTGATTCGGGTTGACCTAGGTCAACCAATGTAACTCGGAACCCGGCTTTTTGGCTGGGTCATCTCCAGGTCGGGTCTGATAATTATGAAATCCACTAGGGGTATTGATGGTATAAATAAATTGCAATGTCAAGTTTAGTTGGTTTTACAGATAATAAAGTGGATAAAAATTTTGGGTACAATCCCGTGCAAGAAAAACCCTATCAAAATCTTAATTGAATTGTATAATATGATTCCTTACATGTTAACTACGTATGCGATAAATACTTCAAGTTTTATAAATCGAGATGGAGTTGTTTGAATGATTCAAGAGGAAGTAAATTATGAATTAAGCCACTTCAAAAAAAATACCCCAAAATTTATGGGGCTGTTACAGTTATCTTCACCGAGATCCTTCTCGATTCCCGTGATTAGGTGTTTATGCAATCAAAAACATTGCGCAGCTAAAAAACAATTTGCTGGCAATGCATAGATGGTTCTTGATCGTCCATTTTCATATACATTTGCAAGGTCACTAATGTTGGCAGAATCTTAACCCCAAAATTGTCGGCAAATGTTGCACAAGTGCAGATTTTGTGGGAGAAAAAACAGAGTGAGTCATGCGTGTGCTAACACTATGGCCTGGACCAGGAATGGATTCATCTGTTCACATGGCTTGCTCAAAAACCGAGTTCAGAGAACTTACACCTGCTAATTTGCACATCTCACATGAATGACAAAATTTATCAACCAACAAGAAGAATGGCGTAGAAATGCAGATTCAATTAATTTGATGATTCAAGAAGTCGATTTCTATTTTGTAAATCAAGGTCAAGGCATGCTGTTCTTGGGCATGCATTGCATTAACATCTCTGCCAGATAAATGCCACACGGATCAAATGGAAGATATAATAAGTTTACCTTTATGGTACATAATTTAATTGTTAGTCTAAGACTATTACCAGCGCAACTCATGCCGGCATTTATGCATAATCAACCATGTTTAACAGTTCGAGGTAGTGAGAGCAGCTGGCTGTTGCTGAGTAATGCAATGTATATTCCCCCCAGCCAACACAATTTCCCTCGCACCTTCGATTCTCACCACCTGAGTTAAGATCATTCAGATTCGCTATGTTAAACATAGGAAACAAAACATATTATAAGTAACCAATGAACACAAAACTGTCTCCTGTGAGTTTCTGTACAACGTTAGCTGTATCAAGTATAGCTTGCTAGTTTAAGATTTTTCTTTATACATGCTTGATCTTAGGACTGCAGCTTATAAGCATCATTAAATAGTTTTTTACATTGCAGGTTATAATCAGACTCATGTTCCAGGACCATCATACAAGGTAGTAGATTATTTTACCCAAAAATAAAGATCCCCTGCCGAAGTAGTGAACTTCAAAGGAAAAAAATAAAAGGGTGGGGCGGGGGGGGGGACCGAAGAAAATAAAATCCAGTTCTTGCTATCGTGAGCATTGAAACTTTGTTTTCTTGCAATCAACTACCTGAATTCTACGTTAAGATTTTAATACGACCTAGGTGAGACTCACATATCAAGTCATCATGTCTTTGGAAGTCAATCCACATGCACTTAGATCACATATCTTGCATATGAAGCTTATAAATATTGATAAATTGAACAGAAGTATTCCTTACTTCATGATTTGGAAAAGCTTGAGAGAGGACACGAACAGCTTCATCATCCCACTTCTGGTCCCCAAACTGTGGAGTGATGATCCCACCATTGGCAATATAGAAGTTTACATAAGATGCAGCAAGTCTGGTACCTGGGAGTCTTGGTTTAGCATTGCAATCCTGTGGCCAAAAACCATTTAAGACCGTAATCCAATAAGAACATGCCATTTTTATTTATATGTTGCTGCATGAGGGCTGGATATCATAAAGGCTGAAGGGTGATTGTAACAACTTTAGGTCTCCAAAAATTTTAGTATGATTGCACAGTTGGGGGACCTAGATTTGTGGATAATTATTGCTCCAACTAGGTAAACAGCATCAAAGAAGATTAAAATATCATATATTCAACTCCGTTCCATCATTCAGTTTGAGATTTAAACATATCAACAACAAACAAAGAGTTGTCCACAAAATAAGGACATAAATAAAAAAGAGAAACTAAGATGACATGCACGAAAAGTAAACTAAACCAGTACCAGAAATAAAGGTGCAATCAACCATTTTTCACTATTTTAACCTTTTGGACAAAGAAGGAGCATAAAAGTCCAGCAGGTAATTGTTTTAATGCTTTTCCTCTATCACCATTTTTGGAATTGTTTTTTTTTTTCTTTTCAGTTAATTCCAGCAATTTCTTGTAAATAAAATTGTGTCTAACCTATTACAAATTTGTTAACAATTTACCCTACAAACATCACAAATTAATGAATAATTCAGAGCAATGTCTGTGTGGATGAATTCTTTCATTGTTATGTTTTCAGCAGACATTTGGGTTGCTGGAAAAGTAACAGCTGAGACAGACGAATATACTCATAAGAGCCCCACATGTGGAACATTCAGAAGCAAAGGAACAATTACGGAATTTCCTTTGAATCTAATTCCTCAATTTAGAAATGAACTGTTTGATGCGGTTCAGGACCTATTTGAAAAGCATTTGCGTGTTAGATAAAACACATAGGAAAGAAAGTATTTCAGTGTTTTACTTGAATATTCTCCAAAAAAAATGTAAAGTAAGAACACTGGCATGAAAATCAAATTTTAGGGCGGTATTCTTACTTGAACAACTCCAGCAGCTTCTTCATCTGTCATATAAAGTGGTCCTGGCACATGAAGTTTAATTATTTCTAATCTTCTACCATTAGCATCTCTAGTATTGGAGAGGATTGATAAAGCTTCCATTGATCGTTTGAACTGGGGATCCTTTTCATCATCAGTCCAAGACAACAAAACAACACCAGGCCTCACAAAGCAGCACATATTGTCAATATGACCATTAGTATCATCATCACCTGTTACATTCCATGGTGTTTAGTTTCACCTTTTGCAATTTTCGCTACCTTCAGGTACAAATTTATAATTGTAATTATAGTAATAACAATGTTGCAAAATAATCAGAAGAAACTGAAGAAAAGAAACAATATGACATGAAAAGAACAAAAAGGTCTATAAGTGATTATAATGCAAAATAACAGCACCACAACAGAGATCATAGACTGTATATTAAAATCTAATCTATCAGAGTCTCATCTGGTAGTTGATGCAGGCTAAAATCAGCGTTCATTATAAGAATATCAGAGGAAAAGAAAGTGCAGGCATGGAGTAGAGACACAAGCTACAGACTGTTTGGTTACAAGGGCATCATTATGTTCGTTATGTTTTATTGGTTTCATTATGAGCATCTCATTGAGTTTAGATGATATAAAGTAAAACTTTGTGGATTTTTTTTTTATCTATTATATAGGGGTTTTGGAGAACTCAGGTTCATGTGTAGCCAAGGATTCTTCCTCTTCTATTGCTACTGCAGCTTGATCTCTCTGATCGACTCAGTTCAAGGTATTTGTTTTTCAATCTGAATTATAGCAGGTTTACTTGTTCTTGTATTCTGTATATCAGTTTTTCAGCAGTTTATTAGTTGTTTAAATTACTTGTTTCTGATTATCCTTATTGCAATAGGCCAGGTTCTAAGTAATTGTTAAGGTCAACCCTCTAAATTTTTTGACAAAATGAAAGCAGAAATGCACATCACATGCACCCAAATGTAGGGGCACAGCAAAATATGGTTTTGCAAGGTTATATATTCAAAAGGGAATGCCAATAGATTGCAGGATATGAATTATCATGAAAATCTTCTTTATTTTTATGAAAAAAAAAACAAGAATATGAATTATAGAATAAAACTAAAAATTCAGAAGTATTCAGAGGAAAGAGAGAATATCTGAAGTGGCGTTCATATAATTACATACCATATAATCCATAAGGCAACCAAATAACCTTCTGAACTCCAAGATAGGCCTTAAGTTGATCTTCTATCTGTTCTTTGGTCAAATTTGGGTTCCTGTTTTTGTTCAAGAGGCACTCCTCAGTGGTAAGGCATGTCCCTGAAACCAAAAAAAAAAAAAAAAGACATACATTAGCAAGACCAAAAGAAAAGAAAATTCTACTGATAATTTTGGTTAAAGAGATCCCAAAGCTACTGGAGAAGAGGTCTTTTCCATAATTTTTAAGGCAAACTGCTTTATTGTGAAAATTACTATTAGCTAGATCCACCCCTGGCAATGCAGTGTTGAACTTCTTAATAACGCAAGTTAACTTGACAATATACGATACAACCAAATGATATCCACTCCACAATCAGAGCTGTCAACAGAATTGAATAGAGAAAATCAAATGAAGCTGCAGCATTGTTATATTGCATATCCATGACCCGATACTTCCACCATGAGCGGATTCTAGGTCTACACAAGAACACGCCAGAAACAGTCTTACAGAAGAATAGGATATCTTCTTCTAGTGCTGAATCTCCCAAATGATGAAATGGAGAGATCAGGTTAGAAAGTAAAGGGCACCTTTCCATTTCTATACTGGTTGCAGTACCCTGCCTCCCTCATAGACACACATCAATATATTTCTCACACAATTAAATCTCATGCATATTTATAGAGTCCACGGATCAGTACCATCTCCATCTACATGGATGCTTCCACCTTCAAGAATCATAAAGTGGGGAAACCTTGGAAGTTTTTCCGTTCCTATGATCTGAAAAAAGAACATTAATTCAGACCAAAACCCAGAAAACTAATACATGCAAAGGTAATTAAAGAAAATAAGATGCATAGAAAGTTTATGCAATCTGTTTTACTGCACCTTCCTTGCCACGAGAAGGTCAAGACTCCAATCCTGGTAACAACCATCATCAACCCCTATAAGTTTCAAGGCCAAATCCTTTCAGAGAAGGTACTCAATAAAGAGTAAAACTTTACCAACAAACAAACATAATAACAACAGGGTGGTTTCTTGATATATGCAATTAAATGATGCTCTGGCACATATTCACATATCTTATCTCAAGGATTTGAAAGCAGTGATGAACATGTTCTACAATTTCACATTTGATTCCTAATTCAATTCCTAAAACTATCATGAAGTTAGTCATCATTTTCTCAAGAAAGGGCTCCAGAAATATCAGTAATCACTAAGGAAGGAAAACCTGTAACAATTTGGAAGTCAAGATTTTAGAATTGCAATCATCTACAATAACCTGAATAGCAGTATAACGCATTCATATATAGCAAAACAAGGCATCAGATCAGGTTCTTGCACTGTAAAGCATCAACATTTAAGCATCATGTTGCGAGATGGAATACCCATGACATGTTAATATTTAACATAAAACTTGAATGTTTTAAAATCTTACCTCCCCAACAATTAAAATTCCAATCAATCCCTGCAATGTGTTGCTCGAGGTTACCATGATTTGATCCATTTTTCCTTACAACAAACTTGATAAAGAAACTGAAATTATTCAGGATAAGGAAAAAAAATAGGAACTGAAATATCAAAATAAACATTAATTGAGCAAAACATCATAGAAATGCTAAAAGAGAGAAGCAGAAAAACTCACGGTCGGACCAATATCACGAAACCAAGAATCATTCATGCTCATCTCAAGAACTCTCACATGTTCTGGTAGCTGACTTCGTGCATTTTCCCACTAAAAGTACAGTCAATTGAAAAAAAAAATTAACTCAGTTGAGAACAAATTCAAATCCCATAACAAAAACATAAGACGTCAATTTGTTAAAATGTCGAACAACCTGAGCAGAGCTTGCACAGACAGTTACAGGCTCAAACTTTGAAATTGCAGTTGCCACTTTGGTGAAAACAAGTTGTGCATGTAATGCATTGTCTCGCCAGTTATCCGGGCGCTCCTGCAAAGCAAACCATCAATACTTGATTCTATAACAGGCTTTAGGAGCTTTACGCTTTTTTTCAAAAAAAATGAAAGAAAGAAAGAAGAGAAGAGAAGAGAAAAAATTATCCACAATTACTGGTTGCAAAGTGAGAACCCCATCTGCATTACAACATCAAAAGGTAGGGAAAATCCCAACAAGTAATGGTATGGATCAACAGATTCTCGAATTTCTACAGGAATAAGATAGCTGTTGTGGTTCGTATTACGAAAATTAACACAGTTTATCAAATGATATAAATAAACCTATTCCTCTGCTAAAAGAAAAGAAGACCTTTCTTTCTTTCTTTTCTTTTTTTGTAAAAGGGGTCTCAAGAAGAAGCTCAACAACACACTCTGGATGTGAGCATGTCCCAAAAAAAAAAACGAAACAAAAGAAAACAAACAGTCACTCTACTTAGAATCATGAAGTCGTCCTGCGGGACAGTTGGTTTTCCTATACTGAAGAAAGCCTAGTAATTAGAAAAGAACCTACTTTCAGTCACTGTTAAAGAAAATGATTGATCACATCATAGTGAACAACACAATATAAAGTGGCAATTAACAGGTAAAGGTTCTATATGTATATATACTTACAGGCCAGCCCATCCAAGTCTGTGAGTGGGGCTCCCACTCTGCAGGCATGCTGTATCCATGAACAGCCGGTGCCTCTCCTGTCACTTCCATCTCCCTCTGTTGCTTAGAGAGAGAATTCCGATTTCAGTTAAGTTGAAACAGATTGTAAAACAAAGAATTCTTGGATTTAAAAAAAAAAGAAAAGAAAAAGACTACAAAATCCAAAGAGAACTTGAGTGAATTCTTCTCGCTTCAGTTTAAGGAAAGGCAAAGAACAGAGAGAGACTACGCTGTGTTGATGTTTTGTTATTGGCTGGCAAGTGAAGACAAATACTACCACAGAAACATTAATAATTTAGAAAGATGCCCAATGACCTGCTCCCGCTTCTTACAATGAATAATTGTGGTGCTTCAGCTTCTTCTTCTTTTTTAATTAATCCAATCTGGAAAGAAAGAAAAAACCAAAAGTGAGAGTATCAAAGTGTTAAACACAAGACAACTGCGTTGCTAATCTCAAATGCGTGAACAAAGTGGTTTTGAGTTCGCCATTTTTTTTTTCTCTATTTCTATATTTTTTTTACATTTCTCTTTTGATTTAAAAATTTATTTAAAAGATGATTCAGAAATTCAAGAAAAAATAACAAATAAAAAAATTTATTAGTTAGTCACAATCTCATCACCAAAATAGACAATAATTTATGTTCTTTATAGAAGTTCAATGAAATAGTTTAAGCTTCATTTAGTTTTTTATGAGTTGGTTGATTTTTATTTTTTGAAAGTAATTTTAGGGTGTTTTGGGCTTGGTAAGTGGTTTTTCAAGGTTTATATTGTGTTTTAATAGTGTTTTCAGATAAAAATAAGTTAAAATGAGTTTTTAAAATCTAAAAACTCATATCTTAATTTTTCAATCACTCGAGGTGATAAGAAAACAAGCTAGTTAACAATAGATTGCCTACTAATACAAACAACTTGTTGCCCAATTAAAAAAAATGACACGTAATCAATTCTCAAGGAACAAATATAAAAAAACAATGTAGCACGCCCAAGTTTTTTATTAACATCATACGTGTGGGCTTGATTTTATTTTTATTTTTTATCTTTTTAATTCATTTTTTCTATTTAAATATTGATTTATGCCCTCCATCTTGTTTTTTAAACAAATTAAATTAGTTTTGTTTTTTATATTTTTTTAGTTACATGATATTTCAAAAGATTGGTTTGATTTGTCTAAATTTATTTCTCTTATATTCTATATGAATTGGTTGTATTTATATTAA
>Ga0325414_1001850_pt1 | contig 20948 bp, 23 predicted proteins | sample PopdelMetagenome_8_FD_206183 | JGI IMG/M metagenome (GOLD analysis project Ga0325414, IMG submission 206183) | Populus deltoides microbial communities from Bellville, Georgia, United States - Leaf-PdKOR-R3 | ecosystem: Host-associated > Plants > Phyllosphere > Phylloplane/Leaf | place: USA... | reverse complement strand
TGAACTTTGAACAACAGAGAGGCGGGTGATGATGCCATTATTGTAGAACAGAAGAGAATAGAATGGAATGAGAAATGATGGGAACTAACAAAGGAATATATAAGGAAGACTGAAAGCATATGGGACAGCTACTTGGTTGTTGTAGTGTGTACTTTTGCATATTCTACCATTTATGTAAGAATTAAAAAATTACGGCTGGACCGTATGTAATGTTAGAAATATTTGGCAGTGTAGTTGTAAGTATTTTTTAAATAATTTTTTATATTAAAATATATGTTAAAGATTTTTTTTATTTTAAAAAAATTAATTTTAATATCATCATATTATTTTTAAAAAATTATTTTTGATATTAATACATCAAAATAATTTAAAATATATAAATTATATTAAATTTTAACAAAAAAAAATTAATTTTTTAAAAATACAGATTCAAACACGTTACCAAATCTTCCGCATATGAACTACTTCCACTTCATAATTGACTTGGAATTTACCTGAAGACGGCTCAACTCCAGTGATGCCTTGTTAGGGCCAATCAGATCAAAGTTAGGTTCCAAGCGTAGTATCATTTACTTTTTAGTGGATTGTCCATACTCTTTTATATTATAATAGAAAGGGACGGTCTTCTCTTATTACATTATTATAATAATATTAACATGTTTGTTTTTTGAAAAATAATTTTTAAAATTTATTTTTTTTATTTGTTATTAAAAAAATTAGTTAATAAAAAATAATTATCAGTGAAATAAAAATTTAATTTAATTTTCAGAAAAATATTTTTCTAAAAAATTTAGATAAAAGATAATTTTTAAAAATTATAAAAAATTTAAAAATATCAGTTATTTGCTGATTATAACAACTTTCATACACGGAAAAAGACGAGGGAAAACTAGAAAATCATATCGAGTGGACTCCAACTTTATGATATCTGTTCTTTCACCAACATGACTGCCCTTCATGGATCTGTACTTGCCGATCAAAGCTGCTACCGGTGGTAACTAACAGTCTCGATCAGTACTCATCCAAATTGGATTCTTTTGCCGGCCCTTCACGGATTGTCGACGGTTCGTGCTAGCATTTAAAATAAATATATTCTCAAAGCCAATTTACTGTGGAGGATTCAATTTCACATCCTAACTAATCACCATCTACTTTCTTGACTTCCAAAACCAATTTCCTGGGAAGTTTCCGGTCAACTCCAAAAATTGACGGAAAAAGAGGAGAGAGTATATTTCCAAGCAGCCTGCAGCACAGCGGTTGGTGAAGATTTCACTGAGAAAAAGAGTAGAGGGTCCGTCCACGCACTAATGGAAAAGGATAATGATGAAATGACATGATCAGAAATTGTGGCTGTTGTTTCTCTTCGTCTCTTTATTTATTTATTTTCCTTATGAACATGGAAATTTCCACCAAGAAACTTTAGCAGCTTCTAACGACCACTACATGGACCCCGCCAGTTTGCTTGAATTTTAACAACCAATGTGATGTGACCGTTTTGTAATTTTCTTGCATCTCATTAATTTCTTGGAAATATATATATATATATAAATATATATATATATATATATATATATATATATATCAGCAAGTTTCAAACTAGTCAGGTCCCATTTTTTGTATGGTGTATATATTAATAATTTTCAGATCATTGCCTCATCTAACTCGGTACCAGATACAATTTGGAAAAACTTCAAATTTAAATTTTAGTTTTTTTTTTTTTACTATTTGTGCAATGGGTTTCGAAAGATTTTTGGTTTCGGCAAGCTTCTAGCTCACAAACTCCTATAAAACAAGCTTTTTGTTACGATATAGATAGGACGTTCTAATGTTGCAATTCTTAAGTTTTAAAGAAAAATAATATATAACAAAGAGAACAAAAATATATAAAAGGGTATGTTATGTGCACAAGAACATAGGATCATGCCACAAATATGTAGTGGTTGCACTGCTGCTGCAAGGTGGGCAGCAACGTGGTTCAATAGTTATTGGTTAGAAGTGGAATAGTGGTGCAACTCTTGCTATTTGTTTGTTCATTCTGTTATGTACTATGTGACTACAAATGCCAAAAGATATTTTAATAGAGAAAAGCTTAAAAATTAACTTCAATCACAGATCACTTTTCTCTACTATGTTTTTTCTTCCTTAAAATTAATTCTATCAGTAGTATCAGAGCCAGGTTATCCTTGGTTATTCCTAGTTTCGACCATGGATACTCATGGCAAATCAAACACGGAGTTTCACAATGAAGTCAATGAAATCCTAGTTCGACACGAGTCGAGCTTTGATCAGGTTAATGCTACCTTACAAGTGGTTTTGATAGAACTTCAAGCTCTTCGTATTACCCGTAACCTCAACACTAATTCTTCTAAAATCAACCCCTTTGTTAATGAAGAGTCTTCACACCAACAACCAACTCACCCTCACCCCTATTAATAATCATCAACACCACAATCTCAAGTTATCCTTTCTAAAATTTAATGGAGAAGATCCAACTAGATGGATTTATAAGGCAAAACAATATTTTGAATTTCAAAATATTGTGCCAAACCAGCAGGTTCAACTGGCCTCTTTCCATCCAGAGGGCATTGCTTTACAGTGGCATAGGTGATTAACCAAGTTTCACGGACCACTAACATGGGATGAGTTTACCAAGGCTATACAACAATGATTTGGTCCAACTGACTATGAACACCCATCAAAAGCCTTGACTCGTCTTAAATAAAATATGACGGTGGCAACATACCAAAAGGCTTTTGAGAGACTCTCACATCAAGTTGATGGCTTGCCATAAAAAATTTTATTGGTTGTTTTATTGCAGGACTTCAAGATGAGATTCGTTTGGATATTAAAATCAAACAACCTCATACCTTGGCAGATATTATAGGAGTGGCGAGATTGATTGAGGAAGGAAATCAGTTGCACAAGATAACCCCTCTCCCAATACGGTCGATACCAACCTCAGTACCATCCTTAATGATAGCTGGGGCCGCCACAAGATCAAAGAATAAATACCGATTCCAACACCCCACCAGCATCTTTTCATAAAATTACTAATCAAGAGACACAAGAGCGAAGAGAGAAGGGCTTATGCTATTATTGCGATGAAAAGTTTATTCCAAGACATCGTTGCCAATGGCCATAATTGTTTATGATTTGGGATTCTCCTATCATATAAAGTAAGGACACTGTGAATGGCCAACTCGAACTAGTAGAGAATGAAGTCATACCTGAGATTTCTTTCCACGCCATGACAGGAACCGACCATCCACAAACTGTGCATGTCATAGGCCAACCGAAGAACAAGAAGGTAATGTTGTTAATAGATGGTGGCAGCACTCATAATTTTATTGATGAAGCTATTGTTTCTAAGTTTGGGTTGTCAGTAAACCGAGAAAAGAAATTTCAAGTTATGATGGTTAACCGAGAGAAGATAGACTGTGTTGGACAATGTTAGGCACTCACCATCAATATAGAAGGATATCCAGTCATCACTGATTTCTACATCCTGCCTATTGCAGCATGCCAATTAGTGTTAGGAGTGCAATGGTTAGAAACTCTTGGTCCCATGGAGATGGATTATAAATAGCTGACCATGTCTTTCAAAGAAGGAGGAGCCTCTCATACTTTTCATGGAATTAGACCAACGAGCATCATAGCCTTGTCTGATAAGGAGCTCTATGAATTGTAGGGCATTGGATTGTTCTTCCAAATAATACCAACCAAAAGCATTGTCCAATCACCTTTTTACCTGCCTGAAATGAGCTCACTATTGGCTAAATATTCTTCAGTCTTTGCAGCACTTACTGGTTTACCACCTCAACGGACACATGACCATCAGATTCCACTACAGCCACAAATCGGACCAATAAGTGTCAGGCCTTACAGATATCTATATTATCAGAAAACTGAGATTGAAAGAATGGTGCAAGAGCTATTACAAGTTGGACTGATAAGGCCAAGCAACAGTTCGTTCTCTTCTCCTATTTTGTTAGTAAAGAAGCCGGATGGAGCCTGGAGATTCTGTGTAGATTATCGTGCTCTAAATGATATCACAATCAAAGATAAGTATCATATTCCTATGATTGATGAATTATTATATGAGCTCCATGGAAAAAAAATTTTACTCCAAATTGGATTTGTGGTCGGGTTACCATCAAATAAGAGTACGGGAGGAAGACATTCCTAAAACAACTTTTCACACTCATGAATGTCATTACGAGTTTGTAGTGATGCCATTTGGCCTCACCAATGTGCCAGCAACATTCCAAAGCTTCATGAACGAGCTCTTCCGTCCTCATCTTTGAAAGTTTATCTTGGTGTTTTTTTTTATGATATCCTTGTGTATTCAAAATCATGGGAAGACCACCTTATACATTTGTAAATTGTACTACACATCTTGTCCACTAACTCTTTATTTGCAAAAGAAGAAAAATGTTGTTTTAACATTTTACAGGTGGATTACCCGAGGCATCAAATCTTCAAACAAGGTGTATTAGTTGATCCAATGAAAATACAAATTGTGCTGGATTGGCCAAAACCAACAATAGTAAAAGGAATGTGTGGCTTCCTTGGTTTAGCTGGATATTATCAAAATTTTATCTGTCATTTTGGAGGTATAACAGCCCCTCTAACACAACTTTTGAACAAATATGGCTTTCATTGGACAAAGGCAGCATAAAGGGCATTCAAACAACTCAAAGAAGCATTAACTACACCACCAGTTCTATGTCTTTCAGACTTCTCCCAACACTTCGTGGTGGAATGTGTTGCAAGTGGAATCGATTTTGGTGCAATTCTTACCCAGAATAGTCAACGAGTGACATATTCCAGTGAAGCATTAAAAGGGTCAGCCTTGGCATTGTCCACCTATGAGAAAAAGATGTTGGCTATCATCAAAGCTGTTAAGAAATTAAGTCTTTACTTGCTGGACAGATCGTTTACTATTCGCACAAACCAAAAGAGTTTTAAGTATTTGTTGGAGCAACAGATTACTACTCCTACATAGACACGATGGCTGCCAAAGTTGCTTGGTTATGATTACAAGATTGAATATAAACGCAGGCTTGAAAATCAAGGTGCAAATTTGTAAATCCCGAGATAATCAAGATTGGATTAAATTAAAGAAAATAAACTAAACTAAAAAGAAGTGGGGGAAAAACAAATACACTTAAAGAAAATAGGGCGTAAATGCAAATAAAAATAATTATAGAGCATAAATAATACTCTTCTTACCAAAAACAAATCTGCAACTATCATGAAGAAAGAAGAGAGAGAGTTTTGGTATCTATTTTTACAGATCAAGAGAGAAACACCAAATTTCAAGAACCCATCCAAGATTAAAGGTTATAGGTAAAAATAAACACTAGTGGGTAAGGGATTAACAAGAAAAATTGAACAAGAAGAGAAAAGAGAAGGGTCAGATGTCATTAGAAAGAAAAGAAGGAATCGAGACCTTGATTCGTATCGGGTAAGATATTCTAAACATGGTCTTATGATTTGTTTTAAAGTCGATTATGAATTGATGCCTGGATTTTAAATTATAGATTTGAGTTTTAAAACTCCAGATATAGTTAAAAATCTGAGGAGAGGTCAGACGGTAACAGTTCAAAAACAGCACAGTAACAGTTGGACAATAACAATTCTAGTGTTTATTGATGAGTGATTTTGACTATCTTAGAGGTAGAACTGGGATCTTAAATCATAGAACTTGTAGCCTCATGCCTTAGCTTTCCAACGACACTAATTTTGCTTGAATTGGAGTTCTATAACTCCAGATATAGTTAAAAATTTGAAGAGAGGTCAGATAGTAACAGTTCAAAAATGAGACAGTAACAGTTGAACATTAATAGTCCAAGTGTTTATTGATGAGCGATTTTAACTATCTTAGAGGCAGAAATGGGTTGTCCTTAAACATAGTACTTGTAGCCTCATGTCTTAGCTTTCCAATGATACTAATTTCGCTAGAATCGGATTTCTATAACTCCAGATATAGTTAAAAATCTGAGAAGAGGTCATACAATAACAGTTCAAAAACAAGATAGTAATAGTCCAAGTGTTTTTTGATGAGCGATTTTAACTATCTTAGAGACAGAAGTGGGTTCTCCTTAAATATAGAACTTGTAGCCTCATGTCTTAAATTTCCAACAACACTAATTTCGCTTAAATCAGAGTTCTATAACTCCAGATATAGTTAAAAATCTGAGGAAAGGTCAGACAGTAACAGTTCAAAAACGAGACAGTAATAATTGGACAGTAACAGTTCAAGTGTTTGTTGATGAGCAATTTTGACTATCTTCAAGGCAGAACTGGGTTCTCCTTAAATCATAGAACTTGTAGTCTCATGTCTTAGCTTTTCAACAACACTAATTTCACTTGAATCGGAGTTCTATAACTCCAAATATAGTTAAAAATCTGAGGAGAGGCCAGACAGTAACAGTTGGACAGTGACAATCCAAATATAAAGAAAGGAATGATAACTAGGATTGGACAAAGAACGACAATAAGAAATGAGTGAAATGAGAAAAACATAAAATATTAAGAAATGAGTAAAAGAAAGACTCATTGGTTGTTGATATGATTATTATAAGACATATCCTTGAGTGAGGAAAATTTATGAGATAAACCTGTGATTTGCAGGAGGGACCACAGGCGTGGTGCAACAGCAGCAGCAGGGGAGCACGAATAGAGCTTGTATTACAGGTAGGTGAATCTCACCTTTACCTTCTAGGTAAATTTCATGTTTTAATAAATATTACTAATGTGAAATGTGAATTACTGAATGTATGTGTACTCAAGGTAAAAGGTTGTTGTGTGAATTGCTAAGTGATGAAATTATTACTGATAAATGAAAAATGAGAAGTGTGATTTGAGGCATAAACTAGCATACATTTAGTATATGTTAGGATCCCGGGTAAGGGGATCGCCATGTTTTAGCTAGCATACTTTCAATATATGTTAAGATCCCGGGTAAGAGGATCACCATGTTTTGGCTAGCATACATTTAGTGTATGCTAGGATCTCGGGTAAGGGGATCATCTTGTATCGACTTCTATGGGATGATGATGATACCAGTGAAAAGGGTATTGGTAAGGGGTTAAACAAAGATAATCATGTTTGATCTTATAAAGTCTGGAATGGAGGTTAATAGTGAAAGGGGGAACGGTTATTAATAGTTTGAATGAGGAAGAGATTCTAATGAAACCCAGAAAGGAGAAGTAAACAAAATATGAATGCATGTTACCCTGTTGAAATTGTTTGATATTCATGTTGTTATTTTTTTATGTGATATTCACTTTTCAATAATATGTATTTTGTTTTTGGAACATCACGTGCACGACAGGAGTAGATCCTAGCTTATATTCCCTTCTTGTAATTTAGGTTATAAGGGGTATACCCTTATATTTTGTAAACATGAAAATGTTTGTATAACTTAATTTGTATAATTAATGTTTAAACTTGATTGAATGAACTTAATCTCTGTAGTTCATGTAACCATTTTTCATGTCCAAGTATTTACTTTTTATCCATCAATAATGATATTTTGTTATATAATGTATATCATGAATATTGTGGGTAATAGGTGTGAGAATATTGTGGAAATTGAAACCCAAGATGATTAGGTTGGGATTAAGTTATGAGATGCGAGTTATTAGAAATGTAAACAGGTTACATATCGATAACTTGGGACATTCCGGTATAGGTGGAACTCCATCGAAATTTCTGTAAATTTTAATATAAAAACCATGTGTATATATATATATAAAGGAAGAAAAAAATTTACTTTGTTTTCGGTTGACATGAGAGTGTTGTTTTTATCCCGGAATGGGGGTTGTTGTAGTTGGTATTAGAGCCCAGGTTGTTATTCCGGGGACAAGAATGATTATATGATTTTGAAATGTGTTTCAGGATGGTGAGAAGAAGGCAAGGAGCCAGGACTGATCCATCCCCAGTTCGGGGAAGTGACCAGAGTTTTCGAAATGAAAGTGATCCAGACTGGGATCCCTTGGCAGACACCTCCTTTCATATACCTGTAACATCAGTGTACTCTGAAGCTGGCGAGTTAGTGAGACTTCAAGATGATTCATTGTCCCGTCAGGCAAATGTGTCCATGCCCGAGGTATCAGAAAGATGGGGGGGATAATATACCCCCACCAGTGGAACCGGTAGTTGGATCAAACCCATTTTCAGATCTAGCTTTTATGGAACATATAGTTAGAGCTGTAGCAACAGGAATGGTAGCAGGAGCCTCCGGTATAGCTCCTAAATCAGGGGGAGTAGTCACTATAGTGCAATGGGTGAAGGGTATGAGAGAGATGGGTTGTATGACTTACGGTGGTGAAGAGGATGCTGAAGTTGCTAAGCAATGGCTAAGGAAAGTGGAAAGAGTTATAAATCAGATGCAGGTGCTAGAGAGCTACGAGTGGATTGCGTGACTCGATTATTGGTTGATAATGCCCACTTTTGGTGGGAGACCATTAAAGAGAGGAGATTAGGGGAGGTATTGAGATGGAGGGACTTTCGTGAAGAGTTTGAGGAGAGGTACTATTCCTGGGAACATAAGAGGGAGAAAGAATAGGAGTTCTTGGATTTGAGGCAGGGAGATTTGACAGTTCTGGAGTATGAGAGGAGATTTCAGAACTTAGCAGCTTTTGCCTCCACCAACCTTCCCACAGAGCACCACAGGGTAGAGAGGTTCCATGATGGACTGAGGCGGGAACTGAGGATGATATTGATAGCCATGCTGTTTCAGTCTGTGCAGGAATTGGTACGGGCAGCTCAGGGTATGGAGAGGGTAATAAGGGATACCCCGAAACCAGTGGTCAAACAGATTCAGGTAATTGGAGCTAAAAGAAGAGATTTTGAGTTTTTAAATGGGAGACCTCCTCTCCCAAAGAAAAAGAAGAGCAGGCATTTATCAAGTCAGTTCTAGAAAAGGGGTGGGAGTTTCATCCCAGGAGGGAGCTTAGGAGGATCTAGACGGGTCAGTGAAAGAGGAGCTTGGGGAGGACAGTCTAGACAGGGGGTCAAAACTGCTGGAGAGTCTATGAGCAAAAGGGACCAATATATCTATTTTGTCAGAGGTGTGAGCAGCGACACCTTGAAGATTGCTCTACGATGCTGAGGAGATGTTATATTTGTAGAGGTGAGGGGCATCGATGGAAAGAGTACCCGCATGTAGGAAGAGGTTGTTACTATTATGGGGACACGAGTCACAGGAAGAAGGATTGTCCTCGTAGAACTACCGAGGGAGCCCATGGTTAGAAGATTGAGGTTCAGAGCCAGCAGCAATCGGTGGCAGTCAATCGTCCTATCAGGCCTACCCAGTCAGGGATAAGTGCTACTCAAGGGAGGCCTAGAAATCAGGAGGGGAGGACTCAGGATCGGGTATACCACATGACCTACGATGATGTGGGAGCTATACCTGATGTGGTGGCAAGTACCTTACAGTTAGATATGATGCAAGTTATGCTTTAATTGACCCTGGAGCTAGTCATTCTTTGTATCTTATAAAATTGTGAATAGCTTGCATGTGTTATCTAGTAACTTGGGTGTAGGAGTGACAGTTAGTACACCTCTAGGGGAGAATATACATATTAATAATATTTATAGAGGGGTAAAACTATATATTGGAGGGTTAGAATTGAGGGTAGATCTTATGCCGTTAGAGCTATATGATTTTGATGTAATTCTAGGCATAGATTGGCTAAGTAAACATAAGGCACAAGTGGATTGTTTCACCAAGATGGTGATAATCCAAGGAATAGGTGATAAAAGAGTAGTGTTTAAAGGGGAAAGAAAAGTAATTCCGAGTTGTGTAATCTCAGTCTTGGTGGCTAGAAAATTACTGAGGAAGGGTTGTTCTGCTTGGTTAGCCCATGTAAAAGAGCTGGAAAAGAGTAGCATAGATTTGACTAGTATTCATGTTATAAGAGAGTTTCGAGATGTATTCCCAGAAGAGTTGCTGGGATTACCTCTAGTTAGAGAAATTGAAGTTTCCATAGAAACTATTCCAGGAGTTTCTCCTATAGCCCAGTCTCCTTATAGGATGGCACCTATGGAATTGGCGGAACTGAAGGTCCAGCTTCAGGAATTGTTAGATAAAGGCTCTATCTGGCCTAGTAACTCGCCCTAGGGAGCTTCGATATTGTTTGTAAAGAAGAAGGATGGCACCCTTCGTTTGTGCATCGATTATCGTCAATTAAATAAAGTGACGGTGAAGAACAGGTACCCACTTCCACGAATAGATGACTTGTTTGATCAGTTGAAGGGTGTTAGAGTGTTCTCTAAGATAGATCTGAGATCTGGATACCACCAGTTGAGAATCAAGGAACAAGACATACAAAAGACTGCATTTCGAACCTGTTATGGGCATTACGAGTTTTTAGTGATGCCTTTCGGGTTAACCAATGCTCCGACCATGTTTATGGACTTGATGAATCGTGCTAGAGTGTTCTCTAAGATAGATCTGAGATCTGGATACCACCACCACCAGTTAAGAAATCAAGGAACAAGACATACAAAAGACTGCATTCCGAACCTGTTATGGGCATTACGAGTTTTTAGTGATGCCTTTCGGGTTAACCAATGCTCCGGCCATGTTTATGGACTTGATGAATCGGGTGTTTCAGCCTTACCTGGACCAATATGTGGTTGTATTTATTGACTATATCTTGGTGTATTCAAACTCTCAATTAGAGCATGAAGAACATCTAAGGGTTGTGCTACAAACCTTAAGAGAGAATCAATTATATGCCAAGCTGGATAAGTGTGAGTTTTGGCTTCAGGAAGTGGTATTTTTAGGCCATGTAATATCCGCAGAAAGGAATACTTATGGATCCAAGAAATGTTGAGGCCATATTAAAATGGGAAAGGTTTACTAATGTGACTGAAATCCAGAGCTTCTTAGCCTTGCAGGATATTACCGGAGATTTATTGAGGGCTTCTCCACCATAGCATCACCTTTAACTAAGCTGACCCGCAAGGAAGTTAGGTTTGTTTGGTCAAGAGAATGTGATGCAAGCTTTCGAGAACTGAATGAAAGGCTCACTTCTGCTCCTGTGCTGGCCCTTCCATCGGGACAGAAGGGTTTATGGTATATAGTGATGCCTCAAAAAGGGGTCTGGGATGTGTATTGATGCAACACGGGCGTGTGACTGCTTATGCATCAAGACAGCTAAAGTCGCATGAGGTGAATTACCCGGTTCATGACCTAGAACTTGCAGCGGTGGTGTTTGCCTTAAGAGTATGGAGACATTACTTGTATAGGACACAAGTTCAAATCTTTATAGACCATAAAAGTTTGAAGTATTTGATGTTACAGAAGGAGTTGAACATGTGGCAGAGAAGATAGGTAGAGTTTATAAAAGATTACAATTGCATTATTGACTACCATCCTGGTAAGGCTAATGTAGTAGCCGATGCCTTGAGTAGGAAGGGAAAAATAGTGATGAATGATATGAAGCTGAAGGAACATGAAAGTATAGTGGAATTAAAAAAAAAATGGGCTTACGGCTAAGTGTAGGGCCCGAGGGGTCATTGGTAGCTTAGTTAAAGATCTGATCTGTGCTTCGAGACAAGGTCTTGGTGGCTCAACAAGCAGATGGGAAAGTAAAAAAGATCAAGGGGAGAGTAAACAAGGGTATAGAGACATCATTTCAAATGCTATCCGATGGGCTAAAATAGCTATAGGAAGGCGAATTTATTTGCCTGAGGATAAGACTTTGAAAGATGAAGTATTAAGAGAAGCGCATGAATCTCGATTTGCTACTCATCCTGAGAGTACAAAGATGTATACGAATTTAAAGGAATACTACTGGTGGCCAAATATGAAGAGGGAAATAGCAGAATTTGTGTCAAACTATGGGATCTGTCAACAAGTAAAGATAAAACACCAGGAAACCTGCAGGGGAATTACAGTCATTATCAATTCCAGAATGGAAATGGGAGGATATTTCTATGGATTTTGTGACGGGATTACCCATGGGAAAGAAGGGGAATGATGTCATATGAGTGGTCGTGGATCGACTAATGAAATGTGTTTTGTTTTTGCCTATGAAGATGACTGATTCGGTGGATAAGCTAGCAAAATTGTATGTAAATGAAGTAATCAAACTTCATGGAGTGCCAGTTTCAATTATATCGGATCGGGATCCAAGGTTCACATCGAGGTTGTGGCCTAGCTTACAATAAGCAATGGGGACAAATTTGAATCTGAGCACGGCATTTCATCGTCAGACGGATGGTCAATCTGAAAGGACCATTCAAACTCTGGAGGATCTCCTGAGGTCCTGTGTGTTGGAGTTTAGAGGAAATTGGGAGGATCTTCTACCCTTGGTGGACTTTAATTATAATAATAGCCACTAAACTACTATTGGTATGGTTCCATATAAAGCATTGTATGGGAGAAAATGTGGTACCCCAATTAGTCGGGAGAAATAGGAGAAAGGAAGTTTTTGGGACCTAAAATGGTGTAACTGAAACTGACAAAGTGAGGGTGATCAAAAAGAGGATGAAGGAAGTCCAGGATAGACAAAACGTTACGCAGATCGCCGAAAAAGGCCCTTGGAATTCCAAGTGGGGGATAAAGTATTTTTGAAGGTGGCTCCTTGGAAAGGCATCATTCGATTTGGAGTAAAAGAGAAATTAACCCCGAGATATATTGGCCCTTTTGAGATTAAAGAAAGAATCGGGCCCGTTGCTTATCAATTAGAATTGCCTGTATATTTGGATAAGATTCACAATGTGTTCCATGTGTCATTGTTGCGAAAGGCCAAGATAGACCCCTCACGGGTATTGCCACAGGTTCCTTTGAAGATTAAAGGGGATCTAACCATGAAAACTAAGCCCGTCAAAATCTTAGATCGAGATGAGAAATTGTTGAGGAATAAGAGAGTTCCCTTGGTGAGAGTATTATGGAGAAGCTCTCGAACAGAAGAAGAAACATGGGAAAGAGAATCCGAGATGAAGGAAAAATTTCCGCACTTATTCTCCGACATAGGTACGTAACTTGAATTTCGAGGATGAAATTTTGTTATTTAGAGGGGAGAATGTAAATCCCGAGATAATCAAGACTGGATTAAATTAAAGAAAATAAACTAAACTAAAAAGAAGTGGGGGCAAAATGAATACACTTAAAGAAAATGGAGCATAAATACAAATAAGAATAATTATAGAGCATAAATACTACTCTTCTTACCAAAAACAAATCTGCAACTATTGTAAAGAAAGAAGAGAGGGAGTTTTGGTATCTATTTTTACAGATCAAGAGAGAAACACCAAATTTCAAGAACTCATCAAAGATTAAGGGTTATAGGTAAAAATAAACACTGGTGGGCAAGGGATTAACAAGAAAAATTAAACAAGAAGAGGAGAGGAGACGGTCAACTATCATTAGAAAGAAAAGGAGGGATCGAGACCTTAATACATATCGAGTAAGATATTCTAAACATGGTCTTATGAGTTGTTTTAAAGTCGATTATGAATCGATGCCTGGATGTTAAATTATAGATTTGAGTTCTATTACTCCAGATATAGTTAAAACTCTTAGGAGAGGTCAAGCAGTAACAGTTCAAAAACAAAACAATAACAGTTGGACTGTAACAGTCCAAGTGTTTGTTGATGAGCGATTTTGACTATCTCAGAGGTAGAAATGGGTTCTCCTTAAATCATAAAACTTGTAGCCTCATGTCTTAGCTTTCCAACGACACTAATTTCACTTGAATTGGAGTTCTATAACTCCAGATATAATTAAAAATTTGAGGAGAGGTCAGACAGTAACAGTTCAAAAATAAAACAGTAACAGTTGGACTGTAACAGTCCAAGTGTTTGTTGATGAGCGATTTTGACTATCTCAGAGGCAGAAATGGGTTCTCCTTAAATCATAAAACTTGTAGCCTCATGTCTTAGCTTTCCAACGACACTAATTTCACTTGAATCGGAGTTCTATAACTCCAGATATAATTAAAAATCTGAGGAGAGGTCAGACAGTAACAGTTCAAAAACAAAACAGTAACAGTTGGACTGTAACAGTCCAAGTGTTTGTTGATGAGCGATTTTGACTATTTTAGAGGCAGAACTGGGTTCGCCTTAAATCGTAAAACTTGTAGCCTCATGTCTTAGCTTTCCAACGACACTAATTTCACTTGAATTGGAGTTCTATAACTCTAGATATAGTTACAAATTTGAGGAGAGGTCAGACAGTAATAGTTTAAAAACAAAACAGTAATAGTTGGACTATAACAGTCCAAGTGTTTGTTGATGAGCGATTTTGACTATCTTAGAGGCAGAACTGGGTTCGCCTTAAATCGTAAAACTTGTAGCCTCATGTCTTAGCTTTCCAACGACACTAATTTCGCTTGAATTAGAGTTCTATAACTCTAGATATAGTTAAAAATCTGAGGAGAGGTCAGACAGTAATAGTTTAAAAACAAGACAGTAACAGTTGGACAGTGACAGTCCAAATATAAAGAAAGGAATGATAACTAGGATTGGACAAAGAACAACAATAAGAAATGAGTGAAATGAGAAATATATAAAATATTAAGAAATGAGTAAAAAAAAGACTTATTAGTTGTTGATATGGTTATTATAAGACATATCCTTGAGTGAGGAAAATTTATGAGATAAACCTGTGATTTGCAGGAGGGACCACAGGCGTGGTGCAACAGTAGCAGCAGGGGAGCACGAGTAGAGCTTCTATTGCAGGTAGGTGAATCTCACCTTTACCTTCTAGGTAAATTCCATGTTTTAATATATATTATTGATGTGAAATGTGAATTACTGAATGTACGTGTACTCAAAAGGAAAGGTTGTTGTGTGAATTGCTATGTGATGAAATTATCACTGACAAATGAAATATGAGAAGTGTGATTTAAGACGTAAACTAGCATACATTTAGTGTATATTAGGATCTTGGGTAAGGGGATCGTCATGTTTGGACTAACATATATTTAGTGTATGTTAAGATCCCGGGTAAGAGGATCACCATGTTTTGGCTAGCATACATTCAGTGTATGTTAGGATCCCGAGTAAAGGGATCACCATGTTTTGGCTAGCATACATTCAGTGTATGTTAGGATCCTGGGTAAGGGGATCACCTTGCATCAACTTATATGGGATGATGATGATGATACCAGTGAAAGGGGTATTGGTAAGGGGTTAAACAAAGATAATCATTTTTGATCTTATAAAGTCTGGAATGGAGGTTAATAGTGAAAGGGGGAACGGTTATTAATAGTTTGAATGAGGAAGAGATTCTAATGAAACCCAGAAAGGAGAAGTAAACAAAATATGAATGCATGTTACCCTGTTGAAATTGTTTGATATTCATGTTGTTATTTTTTTATGTGATATTCACCTTTCAATAATATGTATTTTGTTTTTGGAACATCTCGTGCACGATAGGAGTAGATCCTAGCTTATGTTCCCTTCTTGTAATTTAGGTGATAGGGGGTATACCCTTATATTTTATAAACATGAAAATGTTTGTATAACTTAATTTGTATAATTAATGTTTAAACTTGATTGAATGAACTTAATCTCTGTAGTTCATGTAACCGTTTTTCATGTCCAAGTATTTACTTTTTATCCATCCATAATGATATTTTGTTATATAATGTATATCATGAATATTGTGGGTAATATGTGTGAGAATATTATGGAAATTAAAACCCAAGATGATTGGGTCGGGATTAAGTTATGAGATGCGAGTTATTAGAAGTGTAAACAAGTTACATGTCGATTACTTGGGACCTTCCGGTATAGGGGGGACTCCGTCGAAATTTCGATAAATTTTAATATGAAAACCATGAATATATATATAAGGGAAGAAAAAAATTTTACTCTATTTTTGGTTGACATGAGAGTGTTGTTTTTATCCTGGAATGGGGGTTGTTACAAGATTCCTTATCCTGTGTAGTTGAATTCTAGTTCTTGTCTCTTTCATTACCCTTGGCAGATTGGTGGTCTTTGTTTTTAAAAGGATGTCCATAAGGATCCTTTTTATGAAAATATGCTATATAAGGGGTCTTCTCCACTCAATCAGTCACTGCACCTACGAGATGGTGTGTGGTTTAAGAAAGGCAAGGTTTACTTGAATCCTGCTTCACTCTTCATTCCAAAGATCTTAGCATATGGTCATTCCTTTCTAGTTTTGGATATCACAAAACTCTCTCTCATATTAAGTAGAGTTTCCTCTGGTCTGGAATGCATGGGATGGTCAATGAGTATTTAAAAGAATGTGATGTATGACAAAGATTCAAAAATGAACGCATGAAACGGACAGGCTTGCTTCAACCTCTGTCAGTCTCTCCAAGAATATGGACTGATATTTCAATGGATTTTATCAAAGGCCTGCCATCTTCCAATGGGTATTTTGTTATCACAGTTGTTGTAGATCGTTTGACAAAGTATGCACATTTTGCTGCATTAAAACACCATTTTACTATTGCAACCGTGGCTAAGGCTTTTGTCGCCAATGTGGTTCACTTGTATGGAATTCCAAACTCCATTGTTAGTGATCGTGACAGGGTGTTTCTCAATTCTTTTTTGCAAGCATTTTTCCCATTACAAGGCACTCAACTATGCATGAGCTCAAGCTATCATCCTAAGTCTGATGACCAAATTGACATGATGGATCGAACGTTGGAGCAATACCTACACTGCTTTGCTGGCTACCAATCGAAAAGGTGTTTTGAATGGATCTCATGGGTAGAATACAATTACAACACCTCTACTCACTCCTCCACCAAAACGACCCCCTTTGAAGTTGTTTATAGAACTACACCCCTGATTTTGTTGATGTATGTTCCAGGTACTTCTCGTATCCAAACAGTGGATGAGTGCTTGCATGATCGTGATGCCATTTTAAAGGAATTACGACATAATCTCCTACTAGCTCAAAATCACATGAAATGTCAAGCAGATCAACACCGACGCGACATCTCATTCAAAGTGGAGGATTATGTGTATTTAAAAGTACAACCTTACAGACAGTCTTTTGTGCCCTTCCGTGCATCTCGGAAACTATCTCCATGTTTTCTCAGTCCCTATCAAATTATTGGAAAAGTCGGTCCAGTGGCTTATAAATTATCGTTACCCCCAAGTTCCCAAATTCATAATGTGTTTCATGTCAGTTTGATGCGGCAACATCACGGGCTAGTTACTCCAGCCTCACCTCAGCTTCCCCTAGTGTCAAATACCTTTCCTTTCATTCCGGAGCCTTAAGCTATCTTAGATCGCCATGTCTTTGCAAGGGAAATTACCGGCCTAAATTTGAAATTCTAGTCGAATGGAAAGGAGCTCTTACAGAAGATGCGACCTGGGAGAATGAGTGATACAACCATATTATTTGATAGTTTTACCCACATTTACCTAGTGTTTTGCTTATATTTTATACATAAAATGCCTTGATATTCTTTATTTTATGTTTTGAGGCACTTTTGGATGAAGGATTAAAAAATAAGTAAATTGGAGATAATTGGCAGATTTGACCTCTAGTCGATGTTTTGTGCAGAGCTTAAGCTCTAAAGGTCAAAACAAAGTGATTCTAGTGGAATTAGAAAGCTAACATCCATACCTTTCTATACATATAAGGAAAGAAAAATAAAAAGAGAAAGAGCATGTAAATCGCAACCTTCAAAGTCAAATCTCGCATTCTACCAATCTTGACCTTCAACTATTCCAACTTGAATATCTTGAGCTATAGAAGTTCATTTGATGCACACTTAATTTTGTTGGATGCCTGACTCAAAGAACTATCAGCCTAACAAATTTTAGTAGAAACAAAGCTCATATGAGAGAGATATGAGTTTTCTAAGATGACACATGAATTCTGCTAGCAGACAGATTTTGTGAAGAAACAAGTCCAAAAGTACTTCTCAAAGCATCCAAACCGTCATCCAAGTCTTTATTTCGGCAATTTAGCTCCTCTAAGTCAAAAGTCAAAGCTTGAAGATTTTATGTAAGGTTATATCTCTTTTTTTAGGAAAATAGTTATTGAAAGGCTTGAATGTAAATTGTCTACTTAGGAAATTACTATTTTGTAGAAAAAGAATTAGGGTTTCCTACAATATAAAAAGAAAGAGTGAAAGGAAAAGAGAGGACAGCCATCCAAGAGAGAAAAAAACGCCCATTTCCTCCAATAGAACCAGAAATCATGCTTTCTTCTTTCTTTTTGATTAGTTGTTCAATAGACATGCAAGACTAAACTCTTTTTATTGGTTGCAAGGACACAGAAACCTTCGGATTTCAAGAACTGTGATATTTATTTTACTTTTTCTTTTTTAGTTTATATGATGAATAAATATGTTTGTTCTCCTATGCTTATTTTCTATGATTTTTTATTTTAATTGCTAGAGCGGACTCTAAGTTATTATTGTAAACAATCTATTGCTAAGTTTGCTATCAAAATCGGTGTTGTTGTATATAAACTTGTAAAACAACTAAGATTTATAATTATGGCGGATCCAGATTAGTAATCTTAGGGAGAACATTCAATAGATTAAATCAAACATGGACTGCGGACAGTTATGTTGACTAGATTAATCAACTCATCTAGTTCTTAAAGCTGCCATTGAATTAAATTACTAGTATAGACACTATGGTTGTTTGATGGTTAGGATTAGTTATACAGTGGATTTGTTAATTAATCAATATAAGAAAAGATAGATATTCGGAGTATAAATTGACATTTTGTTTCTATGATCAGTTCTGATTTCTATAGGTGGACGTTTACTTGAAATCAAGGTTTGTTCTCTTGATAATTTTCTAATTTTATTTAATTTTGCTTGATAGTTTTCTTTTGCTTTAGCCTATATAACCCCCAAAACCCCCTCCCTAAATTGCATATCATCTAGCATAAAAATCTAACTTGAACCTTCCTCATGGGATCGACCCCTTGATTGCTCTATACTATCTTGTTTGTTGTGTTTTAAGCTAGGGTAATTAATTTGTGCGACCGTGACATCGCACCAAATTTTGGCGTCGTTGCGGGGGAAGTGATTTTACTTGATTCTTGTGCTGTGATTTTTATTTGTTGTGATTGTTATTTATTTTGTTGAATAAAAACGAGAAACAATTTTTTTTTGCTTGCAGCGATACCGTACAGTATGGTACAATTACTATTTAAAACTAATTTTTTGGTGGAATTAGGTTTTGGTCTTTTTTTTTCCTGAAGGGAAATGATGTTCTGAATAGGACTGCTGCCTTTGGCAACTAGCCCTACCCTTTCGAGGCCAAATTACACTATTTTCTAGGGTTTTTAGGTAGTTTTTTTTTTCTAGTGTAGGATTTTCATTCAATTTGTTCTGAATAGGACTTGTTTGGTTTGTTTCTTTTTTTAGGCCAATTTACGCCTGTAACCCGTTCTACTAATCAGAGTCAAGTGCAGTTAGATCTCAAAATTGAAAACACTTTACGCAGGTTACAGAAGGAAGCTCGCGTTAACACCATGGCTGTTGCAAGACAACAAACACTTAAAGAGCTCATTGCTCCTAATGTTGAGAATCAACCATTGTGTATAAACATTGACAATAATATCAACTTCAAGCTCAAGTCTGGTTTTATACATTTACTGTCAATATTCAATGGACTTGCTAGAGAAGATTCTCATACTCATCTCAAGGAGTTCTATATGGTTTGTGTTCGCAAGAAACCAAACATAATTGACGAAGAACAAGTTAAGTTGAAAGCTTTCCCTTTCTCTTTAAAAAGGGCAGCAAAGACATGGTTTTTCTCTATTCTCCTAGGTTCCATTGGAACTTGGAATGACATGAAGAAGATTTTCCTAAAAAAGTATTTCTCAACCTCTCAAGTTGCCAACATAAGGAAATAAATATGTGGGATTCGACAATCTCATGGGGAGACACTCTCCGAGTATTGGGAAAGATTTGAGCAACTGTGCATTCAATGCTCTCATCATCAAATACCTGATCAACTGCTCATTTGATATTTCTATGAAGGACTAATATCTACTGACCGTAATATCATTGATGTAACAAGTGGAGGGGCATTGGTAGATAAGACACCATCAAGATATGTATTTGACACACATCATGTCAGCAATCAACGAACCTGTTCCCTCACATCATCAAGATACAATCCATACACCAACAATAATCAACATTTCATTTAAAAGTGAATCTTACATAAACAAATATTATTATGTTTACATGATTAGAAATTCACATTAAAAATATACATACATAGACATGAGTTTGCATTCCTATCCCACTAATAGTCATCACGAATTTAAACAAACAGGATCTAATAATAGTTATACATTTAGTACATTGATTCATACAAAATACATCGTGATTTAGAATGCAATTACATGATTCCTTGCAAAAACAGGTTCCCGTGTATTGGGTTTTCTAGGCACCTCGTTGGTGTGACGTCCCTGCCAATACAAAATAATTATAAGAATGCGATTACTTAATAATAATAAATAGTTTAGCAGTTTAATGAAGTATTAACATTATCTCATGTTTGAAACGTAACATTCGTAGTTCCTTTATGTACTTTGTATGCACGACTTGTTGCAAATATAAATGCATCAATTCTTACAATCAACCATAATCTTAAATCTGGTTATCCTCTTAAGTCATCATTAGCCGAGGTTAACCGTTCACTCGTCTCGGCCATCCACTTCAGATGCCATTAGCCGAAGCTAATCAACCATTTGTCCTGCCCATCCCTTTGAATGCGCCGAAACTAATCAATCATTTGTCAACATTTACCTATTTGGCAATTTGATATCTATACTAACACAATACAATAGCAATTCATGATAAAGCATTTCATAAATCAACCTTATGAAAAAAGGAAGGTGGAAGTCACCTACTTGCTCCACCTGCGGGTTGTCCTTGTCTCGATGAAGTAATTGTCTTGATAAGTAAGTTACGAACAAACAAAGGTAATGCTAGATAGCTTTATATATATATATATATATA